>JAAUXU010134354.1_pt1 | contig 21389 bp, 27 predicted proteins | sample 7278151 | NCBI WGS metagenome assembly JAAUXU01 (sample SAMN14350113, study PRJNA611818) | marine sediment metagenome | isolation source: surface marine sediment (1.8m) | place: French Polynesia: Moorea | collected 2018-08 | reverse complement strand
AATGATTCTATCTTCTTCCTTGTCTGGGAGCAGCAGCTGACAGCTCAAGAGAGTATTCTCCCCTTTGCTGTCCCGTCGATTCGCCGCGACGGCAAAGGGGAGCATACTCTCTTCAGTTAGGAGAGTTGACTGCTCAAGCTGTCTGGTATAGAGGGCTGACCCAGCACGGCAGTCTTAAGCTGCTGCCCTCTTGTCATCTCTCCTCTTCCCACATTTGTGATCCCCCCTGGCGACGCCGGTCATGTTGGCCACGTTGGTCATGCTCGTCATGCTGGTCAGAGCCGCCGTCCGGGATCAGCAGCCCTCTAAAACAGAATCTTATACTAGAACAGAAATCTTGAACAGATTTCTACCATTGCCACATGGAAGTTGTCTGGTCATTGCCAGGGAGAAATTGATCAAATTTACCCAATGGCTGAGCATTTTCGTTTCTCTGAGCTCCTTTCAAGCTACCCAAAACACTGCTGCGTTTGCTCGTTTTGGTTCTGATGCAGCTCAAAAGCATCAGGACATAACTCTACGAACCACGACCAAGGAGGTCGTTCAGAGATGTTTTGGCGGGAAATATGAATTGATTGCGCCACAGATGTTCTACAGTGGAATTGACTTGAATTTCCCGCCAAAGCTAGGGATTGAAAGTGCTTTGCCGACCAACCCTGTTGTTACAGTAGAACCCGGTTATAGGAAGACCCCGGAGCAGACAAGAACTGTCATCATAACTGGTCTGTCCTGAGCCTTGAAGTGGTTCTTGGAAAAGTTGAGCTTGCACGCGGTTTGTCCTTATGAGGGTGTGTGCTATAACGTGGCTTCACTGTATCACCCCTACCTGCAGAAGAAGAAAGCCGATACAACAGAGGAACACCTCGTGCCGGCATTTTCATTTGCCCACCCCGAGTGCTGGCGTCCCCTTCAGCAACTACTGATCCACGTTGTTTAGCTGACGTCGACTGAGGTGAACTCCTCTACCAGTGTCCATATCAATGCACAAGACTAGAGACTCGCTGGGACTGTCCTTGTAAGGAGAGAAGGTGATCACGAGGCGCTTTTCTTGGTCTCGTTGATGGTGAGGAGGAACACGCCCCCCGCGTTCCTTGGTCCGCATGCTAAATCAACTCGTTCCAGCAGAACCCGTTCCTCTTATCTCGAAGGAATTGAACTCTCTCCCCAACCCGTGCAGGATTCTCACACTCTGGAAGGACAATGGCCAGCGACAAGATGATTCAAGTGCAGAGCCCCAACGTGCGCTACACCGCTGATCTCATCGAGGCTGACTATGTGTATCACACCACAGAGGTCAAGGAGGAAGGAGACACGTATCAGGTCAGTATCATTCACACGGCGTTACTTTCTGAAGGTATAGACTTTCCAAAGGCTTCCGTATCAGTCATTGTCTAGAGCTCTGTACAGTGGCCCTCAATCCTGGTGATGGGTCAAGCCAACCACCAGGATTGTGAGCCACAAAAAGCAAACTTATCACATAGATGTTTCAAATTGAGGACGTCTTGGGGCTCGCCTATTAAGTATAATATCGCCTGTCTTTAGGTTTTCCCCCGTTCTACTCATCTGACCTTTCGCACTCGCCGCGCAGTGCCTCGGACCGGGCTGATGCTGGTGGGCTGGGGCGGCAACAACGGCTCTACTCTCACCGGAGCTATCTACGCCAGGCAGCTGGGGCTCCGTTGGAGGACCAAGGACGGCGAAAAGTCACCCAACTTTTGGGGCTCTTTGACCCAAGCGTCCACCGTGTGTCTTGGCACCTCCTCATCGGGCAAGGAAGTTCACGTGCCCATGAAAAGTCTCCTGCCTATGGTCGAGCCAGAGCAACTTGTTCTGGACGGCTGGGATATCTCCGGGCTGGACCTGTCCGAGGCGAGCGAGCGAGCCAGGGTGCTCGATTGGGACCTGCAAAAACAGTTGAAACCCCACCTGAGTCCTCTGAAGCCACGTCCGGCAATCTACGATAACAGCTTCATTGCCGCCAATCAGGAGGACAGGGCGGACAACGTGATTCGGGGCAACAAGCAACAGCAGCTGGATCAGGTATTGGAAAACACATCTATCTCCATAACGTATTCCAAATCCACTGTAATGTCATATTAAGCATGTATTGCCTGGCCGCATTGTAGCAATTTACATTCCAAGTTTTGACTAGGGTAATTTGACCTCCGAGGCCTTATGAGTACTGTTTAGCCCTCGGACAATATAGATAAAGTTCAACACAAGCAGAGTATCGTGCACATCGAGGCCAGGCAAGTAGTAATTTGACGCTAAAATCTATTATATTTCACAAGCTATGTACGTAGTTATTTCACCCAGAGGAACATTCATTCACGCGTTGAGTGGGCTGAGCTGGCTTCGGTTGCTGCTCTTGCTCTTACGCTCGCTCTCATATGTTTTTTACACTCCCTCCACTAACATATTAAAATGTATTGGTATTACCTATTATTTACCTATTATTACTAACCTATTATTTTCGGTTAGTACACGTAAATGGTCCTTACTTATTGCTCCAGATTCGCCGAGACATTCGCGACTTTAAACTGAGCTCTGGCGTGGATGAGGTGATCATCGTGTGGACTGCAAACACTGAGCGGTTCAGTGAGGTGAAGGAGGGCTTGAACGACAATGCTGCGAACCTCCTCAAGGCGATCACGGAGAATGAATCTGAAATAGCTCCATCCACAATTTACGCTGTGGCCAGCATCCTGGAAGGGGTACGAAGAAACTTGATTGCATGGTGCACCCCACATAGTAGATAAAGTTTTGCTTGCATGTTATCAGACCATGCTCTAATGCGGAGCTACCAAGAAGTCTGCATCTTGGGACGCAGGCATTCAAACATGGTACCAATCCCCACTCCTTGCTTTTTCTTGCAGTGCTCGTACATTAACGGATCTCCACAAAACACCTTCGTACCTGGCTGCGTTGAGCTGGCCGAGAAGAAGAGTGTCTTCATTGGGGGAGACGACTTCAAGTCTGGACAGACCAAGTTAAAGTCGGTGCTCGTTGACTTTCTTGTCAGCGCTGGGATCAAGCCCAGGTTCGTTCAAGAAGGAACTTACAAACTGGAAGCGGTGTCTGACCTAGTCTTGCCTCTAGGTCAATTGTGAGCTACAACCACCTGGGTAACAATGACGGCAAGAACTTGTCTGCGCCGGAGCAGTTCCGTTCCAAAGAGATCTCCAAGAGCAACGTGGTCGATGACATGGTGGAAGCCAATCGCATCCTCTACGGAGAAGGAGAGAAGCCTGACCACTGTGTGCGTATGAGGCCTCATGCATCACCGCATGCATATCCGCAACCTATCCTTCAATTGTTGAGTAGTCCATGGTGTGTTTCATTTAGGTCGTCATAAAGTATGTCCCTTATGTGGGCGACAGCAAGCGCGCGATGGACGAGTACACCTCTGAGATCATGATGGGCGGCACCAACACCATCGCGGTCCACAACACCTGTGAGGACTCTCTTCTAGCTGCTCCCATCATTCTCGATTTGGTTATCCTCACAGAACTCTGCCAAAGGATATCTTTCAAGGTAAGTAGTTGTATTGAACACAACATTACGGATTAGTGCACTGTATGAGGATGCTTTCCAGGTTGAAAACGCTCCACTGTTCCAGCCGTTTAACAGTGTGTTGTCCATCCTGAGTTACATGTGCAAGGCTCCACTCGTCCCTGGTGGGGCTCCTGTGGTCAATGCACTCTTTAAGCAGCGAGCCTGCATAGAGAACATCTTGCGTGCGTGTCTGGGGCTGCCGCCGATCAACCACATGGGGCTGGAGCAAAAGCTCAGCATCCCGGAGGATTGGCAGTGGGCCCGAAAAGGTGGCGACGGATGCGCCACCAATAAGTACGGACACATCAACAAGCTCCTGGATAAAAACGTCAAAGGATAAAGCAAGAAAACTTGAAGTACATACGTACTCAGAACACTTGCTCTCACGAGGATGCCAACATAGTCAGGCACCCACAGGGTGGTCCGAAATACGTGCCCAAATTAAAAAAAAAATTAAGACGGAACAAGGACTGCAAGAATAACAAGGAGGACATTGTGTTAGTATATTTATGTCAAAAGAATCATAAATTTTGCTGTTTTTCAAGCTTACTGCCATTGGCAGCCACCTAGGCATCAGCCCTGGAACTGAAGTTGGCACAGGTGGAGGAAATGCCTCCAGTTGACCCACATGACAGTGCCAGGATGATATCCTCAGTCTCCAGGGTCAACTGGTATGTGAAGTAGATGACCCGGGGTTCCACATAGAAGCATTTGGCCTTCTGGATGTCACCAGTCAGAAGGTGTACAACAGTCTGTGATTGATTGAAGCGCGGACATCTAACTGCAGTAACCCTGTTTGTTGTTCAACTTTATAACCAAATAGTGCAAATTGTGTCATGAAACCGATTCACCTGGAAGTGTGATTTTACTCGGGTCTAAAATACTGATTGAAATAATCACAAATGTATTCTGGACCACCCGGTGCGTGTACAGTCTAAATTTTTGACTCACGACCAGTCTGTATTGTAGGGTTAACTTGGAGTCAAACTGAGCAAATTCTGATTTCTTCAGCCTGGACTCAATGTTATGATGACAGGTGGGCATTTCGTGTGTGCACTTGAATTGAATTTCAAGTCTTTATGTGCATAAAATTCTGAGTTCTAGAAGTTACTGTTGGTGAATTTGTGCAAGTCATAAGGGCCGTTAACTTTATTGAGACAATACATAAAATGACATGGAGCAAAGTTGATTTATTGTGATATTTGATACTTAAATAATGAAATCAAAAAATTAAAAATTTTTAGTTCTTTGGCTTTTCCTCCTACTCGTGGCTTGAAAAATTTGGTGGTTAGGCATTGGGCCCACATCACTTCACGGCAGCGTAGATACAAGCGTTGGCAGTGATTGAACAATAGCTGTTCTTCAAGTTGATGGTGCCATTGAATTCTTATGCTATGATGAACTTTAGGAGCCAGCCAACCTCAGGCTCAGTTGGATTTTAATCGTGGAACAGTTTAGAAGGACTTGAAGCAATTTATCTCGCTGTGTGGCGTGAATTGTCTTGGACAATTTGCACCTGCACAATTTCTTGCACTTTCCAACGCTCCACAATTTTGCTTGTTCCTAACCAATGGCTCAGATGCCGTCCATGACCCTGAAGCTCGAGGTCATTGAATCTTTTTGGGTTGTGTCGTTGCTGCTGTTGTCCTAGTTGCTGTTGTTCCTGGCAATATGAGTGATTCTCTGCGCGACAGAAATTCATAATGAGGTCCTGGATCAACTTTGCTCGGTTGCCTGGATGAGGCCCGAGTCGTAGCCAGAATTGATCGACAGGTGCTGCAATAAAGCAGAACTAACTGTTATTCATCGCTAGTGTATACAGTGACTGGGTGAAAAATGACATCCGTGACTTAATGCGGTAGAATCTGACAGGTACTCCACGTTCATCATTCGGTCAGCTGTGGTTTTATCATAAGTTACTGAACTTTGTGTGAGACTTGACTACACAGACTTCTAGAAATACGAAAAACTGAACAGTACCTCTTTGGACTGCGTCAGGAGCAGTTGAGTGGTTTTATATCAATTTTGGGCACTGTGATTACTCTGATACCTTCTGCAGTCTTGAACAGTAGCTACAGACCCTTATTGCATAGAAGAAGAGGTGGAACGCTCAAGGGCGCTGACGCAAGAATCTGGTTAGGCTGACGCAACAGCTGTGGTCCACATGACTGTGGTTTGGTCCAGTCGCAACTCGGACTCTGTGGTCAAGTCAGGAACTTTCCTTGGACTCTAGACTGACTCAACATCTAGATCTGGACGAGAAAATGTCCCTCTGGCACCCCTGACCGGGACCCATTTACGCAGCTGCTCCAGCAGCGACAGCCAACCTTGACAACGAAGCTTGAGCACTCAGCCGTTGATCCAGATGTAAACATGGGTCTGTGGGTCTGACCGATGTCGTTTGGCAGCTTCCTTCGCTCAAGACGAGCCAAAGTGTCAACCTGGACCTTTAAGTTACTTACAGCTCTGGCCGGCTCACGAATCGGGCTGTCAGAATCTTTGTCCATCCCGATCCCCGACTATACAATACGCACAAACTTGGACAAAACATAGTACGAATACAAGAGTCAAGAGTGCGACTGAGAGTGTAGTTCTTGAAGCTAAAGCTGAACATCACCGAAGGCCGAGCCAAGTCGCTCATCTCCTTGGTGACAATATCACTGCTGCTGCCCACTTCTGACGGTAGACGTGGCTGGTCTGACGAGCCCTCTGGGGTCAAGGACTCGCTGTACCCACCGCAGCCATGGCATCCCCTCGTGGACGCGGGACGCCTCAACAGAGCTCTCCAGGTTTGGAAAAACTTGTTGCGTCACTTAAGTGTAGTCACTTAGGCTTCATTTGACCTCTTGATTACAGTGGGTGAAGCTCTGGCAGATAAGATGTGCTCTCCAGCTCCCTTCTATGATGACAAGCTCGCCGTCAGAGAGAGAGAGGGATGCGACTACTCCATCAAGATCACATTGGACATGGCAAGGTAAGTACAGGCATTGCTCAAGTCCTGTGGAATGGCTCTCTATCTTCTGGGAACAGATCCGGGAAGGCTCCACGTAAGGTACGCGTGTATGCCGATGGGATCTACGACCTGTTTCATCCTGGCCACGCGAGACAGCTCATGCAGTGCAAGACCATCTTTCCCGACAGTGAAGTCTACTTGATTGTCGGCTGCTGCAGTGATGCTCTCACTCATGAGAGAAAAGGTACTTGAGTGAGGTCTTCGTTCCTTATCAAGTCACTTGGATGTTTGTCCTTGTTGTACAGGCGAAACAGTGATGACTGAGAGTGAGCGTTATGAGGCCCTGCGCCACTGTCGCTATGTGGACGAGATCGTGCGTGATGCTCCTTGGACCCTGGATGATGACTTTCTGGCCACCAACAAGATTGACTTTGTGGCACATGACGAGCTGCCCTACACGACTGGATCGGGTGAGGATGTATACAAGCACTTGAAGGAGAGAGACATGTTTGTGGCCACCAAGAGGACTGAGGGGGTCTCCACCTCTGACATTGTTGCCAGGTGAGGGTACCTGACATGTACAACAGAGTAGTACTTATTGAAACTTTAGTATTGAAGGATTGTGAGGAACTACGACATCTTCATCCGGAGAAACCTTGCTCGTGGCTACTCCCGTAGCGAATTGAACGTCTCCTTTCTGAGAGGACAGAGATTGAAGCTGCAGAATAAGGTTTGTTCACCAATCTGGAGATTGTGCCAATGCCTGTTATGACAACGTTTCTCACCATCTGTCCATTGAAGGTGCACCTGTGCATAACACAAGATCTTAACACCATAGGTAGACGAAGTTAAGGAGTTTGTGGAGAACAAGAAGGACAAGATCGTGCAGAAATGGGAAGGGGCCAGCAGAGATGTCATCTCAGCATTTCTCAAGGCAAGTGGTATATTTGACCACTAGCTGATACGAGGCTTTTTCACTTGTGGGCTGCATTTGCTCTAGGTCTTCGGCAGCAGTGGCAATGATTGGAACTTCTCATCCAGGATTGTGCGTGCCCTTCGCTCCCCACAGACCAGTCCGCAGACCAGTGAGGATGAGGGTGACGATGACAACGAAGAGGTGAAGGAGGCAGAGTGAACGCTTGTTCTTTTACATAGTGGCACTGATGGAAAAAAAAAATCCTGTGTGCTCATCATTTTTCAGGGCTCCTCCACTAGCAGGCTCAGGAAGCGCAGCCACGAGGACAACAGTCAGGACTCGAAGGCCCTTGACGAGTCATCTGGCAGGAAGAAAGCCAGAAAATGAAGCATGCAAACTTTGACACCGAGAAATTGCTCGAATCGCCTGATCCCGAAATTGCATGAGTATGTCTATAGCCAGTTGTCGACACTGGTGCGGAGGGGGGCGGCCAAGATTTGCAAAAAAAAGTTTTGCAAATATCTGTTTTTAACAATGCCGAGAAAAATAATCAAATATGGAATGAGAGTGACATAGAACGAAAATTTCACGTTTCAAAAAAGCTCCCTTCTGAGCCTGCGCACCTGTGGAAACAGTGACTGGCAGACATTTTGGCCTTCATCCACAACGATATGACAGGTGACAACTTGGAGACACGACATTTTTGAGTATTTCACTTATTTGAATCACTCTTTATTTTCCTCTCCAAAATTTTGACTTGTGTCACGTGAGTCAATCCCAAAACAGTAGCCAGACGCTCATTTTGTGTACGTAAAGGATCAAAAGATTGGCGACATCGATGATCCAGCACAGCTACCTCAGGCTCAGAAATCAGCATGAACCTGATCGACTGACCAAACTTTTGGCAAAACATGTGAAATTTCCCCCAAATTACAAAATTACTTGTTCCCCCTCCACTAAGGGCTCAAATGTGTACAATTAGAAATAATTACAGATGGTTGAGCAAGAACTAAGAGACCCTCTTAGCGCTGATCTTTCACGTGGGCTTAGCTTAAGTGGCAAAAAAGACCTGAAATGAAGCTTTCTTTTGCGTACTCATCCTTTACACAGTACAACTTTACAGTACAATTACAGTAGTTTCCCGTGAAGTCAGCCCCACAACAAGCATGGAGAAGGCAAAAGACCCCGAAAAAGCGAGGAAAAAAGCAAAATGCATGAAAAAACCCTTAGTTTTTTAAATATTTTGCTCAATCAGCATCTTTGCCTCACACTTTTTTCTACGCAGTTTCGAGAGTGGATGCGTAAAAGAATACTATTTTTAAACTCTTACGGAAGATGCCGCCCTACTGATGACCTTCCTGTGTGGACACCAAAACTGGTGGTGTTTCAAATGATTTTAAGTTGGAGATTTAATTTTGTGATGACTTGATCGAGATGAACCTAATTTACAAGGATCATAGGTTTTCTGATGTTGATGACAAACTTACTTCGGCAGAATATAAGTCATTGTGATGACAAGGAAACGAATCATAATCGTACTCGTCAAATTACTTTAACAGCCTGATCTCAATGTAGCTGTAGCGGAAGTTATCGATTTAACAGAAAATTTCCCGATGACTACGAATTCCCTTATATCCAGATTAGACTGTGCTCATCAGCATGACAGCTGATTTTTTCAAAGCGTCCACTGAGCACCTATGTAAGGTAAATCGGTTACGGACAGGACCTTCTCGAGCCAGGCCGGGCCCAGGATTTTAGGCCTCGGAAGGCCTAAAATCCAGCCAAGGCCAGGGCTTTAGAGAAATGCATTACTGTAATGCATTACCGATTTTCAGTGACGGTAACGTCACTGAAAAGGGTTTAAGTAATGAGTCATGTAATGACAATTTCTTCATAACCATTACTCATTACTCCAATTTAAACCTTCATGCCAAAACTAAACGAGTTTTCATCATCTCGTCGAGCTCTGTGACCAGAATTGAGACAACATTTGACATTATTCTCAAGAAATAGTCATTTTTTTGAGGTGAAATTTGAACTGCAACTATTCATGAATGTCAATAATGCGTGTAAGTAAAGATTAATAAACATTAAAAACAAAGTTTTGGCATACTGAATAAATGATTGGAGAGGGTTCTTTTTAGTCATGAGTAATGTAATGTCATTACTGGAAATGTAGAGTAATGAGTAATGTAATGCATTACCAAATTTTTGCGGTAATGAGTGATGCAATGCATTGCCGATTTCAAAGTAATGTCAAAAGTCCTGGCTCAATGTAGCTGAGCAAGAAGGAGACTCTGAGTTCATGGACAAAGTCACGGGGAAAACATCAGCTTCAGCGTCAATTCTGATTGTGCTGTAACCAATGTCATACGTCCGTGTCAGATCCAGCGTCGACGCGCGCCTGATTGGCCTCCTTCCCGGTGTGCAAGTAGTGCAATCAAGTCTTTTCAGCAGCACAATCGCGCATATTTGATCTAAGAAGGCGCAGTCCAAGTAGATGCATCAGGGATGGGAGTGACTGGACCACGTGCTTGTGTCATCGGTGCCTCACTCAGCACCTTGGACATCCTGTCCGAGGTTGGCCGAGTACAAACCCGTGTCAGAAGTGTACTCTACGCAAGACGGGACTGCAGACGTGGGCAGAGTTGCCAGAAAGGAGCTACATGCAGGTTCGGCGAAGGCAGAGAGTATTTTTAAAAGTCCGTCATGCACAGTTACGGCTGCCCCGTGCAGCGCAGCAGCCTCAACAAGTCCGAGAGCAACCGTGATGACGTCAGTCAACGTCGCATGAATGCAAAGCCGCTTTATCCGCGGCGTTTTGTGACAAAGCCTCGGATGACCTCGGTTGTGATGTCATCATTGAGGCTGTACCGGGTGTGAGGCCAATAGCAATGAGGCCAAACTTTTCGAACAACTTAGGACAAGTGTTCAGTTTGCTGTGAAGAAGCAAACGCAAACATGTTCCTGTTTTGCTGTTGCATCTTTGGAGTGATCCTGCTTAACGCAAGTGTATTTCACACTCACTCTGCCCCAAAAATGTTTGCCGACTTTTGCAATAACATCTGCATGGAAAATATACTTTGTCAATGCAGTTCGACACCAAACAACTGAATTCACGAGCAATTTATAGCGAGTAATGGAATGAACAGCACAGTTAAATACAATTTATGAATAAACAGATTCTGGGCAGCATCTCCAACAGTCTTCTCGGAGATACCACTTACAATTTCCGCTATGCATCAGCAGGACAATTTGACGTGGTTGTCGTCATCCTTCAGCTTCAGGATGGTGTCCGTTTTCCGACCTCAAGTAGGTCATCACCAGCTGCTTGAGGTCCAACTCCCTCTGACTTGTCATCAGCGGAACTCAGTTGAAAAGCATCTCAAAAAACACTCACGCGTCCTGTGGCTCCCGCAGGCCTCCAAGCAAAAGTGGACTTACCTTTCCAGTCTGAGAGAGGTCGGACATCATTGATTCCAAAGCTGGATCGTGGCTAAAATGAACTGCAAGGTCTTATCAGTCTGGTACCCCTCATGGCAGCTCTGTCGCAACTCTGTTTACATGCTGCTGTGCCGCTCATCATAGAACTTGTACAGTATATGAGAAAGAATACACTTGAACTCTTGCTACTAAATGTACACTAGTGCTATTGTATGTTGACGTCATTGCCCTCTCCCCCCCCCCCTTGTGTGGGGATCCGCCCAAGGAGGAGAAGAGAGGTCATATTATCAACGTACAGAGAGGACGCATACACGAGATACCCCCAGCGTAACAACATGGGCTGCAAGGACTCGGACACAAGGAGACGCAGGCCTGTGATAAAGGGTAGGGCCAGATAAAGACCTTAATCGCTCTGGACTTGCCCATGATGAGTGACCCCCCGAGACCACCCCTGCGTAAGGCGCCCAGCATCGGCACAAGATTGACTCAAGACAAGTCCCTAGAGCTGTACCGTGATGCCCGGGCCTTCGTCTCCAAACATCTCCGCGAAGATGACCCCGATCGTGCCTTCACTGCTCGCCTGGCACTGCGACCCTATATCGTCCTGGCCTCCAACAGACTTGTTGGAGAGTTTCTGAGACGCCCGCGAGATCAGGATCACTTCCGAAACGGACTTAAGGACTTCTTCTTCGGACTTTTTGGTCACAGCATCTTATTTGCCGAGGGAGCTGAGGCTGCGGAACTGCGGCAGCTCATACTCCCTTTGTTTGATGCCGATTCAGTCAATTCCTACGAGGCTGTGTTGAAGGAGATGACATCGCACTGGATGGCTGAATGCTTTATCCCCAGCGACAAGGTCCAGGAGAGCTTGCTAGTCTACCACCAATTCAAGGAGCTCTCCCTGGCCATGAACCTGAAGCTCTTCCTTGGAGTGGATGCTATCAAACAACCTGAACTGTTCAAATCAGTTTCAGAGCTGGCGACGAATCACTGGCACGGGATCATCTCAGTGCCTCTCAGTATAAAGTTGGTGATGTCAAGCTCTTATCGCAAGGCTGTGGATGCCAAAGACGCACTCCTGGCACTCATCCGCCAGCGTCTACGGACTGGAGAAGTGGATTTTCTTACCCGCTTCAAGACGACCTCCAAGATGGATGAGGACCTGCTAGTCAACCATGTCCTGGTGTTTGTGTGCGCGCTCATCCCCAAGGCAGCGGCCTCCATCCTTACCTCACTTGTCGACACCTCACCTTTGTGGTTTGAAAAGTACGGATATGACACGGACTCCCTTGTCCACCTTAAACACTTTTCCGTCACCGCAGGTACGTGGACGAGGTCTCGCAAGACATTTCCGAGGAGGACCTCACAGCCGTCTTACTGGAGGTGATGCGCCTCTATCCTCCTTTTGTGGGAAGCCTTCGCGTTGCTGAGACTGATGCCACTGTCGGGGACTTCCTCGTGCCCAAAGGCCACGGGGTTTTCTGCGTCACCATGATGGCCCAAGTGGACCCGCAGACATTTCCCTACCCTGATCGCTTTTTGCCGGAGAGGTGGAAGACTTACAACAGAGATGACCGAGACAAGTTGTTCTGCTTCGGAGCTGGAGTGCACGGATGTGTGGGTGAAAGGTTCATGTGGAGATTCCTTTTGGAGGTGGCCGGACATTTTATAAGGAGCTTCACTTGGGACACGAGTGGTCTGGAAGCTTCCAACAGAAAAATGAAGTACCTGCCAGTGGCCAGACCAGCAGTTTTGGAGCCTCTCGTCTTGAGGAGGAGGAAGACGGGGCAATGATCGCGGCTGTCTTGACCGAGGAGTCTGCTCATCTACGTGTGCCAGTCTGCATACATACGCATTTATATCCTGCCCAATTTATTGATTTGTGTTGGTGAATACTGTACTATATGTAACAATAGCTTCAATGAAATGTCTGGACTTTTAGATATTGCATTCTTTACTACCGTCTTGCGAAGGCAAAGTCTTACGTAGATAAGCAACACGCTCGACTCCGTTCACGTGCAACCTCGGGCGACTCCCTGAGCTTCGCTCGTGGTCAAGGAGCGCTGCAGCAGCAACATCTACAGCTGCGCTACTTTGAGCAGCAGCGATCCGAGAGGTCCGTTTCTGTCAACAAATAAGGTTCTCTGGCGAGAGAAGATGACCTCGCAGCCGTCCCGCCACCGCTCCAAGTGGTCCCTGGACTTCGGGTCCCGCCAGTGCTCCTACTTGCCGCCGGGCTTCTCGTCGTCTCTGCCGGCGCTGCACGCCGAAGCAGCCAGGAACGCCGATCCAACTCTCAAGGATAAGAGAGCCTGGGACCTGGCGTTGGGGCCGCTCAAGCAGATCCCCATGAACGCGGTCCTCATGTACATGTCAGGTGTGTTACTTTTGCGCTGTTGCAAAGCCGGCGTTACCGGCCAGTTGGGGTCAGGCTTTGTAGCCTGCATCACTGAAAAAGACAACGTACTCGGACTTTGACCCCTTCTTCAGGCAACACCATCTCCATATTCCCCATCATGATGGTGATAATGATGGCCGTACGCCCCTTCAAGACTCTCTTCTCCGTCAACGCCACCTTCAAGGCGCTGGACAGCGCCTCTTCTGGATCTAGTTCCGAGACCGGCGGGGGAGCTTCAAACCTGCTCCTGAAGTTTGTCTTCGTGCTGGGCAACCTGGCCAACATTGCACTGGCCATGTACAAGTGCCACAGCATGGGTTTCCTGCCTACACACGCCTCAGACTGGCTCGCCTTCGCCGACCCCATAGAGAGGATGGAGTGGGCCTACGTGGCCACCTGAGCAAATGCGTTTCGATACTTCTAAGCTCTATGAAAGTACACCTTTGTTAGCAATGCATTCTTACTGTGTGAATCAAGAAGACGTCTGATGTCCGGACCTGACCACTTCCAGTACCTCGGTGGACTCTCCCAACTGCCACTTCCCTTCATCACTCCTTCTCCCTCGACCTGATCGATCCTATGTTCTCTCGCCTCCCCCGGACATCTTCATGACTCACACTGTGAGTCATACGTCCCACACAGTCAACAGTCATTGAGTTATGATAAAACTAGCCTATTTCCAGCTTTCTTGCGTCCGATTTGAGCGTCGCTCGCGTGATGAGCGTGCGAGGCCCTTTTCTACTCTGTTAGGTAAACACATAACGCTTTACATTTCTACCCACCCGACGAAGTGGGTAGCACACGCTCTTGAAGTACGAGCACATGTTGGCCAAAGCCTTTGGCTGATGGATGACAGCCTGCACAGGCCCCAGTGCTACACGCTCGGTATGACCAGTCCCTGAGCTAAGCCCTCAACCATTTCGTTAGATTTATCTCAAGTCGATTCATGACAATGGTCTCCGCCTAATTGAAATTCTCGTAAAAGGATTTTGAGATCAGTACAAAAAGTTCTCGCAAGTAAGAAGCAGCACTGAGAAGGACTTTTGAAGCTTCTCTTGGGCTTCTCCTCGTTCAGCCAATTGGTTCAGTCTCCTTCATCAGCCAGTTGATGGCGTCTTGCTTGCCCAGTTCCCTCAGGAGCTCGCCAACTTCTTCCCGGCACTTCTCGTGGTAGTCGTTCAGGAAGTTGATCTCTTCAGAGCTCAACAGTGAGGGCTTGATCATCTTCTGCTGGATTGGGACCAGGGTCAGGGTGTCAAAGGACAGAAACTCCCGACCCTAGAAGGATGGAAAAGAAATGTGTCGGTATCAGCAGTCATATCAGGATCATCACCGGTAGCGATGACAAAACCGTGCAAAGGCAAAACATTCATGGAAATGGGGTCTTTTAGCAGGAGTTGCATATAAAATTGGGCCATATATTGCATTCTTCTAGTAGTTTCAACAGAACTGAACTAACTTCTGGCATCAACATCTTCTTTGGTCGTTTGCATCTCTTTTCCTGATCAATTTAGTCTCGCTGTAAATGATTTTCTCCTATATTCAGTTGTAAGCTGTCAACAAACGAAGGGATTCGAGTCATGAATCTTGCACAAGACTAGGAATTCACCTGCGGCCCTGGCGAGCATCAACACTGCCAAGGAATGACGGATACTACGAAACATCCTTTACATTCCACAGTACACACACACATCCAGCCTGAACGTACCTTGAAGTTATTTGGCGTGTCTGCCTTCACCGTGTACACCAAGCTCTCCAGGCGGATGCCGAAGGCGCCGTCCTCGTAGTAGCCAGGCTCGTTGGACAAGACCATGCTTTCCTGAAGTGAATATAGGACACACTAAATCTATGCCTTAGGACCAATCCAAGTCCCATGTGACTTCTTCATACGCGAATGCCAGGATCGTCGGGGACGATCCTGTAGCTGATCGTGGTGGGTCCCTCGTGCACGTTCAGGTAGGCCCCGACTCCGTGTCCGGTCCCGTGCAAGTAGTCGAGTCCAGACTCCCAGAGGGCCAGACGGGCAATCGGATCGAGCTGGTGGCCTTTGCACTTGACAGGAAACACCGTCCTGGCCAGGCGGATGTGGCCCTTTAGCACCCTGGAGAGGTTGTTGTAAAGAAAGAAAGCGACGTGCGCATGACTTGCAAGTCCGCCAACGTTCTTACGGACCTGGTGAAGCACTCTTTCTCGTAATCGGTCGGAGTCCCGAAGTGAAGGGTCCTCGTCACGTCGGTGGTGCCGTCCTTATACTGTCCGCCGGAGTCCACGAGATACAACTCCTCGTTGGTTATCCTGATACAGTACAATAGTCACTTGACTTGGTCACATTCAGCGCAGCCACAATCATTCGACTCTTCCCTCACCATAGCGAGGTCCCCAGACTCATTCATCGCGGTTTGCTCTAGCCCCAGTATGTAGACAAAAAAACTCACCTCCTGTCTGTTTCCTCCGTGGGCCTGTAGTGGATGACGGCTCCGTTGGGGCCCGACGAGCTGATGGTGGAGAAGCTGAGGCCCACGTAGTGCTCCATCTCAGAGCGGAGTCTCTCAAGCTCGTCTGCACCAGAAACTTCCGTTACTACGCTTTCACCGTGACCTGGAAGAACCACCAAAAAATCATATCTTTTTCAGTGATTCCTAAGTGATTGATCGTACATGTGAGGCTCGTGTGGACAAAGCACGAGGCATTTCGGGCAATGAAAAAGTACACTTTAGATTTTTTCCTTCCTTTTCATCTTTGCTTGCGATTTCATCATTTTTTTTCAAATATTCTTCAAAACTTAACTGCTTGGCCGGTAGCACTTTTTCTTAGTTATTATTTTTGACCAAAAATCAGTCACAAAAGTAACTGTCTGTGATTGATGTTGAGTCACAAAAGTCCGTTCATAATAGGAAAATCGTTATTTCGAAAAGGGTATTTTTAATTCCAACTTTTTCTTAACTCTTTCAGCTTTTCATTTTTGTTGTTGTTGTTCTTTGTTGGTTTTCACCTAATTTTCCAAGTCCTACCAGTTACTGTTGAAGCACTCACTATTGACTTTCTTTTCCAACCAGGCCAAGTAGCAACAGAGAGCAGCCGCGTCCCGGACATGACACTTCTTAAAGCCTTCCAGCTCGGTTTGGTTCTTGACGGCCTTGGCCAGTGACACCGGACTTGGTGCCAGGATTCGCTGGGTCTCCGGCACTAGCATTTCGATTCCGTAGGACGCGCACAACCAAACCTTCAGCTTACGGTCCTGGCAGAGCTCGTCAAGGAATCGGTTGATGTCGGTGTACGGAAGGATCTCGACCACGTTATCCACCGAGGTGTTAGGCTTTAAGTGCTCCCTGACATTGCTATCGACCTGCAGAGGCAAATCGCATGCATTTAGTGACTCACACAGAAGAAAGTGCATTTAAATACAAAGGCAGATACTATAATAAATGTGATTGATGACAATTACTTAATTATTAACTGACATCTTATATGCATGCGAATTTAAATACCATTAGGAAATATTTTTGACAGATATGAGTGTCACCCGACAGCTGAGTCATCGTCAGTCACACTTTTGAAGGAATGCTTTAAAACCTTTGAAGTACAAGTTCAAGTACAAAGGTTTCAAGTTATACACAACATCCTTGCTCTTCAAGAGCCAACAGCGCGGCTTTTCTGCACAGTTGGAAGAGTGTATTCACATGCATAGACAGTTACTTTTCTAGAATGTGTATAAAACTCGGAAATATAATAATTTTTTTCAATTATTCCTTCACCTAAATGGCACAATTCCTTTGCTGCGAGGCAGTCAAGGATAAAGTCAGTTACATCACCTGTGCCTCGCTGATGAAGAGGTACGCTTTGGTCTTTGTGACGGCAGCGTAGGAGAAGAACACCGGATTGTATTTGACATCTGAGCCTCTGAGGTTAAACAGCCAGGCAACTTCGTCCAGGGCAGAGATGATAAGGCAGTCGGCTCTCTTATTCATCATCTTCTTCCGAATCATTGACAGCTGAAAAATCCGGGCTAAAGTCAAGACCCATCGCATATACTCAACCTATGAGGTCAGGGTCACCTTGTCTTCCCAATGCTGGCCAGCAAACTTCATCTCGAGGGGTCTGACAGGGTTTTCAGGGTAACTTGGCTGGGCTGGACCCCAAACCTTGTCCACCAGGTTTTGCGTCATGGGCTTGAGCCCGACGGACGCCTCGCTCAGGGCAGCGTAGAGGCGGCACCAATCGTTGTGCGTCATGAGGAGGGGGTCCACGCCCACGGAAGCACCGGCCTCCACATTCTCGGACAGCCAGACTTCTCTAATGATCAAAGCAGAAGAGATAAATGAAGGAGTCTTCTTAGGATTCCATGGATCAAGCCAAAGAGACCACAGTTTGCAGACTACGGATTTGCAATGGCCAATGGTGGCGAATGTAAGCAACATAGTCCTCCGTGCCGAAGTGATGCAAACTCTGTAGTGCAGCACGTCCGAGTCCAGCATTGCCACGGACTCCAGCGGACAGAGGACTGCCACAGTGTGAGGAAAGCCTCAAGTTATTGGATGCGAACACCAAGTAAGAAGACCGTGGATTCGTCCTCTCAGCAGAAATGCACGAAATCGTGTACCCGAGGCAAAAACTCAAGCAGAATCCCCGTAGAATTGGTTCTTGAAAGACTTTCAAAACGTTCTACCGACGTACCTCGACGGGGTCTCCTCCAGGCCCTCGGGCATGAGGGTCCAGTTTTCGTCCATCTGAGCCTCGGCCTACAAGTAGAGCGAGAACTTGTGACACTTTGCAGCACTAGTGTACATGGCCTACCCGGAACTGAACTTTGACGATTGGAGCATTCAGAACTCAGCGACTCAAAACTTTTAAAGATTGTTCAGTGGCAATTCTTGCATCTGATATTGACATCTGTATTCTTTAAGAGTTACTTCTTCGTGTTCACTTAACATTTCAAGGCCTTGTTATTAACGATACTTGGTGATATCTACTCATGAGCTACCCCGAAGCCAAATTACGGGCATGGTGTACAAGTTCAAAGTCACTTTTGGCTCAGAATCCACTGAAACCAACACTTTATGGGAGCGAAATGACCTTCCATAAACAATGAGGATCTTCTTCTTTAGGTCCATGACTTTATTAATATGACATTTAACCGGTAAGAAGCGATTCTGTCGGTCATATTACAATGGCTCCTCCACAGGACAGGCAGCGCCATCTGAGGAGCACTTTACGGCGTATTTGCCGAAGTCGACGTGACGTTAGGGGCTACAATGAGCTCGGTCCCTCAGTTACCTGCAGGTAGTACCTCCCGTCCGTCCACATGAGCGCCTCCGCGTGCGTGACGACTGCAGTACCGGCGGAGCCGTCGAAGCCGGATAAAAACGTCCTCCTCTTGTCGTGCTCGGCCAAGTACTCGGAGTTGTGCGCGTCCCTGGACGGCACCACGTAGGCCGAGATCCGTTCGCGCAGCATGAGGGCCCTCAGGGCCTTGAGCTGCAAGATCGTGGAGCGCATGACTGTCAGTCGAAGGTGAGGGAGCAACAAACGAATGTGTAGGTTATTGCACACAGTGTTGCCAGATGCCTTAACCTGAAAAGTGCCAAAGTATGGTTAGGAAACGCCGAAGCAAGGGCGAGCTGACTTTCGTCAGTTGCCTCAGATGTCAGTGATGGACTCGTTGGCAAATTGACACAGTTGCTCTTATGACCAGTGGTGTCATCATCGAACTAATCATTACTAGATGCGTTATACAGCTTTTTTCTGGTCCATGTCAATGTTCCGAAATCACCCCCATCCCCACCCCAACCGATTTCACCCCGGGAAAGCAGCCCAAGCAGTCCTGTGTCGTCGTCTTGGCCATGATTCCTATAGATGAACAATCTTTGGGGGTGTCAGAGCATTGGCAGAGAGGAATACTGTGTTGTTTAAGTCAGCTAAGCAAGTAACGTTTACTGTTTGTTCCACTGGCCCTCGAAAGCGCACAAAACTTTCACAACTTGGTTGAAAATGTTCCGAGGAAAGCTCAAAAAGCACCATTTTTAAATCTTTTGGGCGTCATGCATTAACTCTCAACTTACACGTACAACAAACAAACATCAGCTGCTGCAGCTCAAGCACAGAATGACGGACGGCGTTTATCTCCGTGGCCGCATAGAGACCCTAAAGGGTCAGAGTCCTGTCCTAAAAGGTCATAGCAATGTGGTCACAGAGACCCTAAAGGGTCTCTATGACCGCATTGCTCACTCGCTCCCGCGCGTGGACACCACGAACAGACTTTGGCTGTCCGCTGTCGGTGTAGCCGAAACTTTTACTTACAAACTTAAAATTTAAAATATGAATTTTGATGAATTGAGCATCAAGTCGTGCTACATTTTGGCTTACAATATTGCCCCCAATTATATCAAACTCTTCTGTGCAGGACTATTTGACTAATCTTTAGTGTACACCTATGCAAGATGAGATTTGTCCATTGAATGAGAAGACTTGATAAGCTGAAGGACGAGACATCTGATACGAAACACAATATGAACGAGGACAACACTGTGTGCTAGCGTTGTTGATCTGGGGGCCGTCCAGATCGGAGGGAGGACGTCGTGACCATCAGAAACCGCGATCTCATTGATTGCAGTGAATGTGTGAAATAGAGAACAACACTATGACTGAGTTGTGTCAGTCTCAGGCGCAAAGTCTATCACTCTGAATACAGACGATTTAGGCGATGAGAACTTACTTTTGTTTAAATAACTTCGTTACCAGACTCATTTTGATAGGGTAGAAAAAGGACATTATGTGTTGTTTTCTTGCAGTCAGAGCTAAGCAAGTTATTGTTGGTAACAGTTTACTGTCTTGTCTAGTGCGTCCAACCGTATGAATATGATCACTAGGGCTGATAAGAACATTGTCAAAATGTTCAAATAACATTCACCCAAAAAGCAAAATATGTTTACTGCAAAAGAGAGAAAATTTGATCTTTATTTTGCCCCCCAGAATTGCAGCAGTTGGCACGATCACAACTTTTGCAAGGTCCTCTTGCATGAAGCTCTGCCGGTGGTCTGCAAAACTTGTGCCTCAACTGGCTGAAGAAGCACTCTTCATCAACTGAGGCCATGGGGCAGGACTTGAGCGCAGCAACAGAGGCAGGGTCCAGTCCAGTGGGCAGGGTCCAGTCCAGTGGGCAGACTCTCCTCCTTTTCCTGGATCACAAGATCCACCTTCTTCGAGAGTTTGGTTCTCCTGCAAGACCTGGGCCAGCGTCTCCTTGAAGACATTGCCCTTGGAGCCAGGGATGCAGTTGATCCTGCCCTGAGCCTCTGAAATGATGACCCAGGAGAGATTGAGAGGAAGCCCAGCTTCCTCTGGCTAAGTGATGGCCTTAGAAGAAAGGACAGAAAGCTTCAAGTTTGGAGCAACATTCAAATATTCAGATTATTTCTGCAAAACAGTCAAAGACATTCAAATTTGGCCAAAATGGCCAGAATATTTAAAATATCAATTGTTAGTGAAATGAAATGCTTTTCCCCACCTTAATGATCACAGCCAACATTAACACATCAATACAGTGCAGTCCACGCCAGTTAACAGAAGAGGTTATCATTTGTGACTTACACTCACGAATCTTTACATTTTGGTAGTTAGGCTAAGGGCATGCTGGGGTTGCTTGGGGTGATGGAGGTACATAACCCTAGAGGAAGCCGTCGACATTACCTTAGCCTTTTCAGTGGGGACTCCTTGTCAGAATTGAGGCTGTCTTGGAAGTGAGAATCAGAATGTGACACAACCTCTGTCCTGACTCCATGTCTAAACCAAGTTTTGGTACTGTAGTGGGTCGCCACGAGTATCCATTTCTCCTTATTCTAGCCATGTTCAGAGACGAGACACAGTGAGTAGGTGATACTCTTAAGGCTGCCCTTTATTGACTGACTACTACTGGGCAAGGAGTAGAGGTGGGAGCGGGCCAGGCCCGAGCCCGCAGGCCCGCAGGCCCGCAGGCCCGCAGTCATTTTTGCCAAGCCCGCAAAATCCACAACCCACAATGAAGCCCGCACGCCGAGTTTGAGTTTGTTTACTTTTTCATTTTTACAAAATTATTTAATTATTTCTGGTCAGCCCTAGTATCTCTTTTACCCGTGGCTTCATTCTTT
>JAAUXU010065819.1_pt1 | contig 21390 bp, 20 predicted proteins | sample 7278151 | NCBI WGS metagenome assembly JAAUXU01 (sample SAMN14350113, study PRJNA611818) | marine sediment metagenome | isolation source: surface marine sediment (1.8m) | place: French Polynesia: Moorea | collected 2018-08 | reverse complement strand
TTTCTAATGACACTGACCCGCTGGGTTGGAAATGTTACGTATTTTTCCTTACCCCCATGCTGTTGTTGAACAACCCCTACACTTGGGGGGGGGGGCGGGGGGGGGTCAGCATAGCACGCACTCGCTTGTATCCCCCGAATGGTCATTGGCATCTTCGAGGACATGTTTTTGAGTCACCCCGTGGTGAAGAAAGAACAAGTTGTGGGGGTTGCAGAAGTAGTAGTGCCAGTAGTACACACACTGTACGTACATGGCGTGGGCGGAACAATACATGAGCGTGTCACTTACCTAGCAGGTTTTCAAGCGCGCCTGCGTGAAACATCGCTCACAAACATGCTGAGAGAGAGTTTCCAGAGGCTCCAGTCAAAAGTGATTATTTTGTAACAAACACCTCCTCCTGCTTTTCAGAGATTGATTTGGCCAGCCAAAAAAAGTTTACAGCCAGGGGGGAGGTGAGGGGAGGGGGAGGGGGCGTGGGCGAAGGAGGAGCAGCCGGAGAGAGAGAGAGAGAGAGAGAGAAAAGACCTTTCTCTGTCGCCAAGAACCTCTCGGCTGATCGAAAATGTTCTCCCCCTCTCAATAATTAGCCCTTAAAAATGATTATAGGAAAAAATGCGTGGGCATCATAAAAATCCGTGAGGAGTCTGATGACTACATCCCGCAAGGTGAAAAGCGAAAAATGTGTGGGGAGGGGGGCAAAGAAGGGGGGAACAAGACCTCTCCCCCCTCCCACGCATGCGCACGCACGCGCACAAGCACATACATACACACACGAGGTTACAAAATGGGCGGAACAACTCCATCTCCTGCCAACCAGAAAAAAACCCACCGCTAAGAAAAGAGTGAAATTGCAGTCACACAGCAAAGTCTGGCGGAGATGCTAATGCACACATGCGCTCACAGGCTGCTGCAATGGGGTGGGGGTGGGGGTGGGGAGGACGGGGGAGTCGCTAGATTGTTTTGGGCACCCCAAAGTCTTTGTTCTATACAACAGATATGCCTAATTGAAGGCGTCAAATTGAATCTCTCAAGGAAGCCTTTTGGGCAGGACCGACTTTTTTCTGGGCAGAGTGGCCGAAAAATGTGCCTGTCTGGGACACGCCCCAGAAGGGACTCATAAAATACTCGTGCATGACCTCGTGCAGTTCCAACATGAGCGTGGAGACTGCGCTGCCGACGCCGGCAACAGCGTCGCTCAGACCGTCGCTATCGGGCAATTAGTGCGGAGGTGAGATTAAGACTTCTTCTTCCAGCTGACCTTTTAAGGATTTTCTCCAAAGACATCCACAAAGACTCTGAGAGCAGGTGAGAGCTCAACTTTCCAGGCAGAGGCTTAGATTTCCTCAAAGCCCGTGAGCACGAAAAGAGGCCCAAGTGCCCACGTGGAAAGAAGTAGCTCAGCTCATGCGATTTGACATCAAAACATTTCTCAAGCAGGTGGTGGACGAAAAGTGAGGAGGAGGGGGGGGGCTGAGACTCCCCTCTGGACCTTCGCAAAGTCCTTCTTATGGCTCGGTGACTTCAACGCCCAAGTGGCTGCAGAGTACGAGAACACGAAGTCTTTGTACAAATTGGATCTCCTCAATCAGTCTATTATTTCAAGCATTCTTGAATTATATTTAGCAGCATCACGCGTCTCCTCGAAGGGGGCAAAAAAGGCCTCATTTTGGAGTGACAGAAGAATAAAAGGTGGCCTCAGCCTGTATAAGGTCTGTGCTCCACCAGACCGGCGATGAGACTGCTGAATTTATGGCCTGAACTCGATTAAACCGACTTAAAGAGGAATGGTCTTAACTGCATCATCTCTGTATCCTTCTTGTCTGGTAGAGCAGCATCAGCGGGAGATTCACGCAATGAAGACACTTTTATTTATGTAGCATTTATCATCTCCCAGCTGTAACTTATGTCTCTCTCTCAACTAGGCCAAATAGTGGTGAGAGACAGAAGATGAATTCTTTTTTTTTATTTTTCAAGTGATGACATCACCACCCAAAAAGGGAACTTACTGAAGGGGCACAAAAACGTCTGTAGGAGTCGAACAATGGTACATTTGTGCCCTGTTATTTGGGGAGATTTCAATCCTGCAATTTTTGCCAAAAAAGGCCCAAAAATAGACATGGAGGAGAAGGAAATGGGCGACCGCTTCTTTCTGACGCACGAATATCTTTTAATATCGTTGCAAACATGTGTGTGAAGTATTATCACGCATTCTCCGCACGTGTCTTGCTGCCCATACGTGCACACAGGGAATCTCTCATCTTATAATGTCTCGTCATGCATCACGGGGCCAAAAATGGATGGGGTGTTAAAGAAAGGCCTTGGAGGGGCCGAGACCGCGCTATACACGACAGGAAATGCGTCAAAGAACACGCGAAGAGAAAAGGAATCGGCTATAAATACGTTATAAATAGATACAGATGCATTCAGGACCGCGAATATAAAGGAAGGGGGGGGGAAAAATCAATGAACTTACGTGAATAAAGGGATGGCTGTTGTTGTCGCTGCTGCTGCTGTCGTTGTTGTTGTTGCCTTGTTTCCTCCCTCGAGGAAGTCCTTGTAGGTCTTGACCGCCAGGCCCAAGGGGGCGAGGGCGACGGCGGCCAACACAGCCTGACAGGGGTAGGGAGAAAAGTCCGTCAAGGGAAAGCACGTAGATAATTTCTTATTCTTTCTGCCGAGGTTTTCACAGTGTCACAGCCACTCTTTTCGTTGTCTTTCTTTTATATATACTTTTACTTTTTCCTCACTATCGACTTAAGTTGAAAGCCTTCCGGGGTAATTAAAGGATTTCAAGATCTGCCGATGTCTTCCTCTGTCTCTTCCCATAAACCTCTTGATGTTTTTCTTTTTTTTTTTTTCAGTGTTCCTGTCTGCCTTTTTCCCTCTCTCGTTTGCTGCCCACTTTAAGTATATTTTTATGTACTTTTTGTTATTTCAGCAGTGTCCACTCGAGCCTTCCTCTCCCGACTAACGACCACTTTTGGGGGCAAGTCTGCTATGGGCCTTTTGGGCGGGCGCGCGCGCTCACGCCGGAGCCCTGCAAGGGTCACGCGCTGGCGCGCGCGGGCGCCCAAGAAACGGGTCTACCGATGAATCACACGCACAAGGTGACCGAATAGAACTTTCAGGTGCAGAAATGGTGACTGATCTGTGCAAAAATCCAACAAAATCTGCATGCAATCGGCCCGAAAATAACCCAGTGACACCAACGACAGATGGCTCACAAGGTGGAGGCCAGAGGGAGACAAGAACAGTGTGCAGCATAAAGATGAGGTCTTGCCCCCAACTTCATCGCGGTCGCTCTTTTGTGACGCTCACGGTAAAAAAAAAAACCGCCCACGGATTTCTATCATTCAAAGATCTCTCTGTTTGCTTTAGTCCTCCTGAGGCTTCCCTGACTTTCAATACTTCAGCTGGAGGGAGGGGGAAAGAAAACGAAATTGGAGGGTAGGAAAAGATGATGTCTTGGAAAGTGTCTGCAAAAGAAAATGGGGTCGCTTTTTCGCTCTTGGCCGCGTGGGCGGCGGCGCCTTTCTGAACCGGCCACCGCGCGTCGAATCGCCGTTCACGACGAAAAAGCGCCAGCGCCTGCGCGCGCACCCACGCGCGCGCCAGGGCCAGCGCGCGAGCGCGCACCGAGGTCATCGTTGCTTTAGAATAGATCTTGCAGTTAGAATAAGAGTAAGAAACAGCCCATGAAAATCGACCCAGCCTCCCCCCAAAGCCCGGACTCACGGAGCCCGTTATGCGTACATACATACACACAGAGGAGCTCCACTCCCCTCCCCCCCCCCCCACCAAAAAAGGCAGGGCTGCTAAGTGCACCGTAAGCGTCAACCGAGGTGTCACTTGGAGCTCAATCTGGGCTCTGTCTCACCTGGATCAGGCCAACGACTCACGTGTGGTCCTTCTTCTTGGCTTTTGCAACATTTTTGCAGAGTAAGCGCGCAGATGCAAAAATCAAAGCAGCGCCATAAATCCTTGATTTTCCCGCCCACTCGCAGTTTTTCGTTCACCCCCGTCCTCCCGTCCCTCCCCGACCAAAGGCTGATTCCGTGAACAAACTCATTAAAGGCCATTACAGAGATGCACTTTTTTGTTGCTGCTGGCTATTATTAACTAAGGTCGATGATCAGATTTGGGAGGTTGAATTATTCGCGTGTTGGGCGCAGCGGGGGATTGAGGGGTATGAATAATGGGGTCCCGCGACCCCCTTGGGGCCCTAACACATGTGTGATCATCGATTAACCCGGGAGGAGGAGGAGGGAAAAATGCGCCCGGATATGTTATCGTCGCCCCAGTCGACTGACCGGACTGACTGACCGGGTGGATCAATCCGTTTGGGATCGGCTGTGTTCAGCATAAGTCTTGCATACGCGTATGCACGGATGATGATATTTAAATATATTATCATGAATCCTTTAATACACGAGTATGCATTCCTTACTCACATGACAGCGTATAAACGTAAAGAAAGAGACCCAAATGCGCGAGAACGGCTGACATCGCTACAGAAAAAAAAACCAGGTGTGCAGAAACCCTTAACCCAACCCAACCTCCCCCCCCCCCTTCCCTTCCCTTCCCTTCCCTTCCCGCTCCTCCCTTTTGGGCACCCGAAACTGACAACCCCATTCGTCAAACGTCTCCCCAAAATCGGTGGTGATTGATCTGTCACCAAAAATAATGCACTCTGGGCAGCTCAAAAATCATCTCAATTACAAGAAAATATACTGAGTATCCATCCAATGCTCAGAGACTTCCTCTGGACTCTGGATTCAGAGTTGGAGGTTGAAAAAAAACATAGGAACGAAAATCGTCACTGTCCCTCCTAAATTTGAGGTGTCCCCGTAGCGAAAGCTTACACGCCTTCCCCCCGTCTCCAGGCGCCACGCCCATTATGAGGTTTTTTTTTTCTGGGAAACCAGAGCTTGTTAAAGCTGAAGCCTCCGAAAATCTGATCGCCAAGAACTTCCTACGCATCTTTCCGAGAGATACCGCAGTATATTAAGGTTTTTATGTCCAAAAAGACCCCCAATAAAAGCAGCCTCCCTCTACGCAAAGCACAATGAAAGTCCTTGCCTGGTTTTTCTGTCAAAGTGAGCACCTCCATTTATTTCCTCTCGCGATCAGAAAATCTGAGATCTCTTGAAAAGGAACCCATTTCCACAAGGACATCCCCGAGTGGCCGTGGAGCAGGAGGCAGAACCCACGCATCTCACAGGGGAGGGACACAAACAAATTCAGCAAACTACCCTTAATACTGGGATTGCTGTAAGTCGTTCTGTATGAGCGGCTGCTTTACACCCTCACACCTTCGCTTTACGGGCGCGTTCACGCAAGCAAAAGAGGGGAAACTGATGGCAAAGATAATTCTTTATCCTTGGGTACACAAAAAACCCTCGGGAATTGAATGGAAAAGAATCTCACAAGACTTTGGCCGTCGAGAATCGATTTGTGAATCATATTGAATTTAGCAAAGCTTCTTTGCACCTGCGATTTTCCGTTTAAGACGCACAGGCTTGAAGTGACTGAAGAAGGAGTCATTCCTCCTCACCTTGACATCGACTCCGTCCACCTCTTCTTGAGCGTCTGCCAATCTCTCCAGCCTCCTGCCCACTTCCTCCACGGCGAAGAGAAACCTCTCGTTGATCTGATCCAGCTCCGTGGCGATCCTGGCACACCCGTCCGGCACCTCCCCCAACTCCTCCATCTTCCTGACCGACCCACCCAAGCTGGGATGCTCGCCCTCCTCCAGGGCCTCGAGAAAATTCTTATTTCTCAACTCATAAATCTAGGAAAAGTCAAACGTCATAAACAGAGGCATGCAAGACCACAACCGCAGAAACGTATTAGTTGGTACGTCCAGATAGTGTGCATACTATAAAGAGACATCATTGCGTGTACCTACGTAGCAGCACGGCTCTTCATCAGGTGCAATCTTTGCAAAATTTGAGTAGGGAAAAGTCAATTAGAGGCCCCAAAAAAATGACCCAGGCCTAAGTTGGGCCAGGCCTTATTCTGCTACCTGCAGAAAGATGATTGACTGTGTGAAACAAAAAATTTTTTGGCTCTAGGCCACCAATTCTGTTAAAAGGTGCTATAATCTCGACATAATTGGCCCCTCACCTACTCAAAAAAAAACCCGTGCCTGCTATTCTTTTGGTGAGAAAATGACGTCATCAAGCCCATAATTATCAACTCTTTTGGGGCACTTCGTTTGCACCAACACTAATTTAAGGAATTGAGATAGGGAGAGAGAAAAAAAAAGAGTGCTTGAGAAGTGCTTGAAATTACCTTAGCTTCTCTGATGAACCTTCCTCCATTGACGTTGAGAGCCTCGATGGCTGCCTGCCGATCAACCAACTGATCATGCAGTGCCTGGGAGCAGCAAAGGAGAGAAAAATACACTAAAGATAGCTAGTGTTAGCCAACTGTACTTGAAACAGACAGTGGATGAAGGGAGAGAGTGCTACAGATCAATCACTACGGAGAGGCTGTGATAAAGTGCACGTGTGTTGAGCCAGTGGAGTGTCAGGAGACAGAAAGTTTTTAACACTAGTATTGGTCAATGCCAGAGGCAACAGTTAGAACAGATAGAAGAAGTCAAGAAAATGGGCACCTTTACTTGTGAATTACGTGGGTTTTCTACTGAGAAAAAAAATATGAAGCTGATATGTATATGAGCCTTTTTTTCTCAAAGGTTTTCACCACTTGGCTGTACACAAACTTGGGGTTAAGTTCGGGATGCTCCTGTCCCTCATCTCGGTGGCCTCCACCTCCGCACATCATGCCAATAAATCCCTTCCCTCCACCGAAATTAATCACTGAGAATTAACAATAACAAATCTCACGAAAAAGACTAAGGGCGTCGATCCAGGATATCGACAAACAAAAAAGTCCTGTGAAAAAGAAATGATTTTTTTTTTCGACTGTCACAACCATCAGAATTCCTGGAAATGAAACCAATGAGTTGAATCCTGAAAAGGCAAAAATGCTGCTGCCCGCAAAAAAAATTAGGGGTGAACATACCTGAAATGTAGAGAGAAAGGGTTGTTTTCGACTCACCTTGTGCTTCTCCCAAGCCTCCTTGGCCCTGGCCTCCTCCAACTCGCTCAGGTTTCTCAGCTTTGTGTCCAGCTCATCCATCCAGTTGGTCTCGGTCTTGTAGGACACGTACTTGTTCAGCAGCTCGATCGCCGCCTCGCACGACGTCAGCCTCTCGCGGACCTGGACACAAATGCGTTCAAAAGCCACGTAAGTAGTAAAGACGTGGGAAGATTCGATGACTGTATTGGTCTTGTCGTCGTCATACCTGCATACAGCAGTTGGTCCACCTTTTGTCGAGCCTGTTCACGTCCTCCTCGAGGCGATCGACGTCAGGGTTCTTCGCAGTGTTGGGTCTGGTCTTCTCCACAGCTGGACGAACATCCTTCACTTGCTCCTTCAGATGGTCAATCATGCCCTGGGGAAGAAAGAGACATCATTATTTCCGATCCCTGCACCCTGAATGACGGCGTAAATCTTACATCTACCTATAATATATGAAAATATGTGAAGAACTTTGTCCATTTGGTTAAAAGAATGATGTAGCTTTGCTTGAACATTGTAGTTCATTGGAAGTACGTGAATGCTTCAATACACAGAATCCAGAACTTACCTGCTTACTCTCCATCTCGGCCTCGAGAGTCATGAGGTCATCATGAGCCTTTCTCAGGTTGTCCATGTCGCCAGGCATCGAGTCGTAGCTTGCGAGCTTCATCTCGAACTCGGTGACGACGGTCGTGACCTCCTCGACGCCGGTCAACGTGATCTCAACGGTTTTGAGACGCTCGACGTAGAAAGAGGAGTAAGACCAGATGCGGTCCCACTGGTCAAGCACCTTGTCCAGGCGCGCCTGCTCCTTGGAAGTCTTCTGGGGAATGTTGCTGAACAGGTTCTTCACCTAGGAGAGACATTGAAGGAAGTTTACTTTTAATTCTTGATCAAGCTGTGTCGCCCGTCAAACTTCTTTACTTTAGTTCTCAACTGTTCTAGACATTTTACACGTCGTCCCAAGGAGAACCAGACAGAAAAGAGTTAGTTTCCCATAGATCGGCTTTGGCTAGTGCCAAAACGTTTTTCTTTTACTTCTCATGAATAGCTATGTCTTCTTGGCCTGCTGTCGGCTTAAAATTACCTTCAAGGCTTCATGTTAGATCATATGTGCACCTTCCTAGGAACAACAAGTGATTACCTGATTGACTTCAGGCTCTCTGGACTGGACCTCGGATTCGAATTGCTTGTGGTGCACGACCAGAGTTTGCAGGGCCTCCACGTCTCTGGGCAGCGGAGCCTTGCACACCTACGATAAGTTACATCATGACGTAAATGACGCCAAAACTAATACCGAACATTCTCTTCGCACCTTCACAATCTGCTTCTCGTACTCAGCCAGGTTCACTTCCAGGGCTGCGGCGCGATCGTGGAACGCCTGTGTAGCGTTGCGCCTCTCGTCCTCCAGGGCAGCCCTAAATACAACCAATAAAGTATTGCGTGCTTTATGCCGTAAAGCGACATCAAAGTCTCACCTTCGCTCCCACTCATCAAAGAGACGATTCACTTCAGCAATTTCGCGCTCCAGACGTTTGAGCTGAGGATCATTGGGCTCACCCTCCTGTCAAAGCATTATTTCCATTCATTAAAGAGTGGATTCTGGTCGCCCAATGGCCAGGGGGATATTTCGCCATGTTCTGGGACACAACATGTGCTGGTGAATGGTTTCCAAAGAGAAAGTTTCAACCCACCCACTTCCCCCAAGTAACGGGTAGGACAGTCTGTGCACCATGACAATGAAAGCCAGCAAAAGTCATTCACCTGCAACTGCTTCAGTAGTTACTGACCTGAATGAGCTTTTCTGAGTCCTCGTTGAGTGCCCTCCTTATAGCGGTGCGTTGCTCTTTGCCCATGGAAAGGAACTGCTGGAAGTCCCAGCTCTTGACGACCTTGATGGTGGCGAAGATCATGTTCTGGCGCATGCGCATGTGCTTCTTCTGCCAGAGCGTGATCACCCGGTCGTAGTGACGCTTCAGCTTCTCAGCAGCGTCAAGAGCCTCCTAGATAACAAGACAGAAGTTAGCAGTGTTGTAATGCAACCAATACTGATTTCGTTCGTGCCTGATCTGGTGGCCTTAGGACGAACATCGCGCCTGGAGCCTCTCCCTGGTGGCCTCTGGAGTTGGTCACCTTCCATTTGAGCGTGTTTGAGTTGTCCCTAACAGTGCAGATCTCGTTCTCCTTGATTGTGAACTGCAAGGAGAGTCAAGAGCTTTCTTCTAAACTGTTGAGTTTAGTACCAGGACTTCACAGTTACGATTCTTGGAATGAAAATGTGCCTGCATAATGTATGCATGTACATAATGCACATGCGTACGTACATAATGTATACGAAAAAGATGGCTTCGTCATAGATGTGGGTTCAATGAAGGGGACTATTGTGCCATTTGAATGACAGGCTCTCGAACAAACGCCTCACCTCCTTGCTCTGGAACTCGCAGACAGCGATAGCATCGAGTGGTCCACGCTTGCGCTCGCTCCTGGCTCTGAGCGGCACGACATCCTGGGCACGGTCGATGAGTCTCGCAACTTCGTCTTCGTAGGAGGACAGCTCGTCCCTGAGCTGTTGCATCTCCTTGAGGAGTGCCTCGCCCTCGTCCAGCTTGAAGTCGGACTGCGCGAAGTGCGAGTTCAGGCGGTCCTCGCGGGCTCGCAGCCACTCCTCAGCGGATGCGCACTCACGGAAGAAGTGTTGGGAAAACGTCGCGTGCCTGTGAAGAAATGGATTCGATCGTATTTGGTGCCATTTGCTCAGCTCAACAGACTTGTCGGCTTACTTGAGGTGCTTCTCGAGACAGAACGTAAGCTTCAAGAGCCAGGCCCACTTGGTGTGCATGGCAGCGATGTGCGCCTCCACCACCTTTGCTGCCGGGTGGAAGGCACGCACGAGGCTGTCGCCGCGATCCTGCACCGAGTTGAATTGTGCCTCCCTGCGCTCCATGTCTGACATGAGCTCTTCGTAGTACTTCTCCACCCGATTCAGGTCGAGCTGTCGATCGGACCAGTCGCGAGAGACCTCGCGGTCCTCGCGCTCGGCAAGCCAAGTCAGCTCAGCATGGGCGGCCTGGAAGAATAAGTAACCCGGGCATAAGTGTCAACTGCTCCACCTCCAACACTCATGCCTGACAGTTCAATCCTTTACCTGCATGAAGTCGTGCAGGGTGTGAAGATCGGAGACTCTCTTATTGGACAGCACGAGCAGCTCGTTGTACGCCTTCTGCAGGATCGTCATCCGCTCGCCATAGATCTTGAGCTCCTCACCATGGAAGCGGACCTCGGCCTCGCGACATTTCTCTACGTTGCCTTGGAACTTTAAGACAGAAAAAGCAAGTATGAATGTGGGAATAAACGAGGACATTGGCTAAGCCCAGTTCATTCACCTGGTCAATGACCTTGTGTTCCTTCTGGTGTCGCTCATACTCGGCCTTGACGGTCTGCACGTCCGTGCCGTACTCGGCCTCCTTGATTTGTTTCTGAAAGTAAACATAAGCACTCTTAAAGACCAGGCGTGTTGCAGTCAACTCGAATGTGCAGGGTGGGCGAGTGTGCTACCTCATGCAATACAAATAAACGAAATATGTACAATTGCTCATGTAGCAATGCACGAATAATGATAAGATCAATTGCAGCAGTAGCTAAGGGTAAAACAATAAGGAATATGTCATTTATGCATAAGGAGGTTGCGTTAGTCTCATTGTTACAAGGTTATCGCTGATCCCGTTGACGGCGGCGGTGTCGGCGGCTGGAGGACAAGGACCTTGTTGACACCTTCAAGTATATCCAAACAACCGAAATGCTACCTAAAGTGGCTAATATGAAACAATGTAGAAAACAAAAAAAACCTGACACACAGCTTGCCTCTTATAAGTCCTGCGTACGTACTACGTACATAACTTACACTTCAAAAGAGTTGAAGCAAATTAAATGGGCATTTTGTGAGCCTCATGTGAACGAAAGTGGCTTTGATCATGTTCTTGTAGATGTGTGCATGTATGCGTGTGGTCTATGCATTTGCATGCAAAAATGTGAATTTGTGGCCATGCAGGAGGAACTGGAGACTGTCCAGTTGGGTGACGTTTCAGGGGCCAGCAGTGGTGCTACCGAGGAATACCCTGGGTCATCAAGCAGAGAAACACATCACCCAAATAGGGTGAAGAGGATCTGCTACCGAACTCAGAAGGGTAGGCCAGCCAAGACCTGGTCACATTCTGCTCGTAGAACAGGACTGGTGACCATCCAGCAGAGAAAGGAAATCAATGATGGCGACCAGGAGGTGCTACCACTCAAACAAAGAAGAAGATGAGTGACCATGGCCAAGGTCTCACCAGCTCATCCCCCACCCAGTCCAGACACTCCTCCAACAGCCTGAAGTCCTGATCCGTTGCCGCCAGCCTTGTTTTTAGCATCGTCCTCGTCGTCCTCTCCACTTCCTTGTCACCAGAGGACAAGGAGGACTTGTGTTGAGGCGGAGGACGCAGTTCGAGCGCCTGCCTAGTGCGGATCCATTTATCGTGGACGGTTGCAACCCTAGGTTGTTAGTAAAAAAAAAGGGATGTTAGTGGGTCTTTTAGTGGGATCTCACCAATTTCTGGTGCACCCACTCGGTACACTCGGCCAAGAACTTAAAGTCGGGATTTGTGTGGATGTTGAGGATGTTGATGAGCTTCGTCTGCAGCATCGTTCGGATGTTGACCCACTTTTCGTGCACCTGTTGCACTCTACATAAACACATAATATAATACAAGATTAACAAAGCGCTAATGAATATGTCTTCAGTGAAAAATATCGTCTTCCTGCAACAGGTCCATGACTTTATGGGAAGGAAACGTATTAAATTGTCATGAAATGTTTGCTGTATAGTTGCCTTTTATAGAAAAAGTAAAGCTTGGATTTATCGAGTAATCAAGGGAGGGATGCATCTTTCATGAAGGAATCTTCGACCAAAACAAAAAGATATTTTTTTATAACTCACCTCCTGTGCAACTCGTTGGCCTGGTGGTATCTATTGTCCCTGAGCACCTGTACGTCGCCATACATCCCCTTAATGACGTCCTCGGTCTTGAGCAGCTCGCGCTCGATCTTGTCGCAATTGGCCTTGGCGTCCTTACGAAAGTAAATGATAAGGTATAGCATTTACGTATAGCGCTATCGTCGCTGAACACACCTTGGGGTGTAAATGGTCGACCCTTCTGGCCTCCTCGGAGATCCACGCCTCCAGGTCGTTCAGATTTGAGTCAGTCACCTTGGCCTCATGGTGGACCTTCTCGGCCAGACGCTGGAGCTTTTCCAGTCTAAAGATATAGAAACAGATATTTTGTTACAGTACACAGTATTCCATGCCTCGGCTACTCCTTAGCAATGCGTTATCTAAATACACTGAATAACCTGCCCAGTACATGCATACTTCATCTGTTAATATCCCAGTCCGTAGAGAATCAAAAATGTTGCAAAAATAGTGAAAGACTTTCATGAACTTTCATTTTCAATTGCTTCGATAGGTTCTCTGGTATTTACAATTATGACAAGTGAGGAAACTTGTATATTGACTTTTCCCGAGGAGACTCATGTATGCCCAAGTACAGCTCATATCGCTGACGTCGCTTAATGTGAAATGACATCAATGGCATTCAACTTGACGTAGTAAAGATCTCGAGGCATTGATATATTTCATTCAATACTGATGCTTTTGTGCCTTCATAACAGGTCGAGTGACAGCAGAATAACCAAGTACTCAGCTTTTGTGTGTTACCTGGCAATTTCGTCATGAATCATCTGGTCCCTCTCTTGGTAGAGGCCCATCAGCTGGTTCCAGTTGCGGTCCAGGGCGTCCGGATGCAGGTCCCTATCCAGATTGACACCTTCGGACTCGCGGATGATTCGCTCGATGTCCCTGAACGCGTGAATCACGCGCTCCTTTTCGTGCAGCCTCGGCGGGACGTCCTCGACGCGGAAACGCGAGGACGTCTCGGCCAGACGCTTCATCTCAATCAGCGTGCTCGGGAAGTTGCGGTCCTGAAATTAATGATAGTTGTAATGGTCATCATAGTAAGTAGTAAAAGTTGTATCAGTTAAGCGCCGGGAGCCGGAGACAACTTATCTACCTATTGTCCACCTTTCTACACGTGTGCTTTATCAGCAGTCCACTTAGAGGTACGAGTACTCGCGCCACTTCTTCGGATCTCAACGCACTTCGTTGCCAACATATGGGGCCGCAGCTGCTATCTCTGTGTTAGCAAAATTTTGGAAACATTTCACAGGTAGAGTATGAAGCCAAATTCCTAAGCAACTTAAAGACATTCTGTGGTCTCTTAATTTTATGGCAAGTTCATTTACTCTTGTAGTCGAGAATTTAAACATGCGGCAACAAAAAAGATTTAGAAGGTGTGTAAAAAAAATTGCAGCTTTTTGTCGACATCTCTTCAACAGGGTGGGGAAGACTAATTGAGAGTTAGTGGCCTCCACATCAAAAGTTGACGACCCTGTACACTGCACGCCTAAGCTGGCAAAGAGAACAATCCAGCACATATTTTGTTCGCTTTCCTCACCTGCATGACCGCAATGTGCTCCTTGATCCAGTGGTGCAGCGAGGTCGCGATCTCTCTGTAGTGCTGCACCTTCTTCTGCGCCTCGGCGTCGAACAGCGGGTGGCCCGCGGGAGGCTCGGGGAAAACGTCATAAAGCTGGGAAACGTACGTGATGATCGACTTCTCGTCTGGTTCGGGGGTATCGACATCTGCCAGAGGAAAAACGGAAGGAAGAATTTAGTATAATAAAAGCTAGTCAAGCAAGCAGTTCCACTTCGAAGGAGGCAAAAATGGCTGGCAACCTCATAAGACCATACAAGAAATAGAAGTGCTCGAGATTCACAAGACAAGAATGTAAGAATAGAAAGGAGATCTTATTCGGTTCGGCTGTTAGGGTCTGTCCAATGTCATCAGGAGTAGCCAATGAAGTTACTACTCAGCCCCTAAGTAGCCCTAAATAGGCACGACTTGTGTTGTCCACTTGCCTAGCTACTTGTCGAGTGCGTCTTGCATATCTTACGAACAGGGTGCCCCCCCCATCCCCAAAAGGGTTGCGGAGGCGTCAAGAAGACCCATTTTACTGCCCAAAATGGACTTCGCGAAAAAAAAATTGCACATCTGCCCAAGCAGGTGACCAAAAAATGAGCACAAGCACACACATCTGTTGCTCTTTTCTCTCACTCCTTCTGTTCCAATTTTCTCCCAAATTCTGAGCGTTGAAGTCATCGTCCAAACCATTGCTTTCTCCCCTGGTGTGCGCAATCGTGGGCCCCAGAAACATCAGAGTCTTCAACTTACACTCTTTTGCCCAAAAATGTCACAAAAGCTCGGTCTATTAAACAGAGATGATGATTATCATTTTTGTCCACGAGATTTTCAACCAGCGCCCACGCACACAAAATATCATTTTTTTAGGGGGAAGAGGCCTATCTCCTCCCACATACTTTGTTGCTAGGAGAGCAGAAAAATGCGGAGTTAAATAACCTATGACGTCATTTTCTCCCTTCCCCCTGCAGGTGAGTGTTCGATGGCCGATGGCCTCAGGAGGCCTCCAGCAGGCCCAGCAGCACATCAGTCAGTCCCGCCGAACGTGGGCAGGGGAAGTACGCCCACGCCCACGCAGATTCCAGGTGAAAGTGTCAACCTCCTTGCTTCACCTACAACTCAATCACCGCGAGGATGAACCAGAAGAAAGTGTCCACGTTGGCGTTTTCTTTCACTTCACCCTCGCGCACGCGTCCACGCCAGTTTAGGAGGGTGTGGAGCAGGACTGGTCGAAGTTACCCCGTATAATGAGAATAGCCACATAAATTAGCGTTGCTTAAGGCAGGAGGTGCCTGAGAAGGCCTCAACTCACTCTTCCCTCTCTCACCGCAGGCCCACTTTTCGCGCACCCAGGCTCGAATTTCGCGTAACAATTGAGTGTGATGCAAAAATGACCGAGTGGAGTGTCTTGAGGCCTCAATTACTTGCACCATAACCAATTAGGACAGACAACGTAATGAAAAGAAGCCATTATGAGGGCTGTGTGGGAAAGGACATAATGGAAACACCGGTAATATTTCGGTCTGGTCTGCTCGAGGGGCCCCTTGGGCCCCCTTCTCGTCTCTGCCCAGGGCAAGTCCCAAATAATTGCCCAAAAACCCGCTCAAGGTTGGACTAATGAGAAGGAATAATTGCCTGACCCATTAAGTAGCAATAGCGGCTGCGGCAGCCACGGTGGGAGTGTCTCCCCTATCTATCAGTCTATTTACTTTCAAGAGATGTACAGGACAGACGCTGCCTCCTAGAGGGTGGAGAGTTGCAACCAGTGCACAGCAGACTCCAGACAGCTCTGCCAGACAAAAAAAGGTCATGATATTTACTTGGCCTCCACTGACAGTAGGTCCAACGCTGTCAGATAGAGAGACAGAAGAGGTCTTTGCACTACGAGTCAGTGGGGAAAGAGTAATTTGTACGTACTTGAAAGGCTTCCCTTGCAAAAGTAACTTCCGACATTTCGTGACAAGAAAATACGGATTTCTCATGTGTGCGCAGGGACTTTGACGACTTGAGACTTTGGCACGATCTGAGCGGCTCCAAAATCAAAATGCGGCCTTGGGGGGGAGAAAGAAGAAACGATGTCAATCGGAAATGCAAAAAGACACTTTACCCAGTAGGCCCAATGTGACAAAGGCCCTCAGTCGAGCCCAGAAGGGCCTGCCAGAAGGGCCTGCCAGAAACGGACTCAAACTTTTTCCAAGCTCAAAGTGTGGCAGAAGTTACTCTGTGCACACTCAATGACCAGGTGAACTCACTCAGACAAACTCACATGTATGTAGTACATGAAATTTTCAAGCTAAACATACTAGTTAGCATCTTATTCTGTGAACACCTTGCTCAGACCTTTTTTTCCACAGTTCTAACCGCAAGATGACGAGCCTTTTTGTAAAGTCTATGAGACTTTTTCCTCAAGCAAACCAGTATCAACAGCAGTACTACTATGTCGTGTGAAGCTTTCAGAGGATGATTTTTCATCTTCTGTGTACAGAAAGGTAGCCCTGAGCTACAAGGAGTGAGTGAGCAACAGCGGCAACAGATGGCATTTTTTGTGCCTCACCCTTTACAGAAGGCCTCCTGTAAAGAATCTTTCTTACCTTCTGGGTCGAGAAGTCTGGTCACCCCGTACTCCCTCTCCATGACGCTGAACGCGAGCTCGATTCTCTCCCTGACCCTCATCCTCTCTACTCGCTTCCACTCGACGAGGTCCGGGCGGTTCCGGTGGACGATGGCGTTGAAGGCGAGCCCGTCCCTCCACGACTGCGTGAAGTCCTGGACGCGGACGTTCGGGTACCGGTGGGTCGTGCGCTGGGCCCATCGCAGCAGGGCCTCCTTGGCGCTCAGGTCCTCCTGACCAACAACAATGTCTGAGATCTGGAAGAAAGAGAAGCAAAATTTCAGTTGGACAGCAAGAAGACACGTTGTTCAAGGCCTGTCATGACAGACTGGAACAGTCATTTGATCTTTAAGTCCCCCATAATTCATATTTGCTGAACAAGACCTAATGTTGTTCAAAGCAACCGCAAAGGTGGCCTTGGTAACCTTGAAGTTCTTGCCTACCCTGTCCACATGACCATTTTTGAGGATGCTCTGCCACTTTTATTTAGTGACCACATGCCAAATTCGGCCTCCTCCTGCCCAAAGTTGAAGTTTCGGCCTTGAAAGTAACTCCAGAACCTCAGAAAAAAGGCCTCAAATAAAGTTATGCAAAGAAGCGGCTCGTGACACTTGTCCATTTCCTCAAGTTCTAAATTTTGCAACGACGCGAATAAAAATAATTTAACACTGAATAATCTTTCCAGCCCAGTACATGTATTGACACAAAAAAGGAGCGATATCAGCTCAAAGTAAACATTGACGAGCTCAGGAGGCTCTGACACATCCTGTGTCAACGACGTCTCTTTCCTGTCAAGGCCCTGGAGGAAAATTTGTCCAAGACCGAACAGTTCTTTTCTCTTTTTGTCCCTTGACAGGTAAAAAAAATCCCGATAGCTTCCGAGTCTTGACAGGTCAGCACTGTTCGGTGACTCATACGATCACTTTTGAGGTCATCATAAGACATCAGGGCAGAAATTTCCCCCCTTCCCTTCTTCCTGCTCTATCGACGTCCCCCCTCTAATTCAGCCCATTCAATCTTGTTTGCGAGGACTTTGACACGACTTCTGAAGATGCGTCTACACAAGCGCATTTTCAAGCACCCCCACGTGGAAATGCTCTTCCAGTCGAGGAAGCGTCTCTTATTCTTTGTCGAAGATAATATATATATATATATTTAGTCAGGTAACATAGAAGACTGAGAACTTGAGCAAGTTCAACTGCTGCCCAAAACACACTTGCACGCTTATCTCCGCATGCCCTGCGTACCAGTGCATTTTTTCCCGCAAAAAACCCTGTGTGTCTCGTTCTCTCTTGAGCACGCACTCACGCACGCACGCACACAGGAGAGAGAAGCAGCTGTGCTGCCCAATTGAATCTTGGGCATTTGACCTTGCTGCTAGAACGGTGGCGGTGAATTGATTGATGGTTCCAGACGGTCAAGAAGAAAAGAAAATAATCGAAGACGACCTTTGGGGCTCTTTGCCTACTGGTAAAGAGAGAAATCCTTCAAAGACCTGTGCAGGGCTTCACATATTATCATGTAGTCACATTGTACAGGGTGACCCAGGGGAAGTGTTTTCTTTATCTGCGCCTCAGAGGTCAGAATTGCCGACTTCATACCACTTGTGTGGTACCCGGAAAGACAGTTAAGAGACGGTAGTTTATCATTCAAGTGGCGTTGACCAAATTTCCTCTAGAAATTGGATGCGTGTGTGTGTTGTTGGCAGTGACTTCCTCCCCAGACGACTTCTGAGCGTCAGCGACCTCGGCAGATTCACGTGACGTCGTCCTCGGGAAGACCGGCTATGACGTCCTCCACGGCTGCCTGGGGCAGTCGTCGAGCTGTGCGGGACGCCATGGGACATCTCCCGAAACGCATCAAGCATTGATCAAGTAGTGACAAGGGCGGGAAATCGCATTTCTGGTCGAATGCGATCTGTGGAATGGCCCCAAATGATTCGGAACCTCAATTTCCCACTTCTTGAGCTCTCCACGAGATGTCAAGACCACTTGAAACCCTGACACTTGATAGCAGGAAGGCCTGACAGTCGCTGACAAGTCGAGGACAAGCAAAAATGGAGAAACGCAAACTCTCCCTCCTGTGCGTGTCAAGAGATAAGGACTTGTTTTAGAATCAAGTCCTGACTTTTAGAGGTGCCGATAATCTGGGGGATCAGGACATCCACTAAGTGAGTGCATCTGTCTCACCGAGCAGGAAGGGGCCATTCTAATGGCTGGAACATTTGTCAGGCGTCAGAGGGCTGTAATCAGTGGCGTCATTTGGGGCAGACAACATGCAAATTACGCTCTTGCCGTCCACAGGACGGTCGTCGAAGTCGCACATGTTGGTGACACACACGGTGTTCCGGTCACAGGACAACTTCACGTTATGCTACGCAGGTGAAAAAGAATGTGGCAAACATCTGGAACAGACAGTTAGACCCGTGACATGCGATGCAGCCCTACTCACGAGGAGGGCAGGAAGAATGCAGAAAGCTTTTCTAGATCAGTCTAGGTCAAAATCGTGTTGCAGTTTGAAGAAAGAGACGGGCCCCCAGAGGTCTTTACCAAGCACATATTATTGCCTTTTTTAAAGAGTAGCGTTTAAATTACGGGCATTTAAGAGACCCACAATTAGTCTAACCCCAATTCAGGAGGGGGGGACAAAACCTCCTGGTGTAAAGAAGTTTCTGGCACGTTGACCTGACAACACTCTTTCGTCTGGCAGAGAGAGAGAGAGAGAGAGAGTGTGTGTGCGTGTGAGAGGCCGGGACCGCGGAGGCCACCGAGTCGACGACAGGAACGACCTTGACTGGATGGATTTGTGGGAAAAGACACGCTCATTTGATTAATTCGGCGACCCAAAATGGGCGAACCCGGAAATTGGTCGATTCCCCAAATGTTTGCACCTTGCTCGCTTAATGGGTTTTCTTAAAATCGGGCCATAAAATCGAGCAAGCGGTGTAATTGCGCAATTTGGGTGAGGGAGGCCCAGGGGAGGCCCAGGGGAGGCCCAGGGGGAGGCCCCTGGCCCTTGACGTAACGTTAGCGTTGCTCTTAGACTCGTGAAGACAAGCTCTTTAAAAAGGAAAATGATTTGTTAGTGTTGCCATCGACGGCAACGACTTTTATTAGGAAAGTACAGTAAAGTCTCGATTGTTCAACCTTGTTTTCAGTCACATCCTTGAATCGGGACTTATCGTGAAGACGACTTCCTTGAAAAGCAGTAGAGTCGAAAGTTGGTTCGTCAAATGGAGACTTTACTGTACTCATAAGGATGCCAGTGAGTAAAAGAACGACATCTGTCCAGATCGACAGACAGAACCTTTACTTGGTTCTATATTTCTGTCTGATCGAGTTCGTCACTTCTTCCCTTCCTCTGGCGCAAAATTTAGCAAATCCCTCCCTTGCCAAACATCCTATGGATTAAGTTTCCTGTCTTGATGATGACAAACGATCTTTTTCCCCACAAAAAGACTTAGACAATGCGTCCGTAATTGAAACGAGGGGGTTCTGACTCGTAAGGCCCATCATCAATTCTTGACTACCCAGATTACCCCGTCTTCACTAATTCAGCAGGAGTCAAGGCCAGACAGACAGACAGCGGGAATGTTCTATAAATCTTAGATCCGTCCAGACAGGGTCCTCATAACTGCTGCATGGCGACTTCAATGCACACAAGGTGCTACATATGCAAATGAAGCACTGGAGATTTCAACGAATGTCCAGATGTTTGGGCCAAGCTTTTATGGGCAGGGACGCCTTTTTGAGTGCCAGTTCTTGTTAGTGCGTCAGGTGACGAGAATAAGAATGTCTCTGTCAGAACACCAGTAAACAAGAAGTAATAAAGAAGAGGAAGTGGCCGTAGGAGGAAGGATGGATGGATGGATGGATGGACTTCTCGTCTTTTACTGCACCTTCAGAAAAATGCTGTCAAGCTTACTACGTGTTTTCCCCATTTACTAGCACTGCTCGCATCTGCTTCTCAAGTGCCTTCCTCAGAAGCTACAGGGTGACTCAAGAAATTTCCCTCTTCTCCTCACTCGCTGAACTCCACAAAACCGCTGCGAGATCGTTAGTTTTCGTCAGAGCAGCAAGAAGAGAATTCTTATGTCCAAAAATTACCCGGAAGGGAGAGAGAAACATGGTAGGGAAAAAGAAAAATGGGAAGTTTGTGAACAAGCTGAAGCTTTACTAGAAGAAACAAATTTTCCTCAAAATTTTCTTCATGCAAAGAAAAAGGAAAACTGTTTTCCCAGACTGGTGATTTTTGCTGTTCTCTCTCTTCTTCGTCCTTGCGATTCTTTCCAGGATTTCCCCTGATTTTCCCCCTCCCCAGTTTTCTTCACAAAACGAGAGAAATAACATCCCGTCACGTCTCTGACGAACCGGAGAGAGAAAACAATGTGAAGAAGCGAATAAAAAAGTCCCGATAAAGATCTCAGAAAATATAAAGGACAGAAAAATATGGGAAGAGCAGAGACAAAGGAAATGCATCCACGACTCTTGAAAGGCCCAGCCCTCCCTCCCCTCGTCGTGTTCGCTCTTGCGTAGCCAACATTCGGCAGTTCAGATTTTGAAGAAATAATCCTGTTACGTCCTTGGCGCTACAGTCAAACGCTTCTTTCAAGCATTTTCTGTCCTCCGTGTGTGTGACAGAACGACAGATTCAGTTTCCCAGTCTGTGTCGCCTTTGAAGGTCCGTTTGCACTTGCCAATTTTGCTGACAGGCGCAGCAGAACAAAGCATTGACACCCTTTTACACGGGCGAATTCGGTGGATTGGAAAAAAAGAGAGAGACAGAAGCTTCCCTGTCCTACCGTCATGTATGAGCCGCGCTTATAGCCATGTCACAGCAAGAGGAGTGAATGAGGTTAGTTAGCAATACTTTAGCATGAAGTCGTCGCATAAAAAAGGAGGCGTCATGAATGAACTAGGGAGTAGCGACGCCATCTCTGCATACCACCCTGTAGTTAACATGCAGGGAACTGCCACGGTGTGCGCGTGCGCCTTGCCATACTTTTTAAGTAATGCAAATGGCGGAAATAACAGGGTGCAGGTGTTAAAAACGCATTCGAACCTCTAATTCAGCAACACTCACATACGCGTCCACTGGCTGGCGCGCGCGCGCGCGCGC
>JAAUXU010170311.1_pt1 | contig 21400 bp, 16 predicted proteins | sample 7278151 | NCBI WGS metagenome assembly JAAUXU01 (sample SAMN14350113, study PRJNA611818) | marine sediment metagenome | isolation source: surface marine sediment (1.8m) | place: French Polynesia: Moorea | collected 2018-08 | reverse complement strand
CTAAAAAATGGACCATTTGGGGGGGGGGGGGGGCGGTGCTCATGTATGAAAATGGGCCATCAACCAGTGGTTGGGAAAAATGCCTGCACCAAGGCCAAATTATGTTGTCATGGTCAAAACCTCCAGAAAGCGCACAGAATGGACTCCCTTTTGGTTTCTCTCAGTCTATAGGAATACCAATATCCAACAACAAACAAACAATGCTCCTTAACTAATCCGCTTTTTCTTCACAATGAACTTTCATGTCCATTGGCTTCCAAAGCGCCATGGATACGTGTCCCAAGATGGACAAAAAAATCCACGCATGTTTTGCCTCGCCAGCCGTCATTTTTTTCCATTCCACGAGAAGCCTCCCTCTCCTCGTTGGCAGGGACGACGGCCTCTCGAAGCTCGGTCGAAAGCTCTTGCAGGAGTTGACGATGAAGTCCTCAGACAGCAAGATCAGCAAAGGCGGCCTAGACAGAGTCGAAGTTAGGTGTGAAATCCTATGTGGCAAGGGGTGTTGTCAAAGTACTTAAGTACTATAAGTACTTGACCCCACACTTTAAGGTCCGACTTGCAGGGCCCCTGACGGCTCATACGTTCATTGTGGGGCGGAATCCCGTTGAAAATTTTTCAATAATAGCAGTAAATTCATATATAACAGAGATTTCGCCCCCACTTTGTGCTATAAGAAAAAAAGGACCCAGCGAAATTCTGAAAACGCACTTGTCACTGCAGCTTGAAAGTTTTTGAACGTCAGGCGTCATCTCTTGAGATTTGCTGCGTGTCCCGAGGTCCACCAGGTTCGTCTCATGGTCTTCGAGCTGCCTCCGGCTGTTTTGTCTCGTCCGCCTACTTTATCACTGTCCCTTCCTTCTTTGTTGAAGCCTGAGGTTGAACGAAAGCTACACTTGAAGTTTTCCCCGGGAATACGGCAATCGGAGGACCAATTCCTAGGACCTGAGAGACGCGAGAAGCTGAAAAGAAACCCGGGGGTTTGTTATTTACTTATGTCAGAGACGCCATTCGCAGAAGGTGACGAAGTTCGAATCAATTGATTCATGAGATGTCACAAACACTTTTGTATTAAGATGTGTTACATCAGCAAATAGCCTGCTTTATTATGCGCGAACCAAACCAATTCTCACTGGAGCAGCCCATGTGGAGGTCGACAGCCAGAAGGACAACGATCTCAGCACCATTTCGCTCTTCTTCTACCTGACTCAACGAGACCGAGAGAAGCGACCCTTTGAAGGGTTCGGATGATGACACCAAAAAGCAGACTCGACTCTTGGGCGGGCTGGCCGGCTGGATGGGCAGGTGGCAACGCATCTTTGGCTGCCTCCTCGAACAACCTGCCGAGTATGGACCACATTCCAAGTGTCAGAGCTCCAGGACGAGGAAGACCAAGGGCACAGAGAACAACTCGAGGCCTTAAAGAAAGAGTAAGGCAGAATAAAGGACCAAAGCTCTAGTAAAATCACAAGGCAGATGAGCCCCCATCTCTAGGCGCCCCGTGGGAAGGCTCGGCTGCCGATCTAGGGATCAAATCCCAGCCTAAGAAGCAGCAACATCACCAATGATCAGCAGGGAAAACGATTACTGAGGACATTGCTTTGGGTGGATCATCTCGAGGGCAACCCCGACAAGGTCATCTTTAGGGGACGAAAATCACTGTGGACGCGTCCTACAATCGACAAAATGACAGGATATTGATGATGAAAGACACGTCAGACGAGGAAAGGTTTTCCCTAAGGCCTAACAGCCCTCTGAGCTTGACAGAATGGGGACTTTGGGCCTCAGATGGAGAAAAGATGCCCTTAATTTTCTGGGGTACTTAGGATAAGGAAGTCCGGGCCCATAGCAGCTCTGGCCTCAATCTTTTGGACTTCTCAGGCCCGTCGGTTCTGAAGACTACAGCACTGCCCGCACCGGGAGACTCAGCACACGAATACATCGCAAAGTCAGGTGTTCTCAGAAGGATGCGCGCAGATGAGAATGTTGAACATTTTTAGAACTTCTTCCACTTCCCTTAAAAAAATCCGCCATCTCAGGCAGTAACACGTAGGAGGCGAGAGCAGAGCTTCGGTGAAACATATATGAGCACAGCGCAAATTGCGTAGTCGCATACATTCATTTGCATAACACATTTAAGTCTGGACTGACGGGAGGCGGACAGCGTCCAGCTGCATGACCGAGAAGGACGAAGAGGGGATGGCCGACGTCCTGGTGTCGGACGGACAAACAGAATTCGGGATGACGATAGAGTCACTTTCACATCCAAAAATGGCATAACAGCCTCCGGAGGTTACTGCAGTGACCTTTGCTTCACGATGACCACATCTGTCTACACGATCAACACAGTCATCTACGGTGGCCACAGCCGTCTTAACAACGAGGATGCAAGGTAGCCGAATAATCGTGGATTCAAAACACTCTCACCTCAGTTATTGCCGTAGATGGAGGATTTTTTGAAGGGAAGCGCGAGAAGTTCTACAAATATGAAACAGAGTGTTAGGTAACTGTCAGTTCCATTGATACAAGCTGAAAATCCCAATTCAGTGAAGACAGTGTACCACTCCATCCTAAAGCACCTGGCATCCTCTCCCTCAGCACTGCAGGGTTTTGCAACCTTGGGGACCCTAAGGGGCGTCCAAAGATTGGACCAAGCAGTATGTGAAGATTGTGGAGGACATCCTGATGCTGTGGGTTTGCTAGCACTGCGACCCTAAGGATGTCATGCTTGTCCAGGACTCTGCTCCCACCCAAAGGGCCGCCATGGTGTTGAAGTTGCTGGCCCAGAAATTGCCCCTCTTAGTACCGGAGAAGATCTGGCCCTGAAGCTCTCCAGACTTGAATCCATGTGACCTCTGGCTGTGGGGCGCCTTACTATCGAAGACCAATGCTTCTACACATGGTAGCGTCTCCTCCCTCACGTCCTCCATCACCAAGGCCTGCAGGGAGTGTAAGGTGACGGACATCAAGGCCGTATCCTCAGCCTTTCTGTCCTCGCTACAGCATCGACTGACTGAGAGTGGAGCTGATGCGGGATCTGGAGACAAGGACATCAGCAAGAGACAAGGATCTCTCACCCCCCAAAAATTGGGGTTTGGGGTCTTAACATGCTTGCTCAATTTGACCAGTTAATATCGATACACAGCCTAATCCGCAGGCTTGAAACCATACAAATTCAATCTTGGGATTTCCTGGACTTCCCTGGAAAGTTTGGCAGCCTTAAAAATGTCAGATTTCCCTTCAAAGGGTCCTTAGCCTTCCTGTTCATTCAACCCCACGCCAAGTGCGGCCCCATCTTAAGCCAGCAAGCGCGGACACTACCACTAAAGTGACTTGAGCTGTCTGTGAAGTGTTGGGGTGATGAGTGGCGACTCCATGTATCAACAGCGTTGCCAGATTTACGAGAACAGACAACGCCAAATGTTACACAGAAAAAGCCGCTGAGCACGAAACCGACTGAGTAACAAACTCGCCAAAAACTACATAGACAAACCAACAACAGGCAGGTCACTTAACACAAGATTTTTGCCGAACACTCAATTTAATTTGAATTGATGTCCCACCAAAAGGGTCTGAAATGCACCAGATGTCTCAAAATTTAGCAGGCAAATGTGGCATCTGGCAGCAGTGATTATTTAGTGACGAACCAGACATTTGCAGGGTTCTTCAGCAGAGCGCTGGGACATGTTTTGACGGGAAATTTATGACTCTGACTAAAGCACTATTTTTTCTAGCGCAGTTAACTTAAAATTTCTAGCACAGAGGCTTTTCTGTGCTGACCAACCCTGTAGGCGCGGCATTAACTTGCTTCATGCGCAGCAGCAATGGGACTGAAATTAAGTAAAGTAAATGTTGAAAACTCTCAGCTCTGACTAAATCGAGGCTTTTCTTTAGTTTGGCGAGCAGACAAAACGTGGCCAAACTGACATCATTGCAGGTGACAAAGTCGAGCTTCGACTGCACTTGATTGCACTGCACTGATGTGCACTGCCCTGAGCCGTGGCGTCCTTCGTATCTGCTCATTGGCGTCACCCTCATCACATCCGGGATGTGAGCAGGACTGACTCCAGGATTGACGAATGAACATCTTCTGTTCTGCCTCTTGAGAGTGACGTGAATTCGACGAAAATTTCGCCTAAAAAAAGTCAAATTCGGAGACCCTGGAAAGTTTGCCTTAATTTGTCATCGTCAGGAAAACTCGGGGGAAACAATTTTTGCTGCTCTCCGAAGAAACGAAGGCGCTTCTTTCCACCTTTGAACTGCTTCTGCACAGCCCGACGTTCCTCGACGCGGTCACACACAGATGGGCTCGAGCGAATTAGTCATACCTCGCAGAGTGCCCACATTTCTTCCTCTTTGGACCGAAATGACGCCCGGAGGTGATGAGTGAACCCTCACCGGGCGTCACCCGAGGCCACCGGGTCGGCACTTCAGCCCCGGAGGGCCCGAGATGGCTGACAGAAACGACTAAGTGATGAGGCATAACAGTACCAAATGTATGTGAGTTGTCTTGTCTACTCTTCCTTTGCTCTGTGGCGTTAAGGTGCTGCATGTCGTTCATGATTGCCTCATTATTGCACTCGAACGTGAGGTCCTTGCGAGCATAAGACTTTGGCCGATTTTATAAAAAAAAAACAATAATAAAAAAACCCCACCATCACTCTGAGCAGCATTGGCGCCCTCTAGCGGCCACCGCACTTTGAGCGCCCAAGTATCAACCTGGGCAGAGGCACAGCTGATCACGCTCCTCGATCTTGACGTGTGGTCCGTGAAGGACCAATTTCAGGCCCAGATTCCACACCAGAGATGGAAGCTGCCACTGCAGAGGATGCGGCCAATTTTACCCCGGGGACGTAACTTATATGGAGCACGTTAGGCCTGAATGATTGTGGAGTTTCCAGCGCATTTCGAATGCTGAAATCTCCGCTATTAGGAAAGCTAGAGAGGTGATCCATTGCTGCTCTAAATAATGCAACATGGGAAAACTGTGGAGAAGAGGCCGGGGTGAGAGAAGAGAGGTGGGGCAATGTTGGACGAGACGGGAAGAGTTGCCAGACTCTGACCAGGAAATATGTCACACTCGTAACTTCAGAACAAAAACTGCTACAAACTTTTTTTCAAAAAAAAGTTATGCAACTTGGCAACACTAGGGAGAAGAGGTGGGTAAGTCACTCCTGGGTCATTCAGCTTCAAAAGTAAAAAAAAAAAAACCTCTGTGAAGCCTTGGCAAAAACAGACGATTTGGTGCAGAGCGCATGGGTTACACGGATTGTTTGGAGGTGCAGTGAAAAGTCGTGTCCGCAGCGCACGCAGACATTGCGCTTTATATAGTAGATCATAGATTTTAGCTTGGTCGTAAATAGCCGAGCGGAATTCGGATCCATTGGCTGGTACGTATAGTTGCGTACATACCGGTACATATAATGTAGCATTCGGATTCTCACTGAATTCCAAAATTCGCTGCGACGTTTGAAGACTTTGCAGTCAAGTGGAAGTGAAGAAAGAAGTGTTTTGGCCATGCCCAAGTGCTGCCAACGTCGTATAATATAATTCCCCCCTCCTCCCTGAGCAGCGCAGAGCATAGACCAACGTCACTGTTGGTGCACAGCTCCAGGTAACCTCGGGCAATTTGTTGCTGCATTGCAAACCTTGCAGTTGGTGTAGCTGCTGCACTGTCAGGGGTTTTTGCGTGCGTACACGTCACAATCGTTGAACGCCCCTGCAAGTGTCTGCACAACTCAGCAAGACGTACACATGAGAGACCTGACTGAGGCCTGATTCTGCTGCTAAAATAGTTCTCCTCGAACAGAACTGGTCAGAACTGCAAACTGGGCTACCATGTCTTGTCCAGGCCTTGAGGCCTTGTCATAATCAAGCAATGGAAAGACATATCAGGGGCCTGACTGAGGCCTGGGAGAGAGCGCCGGGCCTAGAAAGGAGTGCCGCTGTGATGGAAAACACATTTCACACTCTGAAAAGAGCATTCAACGGAGAGTAACTCCACTTTTTCTTATTAAAACTGCCTCTGAAGAAAAGTCCTAGACAGACAGTAGCCGGTCTTTTGTGTGACTTCTTTCCGGAAGGGTCGTGGTCGTGGGCCCAGCATTGTCAACCAAAGCAACGTCGACATCGTCCGCAAAAAAGTCGCCAGGATCCCCAAAATTGGCCAATGTTGCGCGAGACTTGAGCACTGCCAATCTCAGAGGCTTCTTTGAGAGAAGCAGGTCTGAAAAGCTTGGGCTCGACGTCAGCCCATGAGATCAGGCCTGGAGAGGCGTGAGGCCACAAGACGAGGTGGGATTGATGACACCTCACTGTACTTCCGACTTGTGAGGAGGCGTGAGCAGCAGCTGCCTCAAGGCAGCCAAGACTGAAGACTGACATGACTTTCCATGAAGGTTGCAACATCACGCCCCGACGAACCGAGTTGCGACTGAAAGGAAATGTCCGTTTGTCCGGGTCAGGTCACCGGCGAAGACCCAAGTCCCACATATCCGAGTTCTACTGTACAATCCGGAGTCACAAGAGGCAAAATTCAATCCGCTGCCTGCCCAAGCACAACTTTTTGTCGCTGCATAATCCCAGTTTTCACCAGTTCTTTCGGTGGCGCGACTCATTATCTGCGTGCTAAATGATGGTTACGCGTCGGGGGTCATGGCCCGGGAGCCAATTACAGGTGTTTGTCCAAGGTTGCCACCGCCTTCAAGGCTGTGCAGGCCCAGGCGGAGGCCGACGGCCTCGTACAGGGTGTGGCAAGAAAAGAAAGCAGACGTAATGTTGTGCGCGGTCGCAACACGAGCACGGAATGAGTGGCGGAGGCGTAAGGAGAGAGCTACATTTGGGGAGGGGATGTTTGGCAAGATGCACACATCTGCGTAAAGGACTTCTTAAGGCCTTCCGGAAGGCCTGAAGTGCATAGGGGGAAGCGAATCCACGCATTTTTAGTGCGGAAGCAATTGACATATTTCACGCCAAGCACTCAGCGGTTAGGCAGAAGATGTCTGGACTCAGTAGGCACAAAAAATAAGTGTACAAAAAAAATCTTGCCCGTCCCTCTGACAATCTACTAGTGTGGAGAAATTACATTGCTGTAACACGCTTGGCCAGAAAATAGAAGTCGATTTTCCGCGTGATTTATGTTAGCAGTGCTTGGTTTTTTACAGCGTAGTACGTATAATGTACCTGCATCGACGCAAAATTGGCTTTACTTTCGATTTTTTTAGAGGGGAGGGAAAGCATTTAGGGACTAAATAGTTACTACACTTTCAACAAAAATGGGAATGCCTTGATTCTACTTGATGCTTTCAGCGTCGCTCCTCAAAGCACCGCACTGATGCACTGAGCGGTGTTCACAGCAAACTTTGTCCCAACGGGAAGGCAACAAGTTATATTGCCGGGTCGTGACGACTGCGATATCCTCCCCATTTTGACCGAACTTGGTCCTGCTCCTGGTCTGACATGAGTATTTCTGCTTTACTGTGCTGTGCTTTGGAAAGTATGGAGGCTTTTTATGCTCCCACAAACACTTGATAGTCCGGAAAGGCAGACTATAAAGTACTTTTAGTATAAAGTACTAATGAGAGCAGCAGCCCACCCGAGCCAGTCAAGTCGGCCAAGCTCAGCTGTCCAAAACATGAATATTTTTTCCTGTAGGCCTGCGAGACTTGTGAAATGAATTTCATGTTAAATGACTAATTGAATTGCCACAAGTCAAATGAATCAGTCTTGTTCTTTGATTGAATCCCCTAGGGTTACTATCTGTCCTGAGATTTATGCGGACCAAGGGTGATACCTTGCACAGGTCAAATAACCTCGGGGGTTCAGCTTGTTCAAATTATAAAGAGGTTGTGCTGGTGGTTAATATGGGTGAACTCGGGCTTCACCATGGCATTGGTGGGGGGATTTTGGAAAAAAACCGAGGGCCATCTTTCCTGGACAGCATTGAAGGGAGGAGAGGGTTTAGTGGAAGCAGGACACCTCTTTAATGTTGAGGAGCACGAAGTTAGTGGACAGGTGAGCATTACAGCAAAGTGGGAAATGTCCGTCAAGAAGGCTCCCTACGGCCCGGATTTCCCCACGCCCTCACTCCCAGAGATTCCCCCGCTCCGGCCATGGCCAAGATTGGGCGCGGGGTCGTTGCTACCATTGCCCTCGCCCTTACCCTGACTCTCGACTCCAACCACTGTGTCTTCCACCCCTTGTCGTCTACCACGTACTTGGTCACGTCAGACAGACCGATGGTTTTTTTTGCTCTGTTAAAGAGAGTGACATCCCTGCCCTTTCCTTGCCAAAAAAGGGCAACACTTGCAGTTCAGCATGAATTATTACCGTATATTCGCTGGTTCCTGTAGCGGCTGTAATTTTTTCATCCCGGTGGCTCCAGCGTCTACACCAGAGCGGTGGTTTTCAAGAGAGCAGCTTTCATTGAACTAGGTAGCATTTCTCAGAACAGCTCCAACTCAACAGCCTTCAAACAATACCACATGTCATGCACGCGGCAGGTGACATTTTACGATTTCGAGAACTCTGCACGCTAAAAGTGTTGCTGCCCGAGGCACGAGGGCAGCGACTTCATGAGGGCTGAAGACACTGAGTGTTTCTAAAATGCCAAGTGCCAAATGCACCCATTGTGTTTCACGTCAGATTCTCCATTTGGCATGAGAGTGACCACGCTCTCATCGTCACTTCAACAGCTTCAGTCAATCTGGCACTGATTGCATAACTGCAGGTCCCGTACATCGTGGTCGTATTTTTCTTATAGTGCCTTGGGAGTCCTGGCCTGCACTTTACCACCCGCTCTCAGTCCGTAACGAGGGTGGAAAGATACTTTCTTCTAGACTTTCTTAGTATGACCGAAATGAGTGCAAAATGGACAATCTGGCGTAAAACAACAAAGAGACTAGACTAGAGCTTTTACTTCTCTTTATTGTTGACGGTCACGTCAACTTTGCCAATCTCCTCAGTGCTGACTGCAGCTGGCATGTTGTCATCCTTGCCTTCTTCCTCAGTAAGCTCGTGAAGAGTTGTGCTTTCTGGTTCAATGGCGGCTCTGACTTGAGAGCGCCTGAACAAGTCTCATTGGTGCGGCCACTGATCAAGGGCGGTGGCTGTAAAAGATCGGCAGCAAATGCCGAGAATAGAGTACTGCCATCATGAGGGATTGAGCTACGCATGACGGCTGCTTCAGAATCACATGTGATGCTGGTTGGCAGCTCCCCTGGGCCATGCAACTTGTCCTTGGACATGTGGGACAACTTTTGCTGGTCAGCATTGTGCTGTGCATATACTTGCCAAACATATCCTAACAGATGCCAACATGGCTGCGAGGGTGGCCAAATGCCAGAAAATCTTGTCATCCATGAAATCAACCAGGGGCTACCTGTAGTTTTTCTTCAGTGATGAGCAGATTTTTACACTTGATGCCTGTTATCTGGCGGACCCTGTATTTGTTGCCATTTGGGAGTTCGAAAAACCACGCATAAGAAACAACTCCTGAAAATCTCTGTAAATACCAACATAACATTTTTGATTTTTCATGTTTTCTCTATTTCCTAGTAGCGTGCCGTATTTTTCTACAGTACAGCGCTAGGGCAGAACAGCACGGCCCAGGCTGTACTGTGGTAGGGCCGACTTGACTGCCCTGGGGTCGTATTATACCTCCCGCTACAACCGTGGGCCACTTTTTTCACCTATCTCTTAACCCTGATCTCGATAGCTGTAGCATGTCTGACTGCCCACACAGCAGTCCGGGGTTCGAGTCCACCTTCTTCCATCTCTTCTCCTTTTGGCTAAACATCAACCATGAGGCTGAAATTATTGGGAGATGAGGGGAAGTGAGCTTTGAGCTCCTAAGTGAGACAGGGGCCAAACATGGGCTGCTCTGTTGAGCACCACCAAATGATAGGTACGGTGACTACGCGAAAGCCTACTGAACATATGGCAAATGGTGGTCAAGGAAGTGATGTCAAACTACAACTCCTTCTCGTAAAGAAGCCTTAGGTCCTCTTCAGAACCACGACGTTTGGTTCAGCACGTCAACAGGGACGTGCAAAAAAGTTTCCCCGCAGAGAACGTCACGACTGAAAGCAATTTCTGCCGCAACGGGAAGCGTTCTGCGCCACCCTGTCCGGGAGAAAGTGTCACCATAAGTGGGTAAATTTCTCACTATATCCGAGTAGATTTACGGAATAAAAGGAGTGGCTCTGCACGAATTTGTCACTGCTACGGGTGGGATGTCACTAAATCCGGGTGTCACTATGAACGGGTTTTATTGCATCCGAGTGAAATAGGCATGTAATATCTTAATGTGCGAGGCCGCAGTCTTCGGGCTGCAAAAAGAGGCCTTTTTGCACCGCTATTTCACGGCCAAGTGATTTGGTAATGTGTGTGGCAAAAAAAAAGGTATGGGCAAACCCTGAAGACAAAAACGTCAGTAGTTTACCAAATCTTTTTGTCCCTTGTTTGAGCGGTGGCAACAAATGTTGCCTTTGAGATGCATTCTTTTAAGTGACAGAACCAAGAGACAAAGGTTTTTCTCCCCCATTTCAGCTGCAAACGTCACCAGTTTTCACTTCTGCTCATGCGTCACTTCCCTGGGTGCTGACAAGTGCAGGTTGCGCGGGATAAAAGTGGCAAAAGTAACTAACTGAACAAAGTTTCCGTGTGCGCACGTATTATTTTCATGTTTCACGATAGAAGCAGAGTGCGAAAGAAGAGAATTATGAGGCTGCGAGGCTCTCTTCGAGCCTCTTTATTTACCTCCCTCCTCAATCTAGAATGTTGGCATTTTTCTTGCTTAAATTTTTGAGAGAAAAATGTGTCAACAAAGAGGGGCCCCTGATACAAAAGCTTTTTTCCTGAGCTAACAAGTGAGTTGGTTAACTCAGTTCTCTTCTTGCGTGCTGCCGGGCATTTACTGCTATAAAATTTATATATGTATAAGGAAGAAAAAAAAAATACGGGCTATCTGATAGGCAACAACAACGTATAGGAGTTTTGTTATTTTTTTTGGTTCCCAAGATCCTCGGGAAGGAAAGGACTCAACCCTAGATTAACGTGGAGATAAATTGATGAAAGTGAGATTAATTAAAGCAGCAAACTTGAACCTTGGCCGAGTTCAGGACTCTGTCCTGAGCTATCCTCTGTGCACAGTGTGTTAAGATTCTTGGCGTGGGCATGGGCACCCTTCTCTCCCCGTAGGCCCTAGGCCTGCCCGCCCGGCCTGTAGGCCCTGCCTCGGCTCTGTCGTCTCTTCCCATATTCACATTGCGTCCCATAAACGTGTCACAGGAGGCCTTCGAGTAAGTACCGCAAGCATTGTTGTAGCAGACATTATAGGACTCTGATATGAGATGCCCTGACCACAACTGGCACAGGATATATGGCTCTGATATTGTGAATTCTGCTTGGCGAGGAGACAAACAAGGCATTTTACAACGAAACCTTTTTGCTCTCCCTCTGTCTGTTGTCAAAGAGTGATTTTTTTCCTTAAGAAAAAGAAAAATGCTTGTAACATCAGCTCCTAGACCATTTTAAGGCACGGCAGAGAAAAGACAAAACGAAGAAGAGAATGAAAAATATGCTTAATCTTGAGCTGTTAAAGCAAAGATAGCAGAAGGAGAAAGCTCCCTTTGTTCCCACGAGAGCTTTCATCTTTTCTCCAGAGGGAAAAAAGTAGGCTGTCCTTGCAGAATTGCATGCTAAATAACATCGACACATCCTTTTTTTGTCAGCAGGTAGACCTGGATAGGCCCTTGTTACCACCCAAAAAATGGCATCAGAGCTCATGACTTCCACCCATTTCCCTCGACGAAGGTTTCAACTGTGAAAAATATTTTTCTTGAACCACAGCCAAGCTTAATAAAAAAGGGGGAGGGGGCATAAAGGAATATGTAAAACCTGAGCTTTTGGGTGGTTTTTTTTTCTTCGGGCCCAAGAGAAGCTTGCCAGTAAACGGAGCAGACAAAACGGGAGAGATTTTCTTTCAAACATCTTACCTTACTTCACTTTTTTCCTTGTTTTGAGGTCGGGCTTCACCCTGGCAATTTTGGGTTGGCTGGAGTAAACGCACCTTTCTTCAGCTTGCCAGACCAGCGACGACTGTCATTAGCTGAAAATGAGAAATTGAGCGATTTTTTCGGCACAAAACACCAAAATTGATTGTCGTCTGATGGTTTTTTTCTTTCATGAGCACGTTGCGATATCGGCGGACGTAAGCAAGAGTCACAGAAAGCATTATTATTGTTGCTGTCTCAGTGCCAAGAATTGAAATTTAGCTGAAGAAGCGGAGCATTGATACACTCAGCACGAGCAGGATTAATTAACCGTGAGCTGAAAAACAAAACTGTCACAGTGATTATTCTTCTTTCTGGAGCGGGACGAGATTGAATCGTGATAAACTGTCTGGGCTCTCTGCATACAGAGTTGCCAGAACGAGGAGGGAAGAAGGAGCCACTTTTTTTCTCTGCCAGGGGCCGAAATCTGTAACGAGACTTCGATCAACGCCTCATTGGCATTCCGCGAACGACGCTCGTGACAGTTTTGCGTGCGAGCTGCAACAACAGACACATTTCACAACTCCAATTTGGCACATTTTTGAACCTCTACATTCAATAATGGAGAGGGGGATTTGGCAGTTTTGGCATGTCTGCTCTAAACGAAATTCGACGCTCAGTAGAACTTCGATTTAGTCCAGTCAGTCAGAGAAAATGACTAAATCGCAGGACTTTTTGAGCAGTGCACAATGCTGCTCCCAATGGGTCGATGTTGTCACAGTTGTCCTTCCTGATGTTCGCTGTCTCAATGACCGAGATGCTGGATGGGTTTTTTTTGCACTGCTCTCTTGACGCAAATCGAGACTCTTCGGTAGTCCTTGCCTCGTCTCCACATTAACTTGTGAGCACTGTAGTTGGGTCAGTATTGATGCACCGATTCTCAACCACGTTGAGACTCATTTTTGCCCATTAAACACACAGTTATCGACAAATCTTGTCGAGTGATGACATCAGAGGCTGTTATTGTATTTCGACTAAATCGGAGATTTACTGTATTTTCTGCTTCTTTCCAGCTCCGCCTGCTCTTTCTTCGTGGCCTCAATTCGACTTCTACAGGGTGTCCAACTACACAGTGCAGCAGGGGTCGACGGCTTTGTTGCCCTGCGTCATCAAAAACCTGGGAAATGAGTCGGTAAGGATAAACTTTCACTAACTTACTCCCAAAGACCCAAAGTTGTTACCAATGCATCTGCCCTTTGTGTTCAGGTCTCGTGGATTCGCGCCCAAGATTCCCACATTTTGACCGTGGGTGACGAGGTCTTCGTCTCGGACCCGCGGATCTCCACCTTGCACGAAGCTCAAGGCCTCGAGGAGACTTGGACACTACAGATAAAGTGAGAATTGCTGTACTAAAAACAAGGGGAAAAAGTTGGCGAAGAAGCCTTCACACATACACACTATGCACTAAAGAGAGTTTAAGCCCGGCGGATTAGACTTAAGCTGTTTAACGACGACGACTCTGCTAATGTCGTGTACAAGACATTAACAAATGACTGCGAGAAATGTATGACATGCAATTCTGCATGTGAATCCCCCAAAGTCTCGCAATTTCCCCTGTTGCCAAGAGGTGCCCGACCAATTTGGGTCCCGGCCTCAATTGGCCACCCATTTTTGGCTATTCGACATCGTCTTTTTCATGCAGCTTCTTCTGAGTCGTACAAATCAGGCAGGCCAGATACAAATGTGGCATAACAATGACCACCGATGGCAGTAACTGCCAGCTGCGGTGCACAATGCGGACGTCCCAGTCACGCTCGTTGTAGAGGCCGTGGGGTGTGACCTGATGCTTGTCGAGAGGGTCCACAGGGTGAGGAACCACAAGGAGGCCGTTACTGCCCCACAACCCCAGAAATGAGCCAACCTCAGACACGCCTGTGGTGGCCTGCACCAAGCACCCCTCTGGCATCATGGTGCCGGGAGACCTCGCCATATGGCCAGTGTGCTCTTCTGGCATGCTGAGAGGATCACCATTGACACTGTGGATACCATGAAGAACCACGTGCATCCAGGTCACCTTCCACAACCGCGAGTACTTCCTTCAACAGGACGGAGCCCCTTGCCACACCGCCGCGAGTGTGGTGCAGAGCTGGGTGGGGGACAACATAAGCTTCAAAGGCCTGACCTTAATCCATTGGACTACAGCGTGTGTTCCATCTGGCGTGGTAAGGTCCTGCTTGGCTACTTCACACCCCAACGTCGCCGACTCCAAGGCCACGGTGGAGAAGGAGGACGAGGACGCCTGGTGGGTGGGCAGGGCTCTACCCCAGCTTCACCCGCCATGTCCGGTCGTGCGTGAACCCCGAGGGTGGCTGCCGATGTCCCCACAAGCATAAGGGCAAATGAGTACTTTGGTCCTCGAGACAACGTGTTTTTTGTTTTGCCGCGAGAAGCGGGCAATTTGGCTTGTGCGCCCAGATACGCCGATCATTATGACAGTTGCTATCTGCACGTCGGACGTGCAATTCTGCCTGCAAATTCGCCAGAGTGCGGGGATTTCGCTCACTGTTGTTGTTATCTTCTAGGTCTGTTAGTCCGTCAGACGATGGTCGCTACGAGTGTCAAATTAGCACAGAGCCCAAGCTCAGTCACTTCATTCATCTTATTGTCAGAGGTAAGCAAAACAATTGGAGACTTGATCAAACTTTCATCGGACAATTTCGGGGTCGGCGGCGGAGGCGAAATTGCCAAAGATATGATTGATCAGCTCATTTTCGCCGCCTTTTATTGCAAAAGACGCCTGGGGTTAGACAGACCTTCTTCGCTGCGAAAAATCGAAATTTTCCGAGCATTTTTCTTTTGTGGTGTTTTTGCTCACTATTTTGCACGGATTCTTAACAACTTTTAATGACTTTTAAATGTGCTCGTATCATTTTTGTACTTCATAAGAGGCCCATTCTGCTCCTCACATAATAAGACAAAAAAAACCAGAGAGCCAGAAAAGTTGGGCAAATGAGAACTTGGTTAACCCAGAGGGCAGTAAAAGTTTTCTCGTTTCTATTACTGCACATCTTTGCTACTCACTGACTTTCTTGTTTGTCTCTAGTACTGACTGTACTATGGGCTATGTTCTACGTACTCATTAAAGCTACGAAATCTTCTAATACCGAGAGTGAAAAGCAACTTTAGAAGGCCCGCAGACTTAAAATCTCTGGACTTTTTTCCTGCGTCGTCAGGTGAATGAAGGACCAATTGGAAATGTGTTCGGATTCACTCGGAATATTCTGAGAGAATTTTGCTCCAGTGATCTCACGTTGAAAGCTTTCTGGAGGATTATTTGACGTATTTTTGGTAACGCTCACTCTGAACTTTTTCTCTGCCTTAGTTCCTCAAGTCAGCATCTATGGGGGCGAGCGCCAGCTCTTCGTCACCTCATCCACTTCAGTGCAGCTCAAGTGCGTGGTCTCTCAGGCGCTCATGCCGCCCAACTACATCGAGTGGCGCCACGACGGCCGCACCATCAACGCCGGCACTGCCAGCAGCAGCAACAGTCCCGCGTTCGCACCTCCCTCGGTGGCGCACGCCGCCTCCGGCGCCGGCGCCGGCTGGCGCGTGCAGGCGGGCCCGCCGGAACACTTGGCCGCCGGCACGTCCGTGAGCACGCTGACCATCTGGAAGGCGAGAAAGGACGACTCGGGCGTCTACGAGTGCGCTGCCGGCGCGGGTCTGGGCACAGCAGCAGCCACACTCATTGTAGTCGATAGTAAGTGACAGCGACATGAGGTAACAGCAGAAGTTAAGAAAAGTGAAGAATAATTACACGGGTCACTTTGGTAGAGCACCACTTTGGGCATGATCTGGGCTCTCCAAGCTGACGACCCGAGGGCGGGGATTTGGGCGGGACTCGGGTTGGCGGTGGGCTTGGGTGGGAACCCCGAGGGTCGACAGCTGCCGTACCCTACAGAGGGAGAGCAGGATTGGCCCAGAAGGACATTTGCAGTTTAATATCACTTCCTTCCTCCGTTTGACTCCGTCCAGAACATTCTCTGTCCTGCACACGTTATTTTGTCCAGAAGCTTAAGGCATAAATCGGACGTTTAAGCTTGAACGCTACTTTTTTTGTATGCTGACAGTTCTTATGTCCCAAGAGCGAGCAGCACTCGTCAGACAGCGGACTGTAGAGCAGCTACGGCCCGCTGCACTTTACGGCCCGCCAGAGCACCCCTAAGCCACTAGATATCACACTGCACGAAGTAATGTGCCCGCTCTCAGTACGTAAGAACTGTCAGCAAAGGAGAAATGTGACGTCAAGCAAAGTGCAGTAAAGTAAGAGTGAAGGAGAGGGGAATTTTACATCAGATTTCCTCGAGTTTTTATTGTACATTTAGTTATTCTTCTCTTAAGCCCAGGAAATGTCACTCTTTAGTACAGCCAAATTGGAGCTTTTTTTCACGGCGGAAAAATCGCACCTATGCTGAAATGACTCCTGCTGGGGCTCGGAACAGCTCGAGCCTGAGGTCAAGAAGTCAAGATGTGTCCACTTTGCGTCCTTGTTCAATTTCCGGGTAAATCCGCTTCTTAATGACAAAGCATAAGAGTCATTGGGGTGATTGCGATACTTGGGGTCACTGGATGAAAGCATCAGATGCCTAAATGAGCTTTTTCTCAAGTATTCCCTATGCGTATGCATCAATCATAGTACTAATTCAGAGAAATACCGCATCACAGGGTAAGGATCAAGCATTGTGGATGCTTCAAACGAACAGTGGGGGAAAAACTGAAGCTGGCAAGACTGTGGCAACCCTACAGATCTGTTTCCACGTCCGATTTACTGACGCTCTTGAAAAGAGGGCTTTTGCCAAGACTTTTTCACTTTGCACTGTTCAATGACTTCAAGATGCAAGAAAAAGTCACTCTGGCCAACAGTTTTACTCAAACTCACATTGAAAAGTTCTTGGGGTCTTTTTTTAAAAAAAACCGAGATGATCTAGGCTAATAAGGAAGTTAAAGCTTTGTGGGGTTAATTGCAGACCTACGCTGAGTGTACAGTGCTACCTTTATGTCCTATAAAAGTTTGAGTACACCTGACGCAAACTTCTGTGGTCTCTTCTACTTCACTTATGCCAAAGCCAAAGAGACCTGAGAGGACAAGTACAAATAGCACATACGTACCTGAAACATGTCTTTCCTCCTGACTGTGAGGAAAGTTTTAACCTCAAGTGAATTTTTGAAGAGTGAAGGACCTATGAATTAAAAAAAAATCGCGTCGGTGTAGAGTTAATGTTTAATGGTGGTTTAATGGTTAATGGTGTAGAGTTAATGTTTAAACATCGTGCCAAATTTTGATTCGACTTGGATTTGAATAAGATATTAGTTATTTCTTTTCAACGACTCGTCTTGATTCAGATGCGAAGGTTACGAAAGTTCTATCGGACTCAGATTCTGAAAGATTCAAACCAACACTTTTGTTAAGTCACTCAACGACTGAAGATCTGTTCTTAGCTGCACAGGACTAAATAAGAAATGTTCAGTGCGCCAACCGTTGAAAGATGACCTGTTCACATACACAGCAAAATGCTTTAAGATGCCTGTGTAAAGCTGCTACTCAGGCTGGACCAAAAAACCAGAATTGTGATTGATTTTGAGATGATTTCCTACCAGATGACAAAGAGTTTCGCCTCCCTCTCTTTCCGATGTTCTCCACACTGGATGGTGCAATTTGTCTGGGTGAGGCTACTAACATTTTCTAGATTTTTTCTTGAATGTACATCTTTTAGAGTCATTAGTTCTAAATGTTTAGACTGTGCGTTTTATTATATCGATATCGAATACTCTGATACTTGCAAAATGGCCATGCTGTGTGCCACTGGAACGTGGTTGTGCTCATCAGGACATCCTTGGAAGCAGAAAATGTGACCGCCATGGTGCACAAAAACCTGTGAATGGTGGAATAAAAGTGCAAAATATAGCTCAGCATACCGTAGAGGATATTGCGATGCTTGGTCTCGATATATCGAATATCGCGATCTCGATTAATTTTGGATATCGCTCTGCCTTACTAAATGTCCCCAAGACTGAACAGCTTATGAAAATTGGTCCTGCTGATATTAAGGACGAGTACATTAGCATTACAGACGAGAACATTACTCGTCTGTGAAATAACGTAAATGGGTACATTACTCGTCATATTTGTAACAATTCTCACAAAAGCTGGTTGAACACAATTTTCCTCTCTCCTCCTTCTTTTCGCTATCTGCTGTTGGGAGGCAACGATGACTGCGTGCAATCAATCAGCAAATTTCAATGATGCGTAAAAATAATCTTACAAAAACCATTTGCAAACATCACACCAATAGTAATTACACCACCCAATGTAGTTCTCCACAAATGTCAGAGAAGAGCTTAATTAGAAAAGAGAGGCATCCAAAAAATGCATTGTATTTTCATTTCCATTGATTGGAATGACTTTTAAATGCAACCTTGCACCAAGTACAGTAAAATATTGAACAGTTTTGTCCACCCTAGAGGAAAAATTAAAAAAAAATTGAGTCTGTGCTACCTGACATGGTTGATGGGCTAGAAAGCACATTCTTCCAAGGTCGATATGCCCTGGAATATTCTTGGATATTAAAGGGGCCTTCGATAACTTAAAAGTCAAAGCAAGCATCAGTGGTAGGGCCAGTAAAGGCCTCCCACCTGAAATAAGGTGGTATACACAACTGTACTGTAGAGACCACACTGAAGAGAGTTACCTGTAGCTGTAGTCTTATGAGAGGTACACTGCAGAGGGGCATCTTGTCCCCATTAGTGTGGAACATGGCATTTGATGCCCTTCTTGACAAGTTCAATAGAGGTCCAATTAAAGCCAAAGGGTTTGCCAATGATGCAGCTCTGGTGATAAAAGACCTAGATATCCCCTCCTTAATAGACAAAGGACAGGAGGCTATCAACATAGCCACATCTTTTGGCAGGGAAAGGGGATTGGAGTTTGGGGCTGAAGAGACTGTTGTGGTTGTGTTTACCAGGAGGAAATTCAGTCTTACCCAAGTGGATAAGCTATGGATGGGAAACTTCCCCCTAGATTTTTCAGGGGAGGCTAAATACCTGGGGGTCACATTGGATAGTAGACTAACATTTGGCCCCCACATCGATTACTCTTCAGAATACTTTTCAATTACTCTTCAGAATAAAGAACACAGCAGGATACCTCTGGGGCCCCACACCCACGGTTACAAGAGGAGTGTACACCAGTTTTGTACAGCCAAAGCTCACACATAGATCAATAGTTTGGGCTCATCAGGCTGGTAACTATCAGAAAATTCTGAATAGGGCTCAGAGACTAGTGATGATTGGACTCACATTTATGCGGAGAACCACACCCACTGCTGGTCTGGAGGCAATCCTGGACCTGATGCCACTGGAACTGCATGCTCTATCAACAGCATGCAACACAGCCTTCAGGATCAGAGAACAGAACCAAAAGCAGTGGGATGGGGTAGGGGAGGGTCATCTCAGAGGGCACCTGCATGGCCTGGGAGGCACTCTGGAGAAGGTAGGCCTCAAAGACATACCCTCAGACAAGTATATTGGAAGACAATTGCACAAACACTATTATGTCGACCAAAATAGCATGAATGATGATACCCCAATCTGGGGAAGCTTCATAAAATGCTACACAGATGGCAGCCTGATTCAGGGATGTGCGGGATGGGGCTACCTGGTGCAGGATGTAGCCATGGAGCATCAGGGAAGCAGAGGGTTAGGTGAATGGTCCTTGATTTTCCAGGCTGAAATTACTGCAATCACAAGGGTGGCTCAGCTCCTCACCCACCATAAGTCCACAAAGATAGTCTTCTTTGTGGACACCCAAGCTGCTGTCAGACCAAGATCTGGCTAAGTACACTGGGTGTAATGGGAAAGGAAATGAATCTACTTGGGCATGTACCCTTAGTACTGCTATACAAGCACTAACGGGTCATAACTACCTTAACTATCACTGTAGCAAGGTTGACAAGTTCCCCACAGAAAACTGCCACTTGAGGCAGGGAATGTGGGGAAGAGCATGAGGAGTTTGTGCATCTTGTGTGCGAGTGCCCGGCACTTGCAGGGAGCGTTTGGCTAGTATACATAACCTCCAACTTAGTACACCTCCTAGTAACCTCGCTAGCCTTGTCAGATTCACAAAAGCAGATTGCATTGCCAAGGCTATGGCACAGAGGTCAGATGAAGATGAGCGCAGAGGCAAGTGCACCACAAGTGGCTCTATCACTTGCTGAGTTCTCACATGTTTGCCATCTGGGGGTGGGGGAAAAGGCCCACTAGGGCTACTCTCAGTACACGGCTCACTTAAATCAAACTGATGCGAGCCCCTCTAACAAACAAAGTGTCTGCTTTGATGCTTTTAGTTGGATTACTGTGCCAGACTTAGAAAACTAAAATCTGTTTGGCTTAAAGCAATCTGTTGGTGACCTTTTTCCCTGTCTTTTTGAGGGAAACTCGTGTCAATCCTAATCTGGAAGTCAACAGAAATGAAGTTTCCTATTTCTGACTGCTGGAAAGAATCACCCACTGCGGTCAGAAAGCTAAGTCGTTGATCCTGAAAATTTACCAGGATTTCCATCCGACTGTATGATGCTAAATCTCACGGATGATGCTCACGATTTATTTGCTCACTTTTTTGTGCAGCTAACATATCAAACACTTTTTTTGGAACGCAGGGAGTAGTTACTTCAAAGATGTGAAACGAAAGCACTGTAGTCACCACAGTTATGTAGTAATGCATATATTAGGCTAGGTCGAAAATTGCAATTCCCCATGGGTGTCCAAAATTTGTAACTCCATACTATTTGAAGACTTTGCTGTCAAATAAAAGTGAAAAAAAGGAGTTTTAGCTGTGCCCAAATGAATTTAAAGTTGCATAATACTGTAAAATAAGTTGCAATTTTTTTCTTCAGGACTTGCTATAGAGTATTTTTCTGACCAACTGGAGCATGTCAGGATTTTGGTGAGTGATTTTCACCCAGTTTGGCAGCTTCAGACAGCCACCAGAGCTGAAATCTACTTTCACAGTGATTTGCTACAGTAGCTTACTACATAAATTTCAAATCAAGCTGGGCATAGGTAAACACAATTTTTTTCAAAAGTATTTGACTACATCTTCATCTTTTGACCCCATGTAACAAACCCCAGACACCGTCAGTGAATTTCCAAAATTGACCCCTTTTTGACGTAGCCTAATGTATATGGCTAGTTAGAAAAGGTACTTTTTTGGAATTGATGTTTTTGGCGTGGGTTTTGGGCCTTTAACCAAAATATTAAGATTATACTTAGAGTGTTTACTAAACGATTTTTTTTAAGGACCATTGACCATTTACTACCTGCACTTTTAACGCAAAGTTTTACAACACACTGTG
>JAAUXU010046357.1_pt1 | contig 21402 bp, 22 predicted proteins | sample 7278151 | NCBI WGS metagenome assembly JAAUXU01 (sample SAMN14350113, study PRJNA611818) | marine sediment metagenome | isolation source: surface marine sediment (1.8m) | place: French Polynesia: Moorea | collected 2018-08 | reverse complement strand
TCCCGAGGGCCGCCTGGGAATCTACCGCGCGGAGGCCACGGACGGTCTTCCGGCCATCCAGGCGGAGGCTGGTTGCCGCCACCGCCGCCACCGCCGCCACCGCCACCACCGCCGGGTTGCTGCTGGTGGTGTTGCTGCTGCTGTTCGTCACCCTCTGATTGCTGTGGAAAAGCAGTGGTGGCCGCAGAGGCGGCCGCAGCCGCAGCGGCCGCCGCGGCGGCTGCAGCTGCTGCGGGCAAATAGTCTAACTGACTGTTGTTGCCCATCTCCTGCTTCATAAAGTCGTCGACCTCGGTGAAGGAGGAGGAGGGAGGCTGATGTTGAGGCCAGGAGAAGCTGCTTTGCTGCTGCTCAGCGGCAGCGGCGGCGGCGGCGGCGGCAGCCGCCACCGCCGCCGGGCTCTCCGGGTGCTCCTGCTTGATGACCAACGCTTTCTCGAGGATCGATCCGGGTGAGCCCGGAGGCCGCTGCTGTCGCTGCTGGAGGGCGCATTGAGACGAGAAGAACCCGTTCTCCGGGTCGATCGTCGGGGTGGTGGGTTGCTGCTGCCTCCGGTGCGTGTCCGGAGAGGGGAAACCGTTGTTGTTGTTGGACCGTACTGAGGACGACGGAGAAGGAGATAGATCCGGAGGGCCCATAGGAGACATCACCTGCATGGATTGACATTGAAGTAAAGAATAGTACATATACTACGTACGTACTTGCGCACGTACTTGCGCACGTACCCGCTACACACGGGGTTACATACGCACTGCATGAGGGTCCAGCCAGTGGACGTAATGTATAGGGTGAGGACGCTCTCGAACGTGGGCGCGCACGCTCGAGCCTCATGACGGGCGTGAACTCGATCGCCGGGACGAACTCGATAAGTTAAGTAGTAGATAGAGAAAGGCTCTCTTACCCGGAGACCGGAGCCGAAGTTATGCTGCTGCTGCTGCTGTTCCATTGAGTGCGCGGCCGCGGCGGCCGCGGCCGCGGCGACTGAATGCGGCGGCATCAGAGGGCTGCTTGGCGGCAGCAGCTTGTCTGCAGGGTGAAAACCCTGTTGCAGATGATGCTGGAAGGCGGCTCGAGACGGTGGCGGCGGTGGTGGCGGTGGCGGCGGTGGCGGAGGCCCGCCGCCAAAGCCCGGAGGCGGCTGGTTTCCGCCGCTGTTGGGTCTCGGAGACACGGATCGCGGAGCGGCGAATTCTGGGTCCAGAGGCTCCAGGTATCCCCCGGCTCGGGTCCCTACAGAGGCAAGAGGACACCGGTTACTGTTGTCATTGTACAATACACTAATGACGCCATTAGACCACTTGCCTGGATAATAACCTTGCATGCTACAGTGCGGCGGGAACTCCTGCGACCACTCGGGATACCCGAACGGCGGGCCACCCTCGTGACCGGCCGCGGCAGCCGCCGCTGCGACCGCCCTCATGCTGCCGTCGTTGGGCGAGAGCCGCCCCAAGTGCGGCTTCTGGAACTCCGGTTGGCCGCCGTTCCTGAAGGGAAACCCGCCGCCCTGATGATGCTGGAACGGCTCGTACAGATCCATGAGTTGCTGCGGAGCAGTCGGGGGTGGTGGTGGCGGTGGGTGCAGCCCCTGCGGCCCCTGGGGCGGCGGAGACAGTCCTCCCCCCTCGCCACTGCCTCGGCCGCCACTGCCTCCGCCGGGGGCGGCACCGCCGCCGCCTTTTCCCCGGGCCAGCGCGGCCGCCAGCGAGTTCTTGTTCTTCCGTCCGCGGCGCTTTCCGTCTCCGCCTGCGCCAGCCGCGCCTACGCCAACTGCGCCCCTGCCGTTGGCGCCGTTGGACCCGTCGACGGAGGGCGTGCGCCTTCGCGAGGACTTCCCTCTCCCCTGCTTCTCGTCCGGGTTGATCATCCACCAGCTGGACTTTCCGGTGCCCTCGTTCTGCACGCGCATGAACCTGCTGTGCAGCGAGAGGTTGTGACGAATGGAATTCTGCAAGAAGTGTAGAAGAAGCCGCTTTATTTCCCAATGACTTTACAATCCTTTTCCTCCCGGAAATGCTCTTTTTCACGTTCTCAGGTGTCAAACGTGTATTTGCGCCCCGGGCGGCCGACCGGGGAGCTGCTGTGGCCGCCGGCCTGGCCCGGGTCCGCCATCCCGACGTCGGCCCCGGGTGCCAAGTTTGGCATATTGGCCGCAGTTTCCCTTGCATAATCCGGCCTTGTTTGGATTCCGCCGTATCTTTATTTACCGCTGCTTCCTCCCCGCGTCTTTATTTACTCTGTCTGTCTGAGTCCCTGGGGGAAAAGTTCAGTCACGTCCGTCTACGTGAGGTCACCTTAGCAAGGGGTCTCGCTTTCATTTCCCTTCTGGTTCCTTTCAAGAAAAAGAAGATATCAGAGGTTTTTCCTCCTTCCACTGACGAACTGGAAGCATCTTTGGACGCGTTTGGCATATTTATTTTCGTCTGTGGAGGCTTTTTTGGGGAGGCAGAGGAAGATCTGGACGAGGGTTTTGTTCTTTTTCCTCTCTCTCTCAGCCTCAGAATGCGTAATTGGCCTTGAAGTCGTTTCTTTCTTTCTTTCTTTCTTTCCTTCCTTCCTTCTTTCTCTCTTTCTCACTCTTTCTCTCTGGGCTGGAGCTGCTCACTAATTGAAGTCAGAGATATGGAGCTGGATAATGGAGAGAGAGTATGAATAATGCAGCCCCCCCCCCATTTAATTTTCCACCCCCTCTTTGTTGTTGAACTCCTTCTTGACCCCGCCATTGGACACGCAAGGGGTTGAGACTTCCTCAGCCTCTTAAGACGCGTTCACCCCGGGAAAAAGGCGTGGCGCAGCGAGATCAGCTGATCGGACATTGCAGGAGAAAGAGAAAGTAAATAATAAACTTTTGTCAAATTGTTTCCCTGAAAATTTAGGAGGCAACTTTATTTTTTTTTCTCTCTCTTCGCTCTGAAATTTGACACTGCGACTTGGAAAAGTGGGGAAATCTGCAGCCAGAAGTCAAAGAAGGGGCTGGAGGAGCAGTGAAACTTGTTGCTGCGGCGCTCAAAAGATGCTTCTGCGTGGCAGATTTTCATTATTACGAGCAGGGGAGGGAGAGTCTGGCCGGGTCTTTGTGGGCCAGACCCCCGGTCGGTCCTGGCCTTTTATGCCCGTGTAATTGGTCTCGGAGGGTTTTATTTATTTTGCGGGCCAAAAGGTTTTGAGAGGGGTCATCATCATCATCATCGTTGCTGTGCCGCGTGAGCCGCCAAGAACAAAGAAGTCTCGTCCATCTTTTTGGCTCTCACAATGCAATCAGCAGGGACCAGCATAAGGCTCTCCAGAGGTGTGACAACCAACCCTCGGTTTCTCCCTCATTTCCTGTTGGTGTCACCCCCTTTTTTGGCCACCTGGTGGGGAGGACCGGGGGGAACCTGCTGAGGGCCTTTACCCCCCTCCCCCCCCTGCTGCCACCCTTCAAAGATAGAAAGTAGGGAAAGCACAAACAAACGCCACGATCGAGTCCTCTGCTAAATGAAGTGGATCTGGCAGCCCTCAAAACGCTCTCTGATCCCACCGGGATCGACGGGGTCGAGGACGAAAAGCCGGGATGGAAATTTGGGAGACAATTGATTCCCGGATTTTCTGCTCTCTCTGGCACGCAATTTCCACAATGAAATATTTCACGTTCTTCCCTTTTTTTTCTTGGCTTCTTCCCTCGAGCAATCGTTCATTGCCTGAATAATTGAGCAAAGCCGTGACCTCACTGCACAATGAGGACGGCTGAATATGGCGGACGCGGCTGCCGAGAGCCAGATCCGTCGGTGCAGACGAAGAAAGCTCTGGTCTCAAGGTCTCTGCGGACAAATTCAGCCCGATTAAACGCTTTCGTCGCTGGGGACAGCTGAGAGAGAAGCAGCTACCGAGGAGGGGGGGGGGTTGGAGTCCTCGACCAGACAGGAGCCCAGTCCGAGTACCATTTGACTGGCGGCGCCCGCGCGTCCTCTTTTTGTCCGGTCGAGTCCCCCCTCCCCCCTCCCATTAAAGATGAATGACCCCCGCGGTCTTGGTTAGCGTGTCGTCCACCAGCCAAAAAGACAGATGTGGGAAACACGAAGATAACACATAAAAAGGACAAGAACTTATGTGGCTTTTTTTTATTATCAAGCTCGTGACTTTAAACGTCAGAGTTTTCTTTTTTTAGAGCAAACGCATGAAAAAAGTTGGGGAAGTTATAAAGTTATAAAGAATTTCCCCACCGATTTTTCACGCCCAATTTTTCCCCATTTGACATGTCTTAATTATCCCTGATGCAATTTCTGAGTAGGAGGGATTAGGGGCAGTTGAAATATTACCCCACAGGGGGGAGGGGGGGGGGGTAAAGGGGGGGTCTGGCAAACTTTTCTTGTGCCCTCGAGGAGAGCACAGTAATTGTGGAGAGCAGAGAGGAGTGTTCGACTTTCTAGGACTTTTGCAGGGCTCATTTTTTCTCCCCTCGTCCCCCAAAATCCGCACGTGTGTGAGATTTGTCGACGATAAATTGCCAAGTTTTGGAATTTGTAATGGAGGCACCGGCTCTCCGGGCGCGTCCGGACTCATAAAGTTGCGCCCATTATCGAGCGTGAAGCAATAAACATGCTGCGTTTTTCACTGCTCTCCCAAGTCACATCAGTGACTTTTTTGACTTCCCCGAAAACCACCCATTTTGCACACTCGAAACAATTCATTCATTGTCACAGAAAAGCGTGCCCAATGAGCGGGAAAAAGATTTAAAGCCCAGGAATTTTTCACCCTCTCCCAAGCAGTTTCCTGTCAACACAAAGGGCGAGGAAACCAACCCTGTTGTGCTGAAGACGCGCTGACTCTGGCGCGTTGGCGGGCGCTTTGGCGGGCGCTTTGGCGGCCAACGGCGAGGCCGACAGCGGCGGGGACAACGTGTGGACGCTCCCTCAGCCCCCTGACCTTGATCTCAGGGTGGTGGTTTTCTAGCTGTTCCGGAGGCAGCAGCAGCAGGGGTGGTTTCCAGCTGTCAAGGCAGCTTGCACATGTGTGTCTTTGTGTCGAACCTCTGCTTGGCCTTTGCCCTCCCCTTCCTCGTCTCGGAGATGACAAATTGACAATGAGCAGTGAAGAACAACTTGAACAAGGAGGGTTTGGGCCCCCCCGGGGGTGGGTGAGAGGACCCAACCCGCTCCTATTGGCATATCCAATCCAGGTCTGCGTGCCAAATATCGAGGCCAAGCAAGCTGACAATAAAGCCTCTGCCATGGACAATAATTTGTGTAACTGCGTGTTAATCACCTCTCATAATTGCCACCGTTTCCTACGCCGTGGCCGAAAACAACGTCTCCTCGTTCTTTGCCGGCTGCGCCGGCCGCCAGGGCCGCCAGGGCCGCCACCTACAAGGTCAGTGCACACTTTGGAACTCATAAGGCTGCTCTGGCGGTGTCTTAAAGTGGAGGAGGAGGAAGCCAATTCACATTTTCTCCGCTCCTTCCGCAGATTATTAGCTGAGCAGACACGCAAATTGAGGGGGCAAAATATTCTCGTGATCAACGCTTTCTAATCTGGGAGGAGGAAGAAGCAGAGGAGGCAACAGAGGAAAACAGTGGAAAGGAATGAGGCTGGAAAACGTAAGCACCGAAAGTCACAGCTGACGGACAAACAGACGGACAATATTTTCTTCCTGCCATTTTTCCCCCTGCAATTTGACATCTTCCTCCAGAAAAAAAGGGAAAAAGGGTATCCACCAAATCTAATTTGTCGCCCAAACTTTTTCTTCCCCATCTCTGGAATGGGACACATAGCAAATGAAGAGATAGATAACTAATTTCCCCCTTTTTCGAACACACAACTTCCCCTCTTTTCTTATTCTCGCCCTTTATTTTTGAGTCGAAGGGGGCGAAAGAGAACAAAAAAAATGGGAAATCACGGTTTAAAAAAAAAAAAACCACTTACAGAAGAAGTCGGCCTTTTTCTCTTCTCCGTCTGGATCTGCGGGTCAGAGTTGGATTAAGCGATTTGCGCGCGAAAAAAAAGAATTGCTCACTTGCGGTTTTTCCCCTTTTTTCTCTCTCTCTCCTCCTTCGTTCGTTCGTTGCCTCCAGAAAAGGCCAGAAATGTTTGCAAAGGCTCCTCCTCAGCCTTTTCTGGAGGAAGAAGAAACTTTTCTTCTTCTTCCTCAGTCACCTAATTGAATTCGTCACAACAAGGAGGGGGGGGGGAGAGAGAGAGAAAAAGGTAGAATGAGCTGCAAACTCAGGGATTTTGGGCACAGCCAAATCTCTGCTGTGACTTCGTCATTCGTCTACTGAGACAGAGATTTGGCTTGCAAAAGTGGACTCCACAATTGATTTCTGCCACTTCTTTTGCACACCCGAGAAAAGTGTGACAAAAGTGCTTTTTTGCCACTTCAATCACAGGTCTGCAATTTCTCTAATTGATACTTGTCTCTCCTTTCCCAGATGTAATGAAGAATTACTCGGTCGCAATTTCTCGATGATGATGATTGAGCCGTGCTAAAGGTCTCGTTAGTCTGCGTTTTGGGGCGAGGATGCAAGGAAAAAAAGCGATTTTTAGCCATTGGGACGTGGGACAGACAGACGGACAGACCGACGAACAGACAGACAGACAGACAGACAGACCTGGTCAGGGCTCACATTTCAGAACTCTTCATGGCTGCACAGCCAAACTCTCCTCCTCCTTCCATGGGAAAGGGGAGGTGGGATTAGAGAATGCATCGTTGCAGACTCAGGATCGTGTGTGACACAAAGAAGCCCGCCTGGCGGCTGCTGCATGCGCACTGCACGACTTTTTGTGCACTCACACTGCAGGAAGACTCCGCTGTTGTCCTCCTCCTACCTGTCCTGAGTGAGTGAGCTGACCTGCACAGCAGCAGTAGCAACAGCAGCAACAGCAGCAACAGCAGCAACAGCCACGCCGCTGCTGCTGCTGCTGCTGCTGGCATTGAAAAGGCCAAAAATAGCCCTGAAAATGGGGTCAACCCCACCGTGGACCCCGACCGCACCTCTTTCCTGTGTATGGGAAACCGTAATCCCTGCGAAAGGGAGAGTTTTTGGAGAACGCACACAAAAGGGACTTCATGAAAGAGAGCAAAGTCTTTTTCTCCACATTCTTGCAATATTTGACGCCAGAATGACTTTCCATAAGGCTGGAAAGGTCGACATTTTAGTCTGACTTTCCTCTCACCCATCCCGGAGGAGCCGGAGGAGCCGGAGGAGCCGGAGGGGCCGGAGGGACCGGAGGGACCGGAGGGGGCCTCCGATTCCTCTGTCTCGATGCAAAACCGGAGCTTTTTTCTCTCTCCCCGATGTCTGAGAGTCCCCCTTTTTCTCCCTTCCGTGCATAACTGATGGCGGAAATTATTCTGAGCGTATTTTTAATGTTGTCTCCTTTTTCCCAGATTCCACACAAGGGGGGGGGGAAGGGGGAGAAGGGACGGACTTGGATGGGACTAATAAGCAATTCCGGGAAGAGAAAGTTTAATCTAAAAGATTGAACTTGTAGAAAAACGAGAGGGTGTGAATGGTGTGCAAAAATTGAGCTGCTAGAGGTGGGGTCGGGCCGGACCCCGACAGCTGGAACAAGTGCTTGGTGCCGGCGTAGGACGAGCCCACCCTGAGCAAAGCGAGGGGAAAATATGAGTGTAATTTATGAAAGGACCAGCATAAATCAAGTTTTCATGAAAATTCTGCTGCTGCTCGACCTCTTTTTGCCTGTATGAGTGTGTGTGTCAATCTCGTTTCACCATCACAAGTGACGATATAATCGTGCCTACGCACACCTCATTAGCTGGACAGGTAAATGAGGCAATTAAGAGATGTTTATCTGTGTCCCTCCAATGACGGCAGCAAAGCAGCCCCTCCATCCAAGGGGGTAAGGAAGGCTGGGCAGGAGTCCCCCCCTTGTCGGCCTTTGAGTATGATTTTTGACTCGGTCGGATAGAAAGCACATTGAGCTCTGACAAATGCTTTTTTCTCTTCTTTGACAGCTTAAGTATCTCGGCGAGACAGAGAACCCCTCAATTGAATCCATTAGGGTGGCGAAACGAGAGAACCTGTAATTTGGCATCATAACAATAAATTGTGCTTCCCACAAATTATGAGAATGCTTTCTAGAACAAGAAAGTAGTGGCCAAATCAAGGGTAAACACAACAACGTATTCAGTATAAAAAGAGAAGAACCACAATATTCAACCATTAGACTGCTCTCATATCCGTGCGCCGCACATTCGAGGCGACAGGGGGCGAGCAGGACAAGGGGGGCTCGTACCCCTTACCCTTCTGGCGGGCCCCCGCGCTCGCCGTCACCGTGGGTTCACCCCTTTTTTGCCTTTGTTGTTTCCTCAGCTTTCTCGATTTTTTGTCAAATTGCACACGTAGCCAAAGCTTCCCCCCCCCTCCCCGAAATAGGTTTGCCATCAATCGGCTGATTTGCGACACATTTCTGCAAACAATGATTGAGGGGACTCACGACTAATGATGGCCCTGGGTGAACGGGCCACTTTTGGAGATATTTTAAGCCTTTTTTGCCTGGAGAAAGCCTCCCTTAAAGTACACACACACACTACTTAAATGACCTCAGCCTCATGCATAATGAAGTCAATGCTCACTCAAGTGCACATATCACAGCCCCAGCCTTAAGGCCAGTTTAGCGTGTGAGCAAAAAAAAAGTGTGATTCACACAACTCACACACATTGGGAAACAAATCAAGTGTGGCTGGAATGTTGCTCCTTTTTTGTGCGTGTGTGCACCAGCCTTAATGCTGTGAAGTAAGCAATCGATATCACAGGGGGGGGAGGCAGTGGATGGGTTAGTCAGGTATCATCAAACTTCTTCTTTTGCAAAGTCATCAGTAAGATTTTTTGCTGCTCTATAGGCCAAAGGCTCTAATGGACCAAGAAAGAGAGGCCAGAAAAATGTTGGAGAAAATGATAGCCAGTAATGTTGTACAGACACCATTAAGAGTCTCTCCCCCCTCTCCTCTTTGTTCTGTGGAACCCTCTCGTGGGCCGAGTTCACCCCTGGTGTCAAAAATGCCCCTCAAATGAAGAGATCAGCGTAGAAAAGAGCAATTAGTTAATCAATTTCCGGAGCTGCCTTTTCTATCCTTGTTTTCGTTCGTTCCATCTTCGCACATTTTTCCGCCTGCAAAAAAGTTGTATGAAAAAGGGGTCAGACCCGGACTCTGCTTTCCCCCCCCCCTTCTTCTTCTTCCTCTCTGATCATGCAAATATTTGGCCGCGTCCGCGTTCCAAAACTTTTGAAAATTTCTGTCAAATCTGGCAAGTTGTAAAAAGCTTCTCGCGCCTTCAATTCCTCCACTCAGGGCTTTTAGAGAGGGGGACGAGAACAGAGAGAGAGAAAAGTCCTCTTTCTCTCCCACGATAATGACGTTTTCCCAAACCCTGAATTAGCAGCATTAAAAAAAGTGGTGCTTTTGTGGACGCCAACGAGAGGAGAACCCAAAAAATTGGGTCAATTGAAAAAAAAAAGAAGAAATGATGGCCTTTGGAGCGGCCCGAAGGGAGACAGGGGCCGCCTTTCCAGTCTGCCTGCCTCCGGGCACATCCGGCGGCCTCGCTCCCTCGGGTGGGCCCTCTGGAGGCCGTCCGGGCCGTCCTCGGGGCCGGTGTGAATTAATCAAGCCGCATTGACAAGCGCCACAATGCGGACGTGACGATAAAAAGGCGGGAAAAGCGCGTCTTATTTATGGGCTGTAACAGTCGCACCTTTATTTCCCACTGTCAATTCACAAGTGCAGTCGAGCTGTCAAAGTCTCTCTTTGTGGAGGACGAAGAAAAGGAGCCTCTGCAGTAATTGAATTTCTGGGGAGGACACGAAGGACTCGAAGGAGGCAGAAAAACTATTTTTGAGTCGAATTAATGGCCTTTTTTTCTCTCTCTGTTATTAATGTGTTTTGGAGGCCTTTATTTAGGCTCCGGGAGGAAGGAGCTGGCAGAGAAAATCGCCAACTCTCTTTTTTTTCTTTTTTTTTGCACATACTTCTTGACATTGGCCAAATTTTTCCTGCTGTGCACGCGTCAAGTTTCACAATTTTCAAATCCGGGCGTCCCGTGCACAGTGGCCAGACCTTGTCTGGTCCTCGGGTGCCCAACGAGTGACGACAGCGTGTGGAGCTGGCTGTCCTGATGCCAATGTGGCATCTGGCATTTGGACGACGCCCGCTGTGGGAACTCTGGCCTCTTTGACGTCCCTCCAGTTTGGCACCTTTGCCCCTTCGGCAGCCCTGGCAACGCTGCTCGTGTGCGTAACATTTACTTGCCGATTCGTCAACCGAAGGCAGAAATTTCTTTATGTGGCGAGCGAAGCAAAAAAAAAGAAAAAGAATAAAAAGCGGAAGAAAAGTCTTCCCATATTGCATAAACAAGTTTGGGGATCGATTTTTTTTGTCTGGGAAATAATAGCACGCGGAAAAAAAAGGGCGAGGAATCTTTGTCTTGCAGCCACAATCTGTTTGCACATGTACGACCTGCAAATGGAGCCATTTCTTCGTCTGGATTTGGCCTTTTTTCGTCGCCGAGGATTATGTGGCTTCTGCAGGCAAAATAAAGAGGCTTCGACTGGCAAAAGACTCTCCAACAAGCACACACACATAGCTAATGTGGGCGGAATAATTTAGCTTGACAAATCGCCTCTTCTCTCCTTCTTCCTCTCAATTTGTGTCGTGGCCTTAAAGGGTGAGACCCCCTCTCCCTCCCCCCCCCCCGAGGGCCCCCTTTTTTCGCGTACGCACACTGACGCTCCCTGGAGAGACAAAAAGCAATTATAAGGCTTATATATGTAGTGTACATATATATATGTATGTATCAGGCGCAGATGAATCGCTCATTTGCTTCATAGCAGAGTTTAAATATTTGATTGTGAGGGCACAAAATGCTCAAAATACGTGTGTGTTACTTGATATACGTTTGGCAGAGTAAAAATGGATGTTTTTTTGGTTAGAACAGCCTTTCCAGTCTCTTCCCCCCCCCTCCTGATGTCTAATGCACTTTCTCGTCAGCAAAATAAGGGGAATGAGAGGAAGGAAGCAAGAGTAATAGTAGAGATGTCAAAAATGCAAGTCATCTTCCAGAGGGGAAGGAGGATCAATCTTGAATAAGGTTTCCATTTGAGGCCAAGGAAGTCGACTTATTATTATTTAAACTGCTTGAGGCTCTTCTTGAGGCCGGCTGGCGGGCTGGGGCGGGCTGGCTGGCTGGCAACCAGGCTGGCCGGCAGGCTGGCCAAGTAGCCTTTTGGGCAGGTGCGGCCGAAAGCCTTGGATGATGAGCAGCAACCCATTGTGGAAGGCTGAGCAGGCTGCAATTTCTTTCTTGTTGTTCTCTGACAACTTTCAAGCTTTAAGTCCTTCCAAAGCCTCCTTCCCGGCTGTTTGAAAGAGCAGTGTCGGTACTGAGGAGGAGAACAGAAAAAAAAGTCACGGAAAGTCTCTGCCTTTCCACGAATAAAGAGCAGCTGTCGTATTTTTTACTGTTTCAACATCAGCAGGGGTCTTCACGCAGTCTTCTGTTGTCCCTCCCTCCTCCCCCCCCCTTTCCTGGCTGGAGCTGAACTCAGCCATCCAGGTGGCTACGTGCGTCGTGGAGGCCCTCCCAACCTTGCTGATGATCAGGGTGACGGAGCCCCTCAGGCGCTCCACAAACATCCCGGTCTGTGCACTCTTCGGCCAGTCTGTCTGTCTGTCCGTCTGTGTGTCAAAACAAATCAAAAGAAGTCCTGGCCAGACTTGACAAGCAGGGGGGGAGAGAAATCGTCCCCAGATCCTTAATTTTCTGGGAAATCAAGCGTTGGTACAAAAATTTCAAGGCTTTCACGCGCTTCAGTGCTGCTGCACTGCTCGTATTTGCGCGTCCAGAGAGAAGTCGTGCCCTTAGAAGGCCTATAACTCATCCCATTTTGCTCTGGAGAGCCCAAGATTTCTTCCTCTCTCTCTGTGCGTGTGTCTGCAGACTCTTGTGTGTCCCCCTAATGGCTCGCCTATTAATTTGAGCACCGCTCGCACTCCAGCAGAGTCGTGTGAGGCGTCCAGACCGCGCCCGGCGGCCGCCGTCACCTTCTTGGCGACTCACACGACCTCTCAAGCGCTAATGTCGACCAATTCTTTGGCATCTCCGGACCAAAAATTACCTGAAAAAGATGTGGGAAGGAGGGGGGGGGGAAATAAATCTGCGAGCTCCACTATGAGTATTAAAGAAAAGTTACCCCTGAGCAGTAAAAAGAGGGGGGAAAAGCGGCCAACGCAGCCCTAAATCGATAGTTGCAGCAGCAGCGTAATCGAGCAGCAAAGGAGGCGTTGCCTTTCCCATAAATATTTCACTCTTCTGTGCAGAAAAAAAAGCTGTGGAGGCAGAGAAGGACTAAACTGACCCTAAGGAGGAGAGAAACAAGTTGTAGGAAAAGTTTTTCATGTCTTAAAGAGCCCCCGGAGGAGCTTTGATAAAAGTGTCTGCCTTTTATTGCGCTGCCTCCTCGGCCAGACATCTGCTGACATCTGAGACTCGGGCCTTTCCTGCCCACCAACAGTGGATACATTTGGTATGCAGACGTCAAGACGCGGACGCCGCCGCCGCCGTGGACGCCGACGCCGTGGACGACGCCGCGGACGCCTTTTTCCGTCTTCCTCCGAAATTCGCCCACACCAGGTGAGAGAGACCTTTTTTTTCCCCCCTTCATTTTATGCGAAATTGCGGGAAGTGATGTTGCTCGAATTTGCCCGATTCATGCCTGCAGTAACCAAAGAAGGGGGGGAGATTTTTGCCTGCCTTCTAAATGCGAATTTTAAGGCCAAGTTTCCGAAATTTTACTCCCCCTTCAAAGACCCACATTCTGGAGAGAGGGGGGGGACACCGAGGCCTTGTGACTGCCGGCATTAAAGTTGTGGGAGATGAAGTTGCAACTTGTGTGCGAAAAAAAGGCGTCATTTCGCAAGGATTTGTCAAATCACAGGGGCCAAAATTGCGCTGAGGAGGTCTGGCAAAGTGTAGGACAGAAGCCTCATGGGCAATGAAGCTGACACAGCTGGGGGCTCCTCGTTGTCTCGTCCGACGGCGGCGGGACAGCCCCTCCAACACCTTTCCCAAATCCCCTACTTTTAGGCCAACTGACACTTTTGGTCTGCTCGAATTTTGCCTGTTTTAGGCCTGTGCAAAAATGTGAATGGGACGAGAATAAACGTGGAAATCTCGGTGAAAGTTTCTCTCTACCCCTTTGACCGCCGCCAGATTGATTACCTGTTCATGTGGGAAGCACACGCAAGAGCAATTTTCATATTTTGGCAAATGTGCACAGTCACGTAATAACACCTCTCTCTCTCACTCACTGCGCGCGTGCAGTCGGGCCGAGGTCGTGTGAGTCGCGCAGAAGTCCAGGCAGAGGAGGCACTTCTTCCAGACTCATACTTCCCATCAAGAAGAGAGGGGGGGAGGGGTGTTAGCCGCCCCCCCCTCATTCTCTTCCACCCTCACCCACAACAAAAGGCGGTGGGATGATGATGCATTGTGCAGCGCTGTTGCGCATGCGCAGTCAGTGCATACGTGCGTGCTCTGTGCAATACTGGCATTTTTGCTTGCACATATGCAACTCTGCCAGACAAAGGAGCTGCTCCAAAGTCACTTCTGTGTCACTACCAGAAAGTTGCTCCTCTTTTTTTTACCTGCGTACACCTTATGAATCATGACACCTGGCCTGGCAAAAGAAGGGGGGGAAATATGCATCTGACGTCGAGAAATGTGCGAAATGCAATGACAAAGCAGGCAAAAAAATTCGCAGGCAAAAGTGAGCGAGGAGTTGCAGTCATAAAGTTGCTCCTTCCCCCCCAAAAAAGCAGAGATTTGTATTTATTTATATGTGGCCAAAGCTTTTTATGGCAAAAGAGAGACCTTTTTATGTGTGGAAACTGCCATAAAGTCTGTGCAAACACGGATCGGTTTGAATGAGCAGAAGACAGCGAAAAAGCGGCCGAAAAGCGCGCGTTTTGACCCCGTTTTTGCGCCCATCCTTTTGGGCTTGAGCGACCCGAGGTTGTGACCCTTGTGAGGCTTCTTCCTCACCCCTTCAATATTGTTTCTCTTCTCTCAAACCTCCGGATTAGTTTTTTGTCGGTCAAAGCTGCTGAGATTTACTTCATCTCTTTCTTCATCATCCTGTATTAAGCTCTACTCAGTCTCCCTCTCAGTCAATCTGAAACGACTTAAGACTGGGTTGCACAGCAGAATCTGGGCCCAGACGATGTTGGGGCTGGACTCCCTCCAGCCTGGCAGCCTGAGCGAGTCCTAAGAGGTCGAGTTAGAACGTTTGCGCTGTACAAAGTTGTTGCTTGAAAAGGTTTTTCCTCGTTTTTTTTTTTTAAAAAAAAAAAGAAAGCAGAGTGAAAAACCTAAAAGTTGTTCTTATCAGCTGGGGCCACGCAATTGGCCAAAAAGTGGCGGAAAAACCTAATTGCATATGAAGGTTGTTTGTTTGTTTGTTTGCGTCTGTGCAGCCGTCAAGACCCTTCTTGTTGCTTTTTCCATTAATGGAGAAAATAGGGTCAGAAGTCTGTCAAATGGAGGAGGGAAGCCAAGAGTTGTCAGTCTTGGCAGACAGCAGCAAATGCATTTTCCAGCACATTTTCTGGAATGCTGATGCTTCCACTGGAAAGTCAGTGACGTGACTTTCGGAAAGTAGCGCGGACTCGGCCGGAAAGATGACTTCCTTGGGCGACTGCAGCGGGTTTCCCTGCCTGTTCTTGACCTCAGACGTGGCGGAAGTGGAGTGCAGGAGGGGCAGGCAGAGCAGGGGGAGAAAAAACTGGGGAAAATTGAAGCTGCAAACAAAAACAAGCTTGTTTTCCTGACGCCAAAATTCGCGTCAGAGTCGTCCAGACTTGTTTGTGTGACGCAGAAAAAGAGCAAAAGTTCTTCTAATGAAAAACACACCTTCAAGAAACAAAAACATCTTTAATGTCTGGACGAGAGGCAGAGAGCGAGAGAGACAGATGCATCTACGCATGCATATCTGCATCTCTCTCTCTCTCTTTCCTGCGAATCTGCAGACATGCAAGAGTGTTGCCCACTCTCTCTCTCTCTCTCTCTCTCTCTTACACACACACTCAGTCGGCACGCGAAATCCGCTGCAAACCCGGAACACTTTCTCTCCCCCGTGCAAATCTGGGTGGAGAAGTCGAGCAAATCCGTGACCACGCACACATGATGTTGGACCCGGACCACTTATGCAGTGCCAAAATGTCTCCCCCTCTCTCCAGCAGTTGCATGAGTGTTTCCCGAGTTTTTTTTTCTTTACGAGAGACTTTTACAACCAAGGGTCCATCATTTTCTCCTAATAGCATGACAACGAAACTTTTTCCCTTTTTTTTCGCGTGGCGGCAGCATTTTTATATCGACAGATAGGAGAGGCCCTGCAAGGACTCGCGCGCCCGCCCAAGCGATTAGAGGTTGGCCGGATTTTAAGGTTGTTCACTCGATCGATGACTCAGTTGGGCAATCGCGCTCGCAGGGCAAAAGTGGCAGAAAATCGGGGGTTTTTTTGGGGGGGGGGGGAAACGCCCAAATTTGAGAGAGACACAGAGGGAAAAAAGCGCGGGTCTAACTGTGCCTTCAACTTCGCAAATACAGAGACAAATTGGCAAAGGTGGGGTGCGAATTAATCAGCTGCAGGTATCTCTGGCTCCTCCTGAGAGACAAATTGATTAGATCGCCAATATCTTGTGTGTTTGTTTGTTTATGTCCGGCATGAAAATGTTGTCTTCGGGGTGGAGACGAAGAAGAAAGAGGAAGAGGAAAAACTTTGGCTGATCCTTGGCAAAGGGTGAAAAAAAAGAGGAGACTTTTTGTGCCTCCTTATTCACTCTGTCGGATCATCAGGACAGGGGGGGAGGAGGCTTTTGGGGAGAAGTTACCCCCACCCGTCTGCCCCTCCACGTTGCTCACATGTCGGAGTAGGGCACGGAATTCAATCACCCACCCCAGTGCCCCTCCCCAGGGTAAACCTACCCCGGTTTCACCACCCCCAACCTGCCCCTGGTTAGCGTGATCTCAGACTTTCCTCTACTTTTTTTTTTCGATCAGACAATGTCACGAGGTGGGGAAAAAGGGGGGGGGGACATTTGAGGGAAGACGAAAAAAATTGCTTTTCTTTCTTATGTCACAGCCTTAAAACCTGTGGCAGCTTCAAGCAGGCAGCTTCAAAATGAAAGGCTTCTCATTTGGGGAGGAGAGCCAAAAATTTGCATGACAATTGACGAAATTTCATCCGAAATGTGATCAAAAAAGACACTTGGGCTGACTGTTTCCCTTGTTCTGTGCTGAGCTCTGCTTGAGCTCTGCTTGAGCTCTGCTTGAGCTCTGCTTGAGCTCTGCTTGAGCACCTTCAGCACACACACACTGGTCACAATGAGCTCCCCAAGATCCCCCTGAAGTGGTGCCTGCCCACTTTTGTCTACTGAGAATGTTCCTGCTCTTGTAATCTTCCACCTCTCTGACCCTCACTTAAGCATCACCTCCCTCCTCCTCACTCATGTGTGTGGCATACATTATCTTCAGTGGAAAGAGGAGCTTTTCCTTTTCTGGGGAAACCATTTTCCGACAACTTTCTCCAAGGAAAGAGGCACAAAAACATGTTTGTTTTGAGTAAAAGTCAATTTCTAGTAGTAGTAGCGAGAGAGAACTAGAGAGCCGACCGTGTGAGGCGAGAAGAACCCGGGGCCCGGAGGCAGGGGCGGCGGCGGCGGCCCCCGGACCGTCCCGGCCCCGCCCGGGTGGCTTTGGGCGACGGAGATCGGACGTCTGCCCATCTTTGCGGCTCACACTGCGGACGAGCAAGTACTGCGTAAACTGCGTCCTCTTCCTCCTCCTCCTCCTCTCCCCTTCATAACAACCTCAATTGCGTCAGCAGACGACGACTGACGCAAAAGTGGAGGCGAAAATATTATGACGCATTTTCATCCCTCTGCATTTTGTGTGTGTGAGTGCGTGTGTGCGTGTGTGTGTGTGTGCGCGCGCGCTTCGGGGAAGAAAAAGTAGGGGAAAAGAAAGGGAGAGAGAAAAAGGGGGTCAAAGTTTTCTTGTCCTTCATCGCACGCACGAGGAGCAGGGGGAAAATCACATTTGTTGCTATGGATATTTCACGAGTGCCACGATTTCCCAGAAAATTCCTGCCTCAAATGGGATTTTCCCTGCACTGTTGCTGCACCCGAATACTTTTGTCTGGCTGAGCCAACGTCAGCGGAGGCAGAAGCATCATTATTGCCTCCTCTTTTCTCCCTGATTACCTCCCATTGAGAATCCAACGGTCAGCGTGAGCGACAGCCACAGTCACGGCGGCGACAGCAGCAGCGACAACAGCCGCAACGCGGACAAGCTGACCCAAAGAATTCTTGCTAGACTTTCCTTATTTATTGGGGGGGGGGGGGAGGAGGAAGAAAAAAAAACGCTGTTATTCGCTCAACAACTGTTGCCTCGCCCTAAAAACAGTCATGTTGAGTCTCCTCGAGAGTCTCCAAGTATTAACGCAAGTGATCTTATTTGCACACACGATGCTGAAAAGCCCTTGAAAGCAGCTCCACTCTAAGTGTCTTAACTTCAGCGCAGAGTGTTGAGAAGCGCTTTCTTTAACTCTTTTAAGCTTATTTAGCCTGTTGGAGCCAAGGAAAGAGGAAAAAGTTGGGGAAAAAGCTGATAGCGATCGGTTCGCGCAGCAGCCACCTGTGGTGTCGTCGCTGCTGTTGCTGCAGTTGCTGCTGTTGCTGCCGGCGAGGCCGGCGCTGCCGTCTGGCCGGTCTGAGTGTAGTCTAGTCTCTATTCATCATTCGTCTGGGGTCAGTCTATTTTTGGATCTCTCCACGGTCACAGCTTCAACCGTGGGAGAGGGACAAGAACATAACGGGACATTTGGGGTTGGTCGGGGAAACTCGGCCAGACAGACAGATCAAGGACAATTCGCTCAGCGTGTCCAAATCTCAGTCTCGCTGCTCCTTGGTCATCGCCGCTGGACGGACCAGACCGAGTCAGTGGAGACAAAAGACTTGGAAAAAAAGACCCACAGTCAATCCAGACTTGGCATATGGATGCGTCCACATTGCTTTTGCAGGCCACCAACAACAGTGCTTGAGAGCAGCTGAGTCAGCCTGACTTCTCCTGCTGCCCTCCCTGGCGCTGCTGGCGCAGACGCTGAGGTGCTGGCTGAGTATGAACATGTTGTACAGGTATGAAGTTGCAGGGGATTTTGTTGCCATTCTACTCTTTTTTTTCCCAGATCCTCCTGCTCGCCCGCCCCAGGTAGTCGAGTGCACATGTACAGGGTTGTGCAGCAGGGCAGGGGCTGCGCTGAACGCAAAGGAGTGTACGTACAGGGTGGGTGGCAACAACTGGAAAAGGGTTCGGCAAAGCAGGGATTTGCAGCCAGGGGATTTGGGGGGGGGATTTTTCCGGACAGGGTGTCACGAGGAATTTAAGGGAAATCATTGTCTGCTGCAGGATATCCTAATGACTTTGCCTCGACCAGACGAGACCGCTGATCCTCCCGCGCTTTGGACGGACACATTGAACGTGTCCTCCATCGATCGCGGGGACACCAGCGTGGAAGTCAAAATCATCTCAGGACGAGATCCCCTGCTGCTTAACCGTGGCCGAGGCCTCGATCGCCGTTGAGATGCTGCTATTTTTAGCGCGGGCGGCGGCGGCGGCGGCGACGACGACGACGGCGACGACGGCGACGACGGCGACGACGACGACGGCGGCGACGGCGGTGGGGGAAGAACAAGAGAGAGAGAGAGAGAGAGAGAGAGAGAGAGAGAAAATCTCTCTCTTGCTCTCAACGGCGATCTGAGGCGCAGATGCCGGTTGAGGAGATGGCGGCGGAGGCGGCGGCGACGGCAAGGTCATCTTCCAGCAGCAGCAACGTTGGTGCCTCCAGCCAGGAGCAGCCCTATGGAATGGCGAGGTTCTCTTAACCCTCCCTCCCCTTTTCACAGCCTCAGGGCAACGTTGGCTGGGAAACCGAATCGTTCAAGTTTAAGGGCTGTTTCGGCAGACAGAAGAGGCCGTTGGAAGGCTTGAAAGCGGCCAATGACGGCATCCAAGGCCGCCTCCGGTCGCCCATTCACTATGTGCATCTCAAATGCGTCCGGGTGATTTGATCAGCCTGAACAACTGACGGAGACATCTCAGAGTCCTGAGAAGTTGACAGAAAAGTGATGCTTGCACATATCTTGAGTCAATTTAAAACCGCCGAGACTTCACAGAAAATGTGAGTGGCCCAAACAAAGAGAAAAATAAGGCTGAAAAGGTCGGCTTAAGCTTTGTTGTAATCGCCTGGATTGAATCTCATTATTACCGCTCTTTGCCTGGTGCCAGCAGCATTTTTTCCATCTCCTTCAGCCAAGCATGAAGTCGTTTTCGATCACCAGCAGCAAAAGTCACCCCCTCTTCTCTCTCTCTCCTGTGAGGGCGCGGTTGCACTCGCCAAAATCAGCCCCCGCCGCGCAGACGTAGGAGAGAAATCAGCTTTTTCCGCCATGGAAACCGCGCCTTCAGCGTCACGGTCACTCTCACTGACTCAGCAGCACCAGCAGCAGCAGCATTTCCACCCCCACTTTTCTCCTATGTTTTCTCCCTGTGAGGGCGCGTTTAACCCTGTCACACTTTTGGTGTGACTGCGCGACCACGCTGGAAATACACGCGCGCACTTTCTTGCATAAGGGAGGAGGAGGAGGCCAAGACTGGACAAAATTATCACGTCGTAACCCCTCCCTTAGCTCTCGTCTTCTCTCTGCCATCCATCAACTCTTACCAGTGCAGCGGCCGCATTTTGTAGCGTGAGCCGCCAAAGAGTCCGCTGCACTGCGTCACTGCCTTCTTGGCGGCTCACACTGCACTGCAAACTACCCTTCTTCTCCTTGGCCGACTCCGACTGTCACCTCGCTGCAAGTTTCATATTGCAGGATTTGTCCTGCCTCCCCCCTCCTCCTCCTCCTCCTCCTCCTCCACCCCCCACCTCCCCCTCCCCCTCGTCCTCCCACCACGAGGCAGAAATGCGGGAAAAGCCACTCAAGGTTTTGAAACTCCCCGAAAAAAAGGGTTATTTCCTCTGCATTGATATTCCCTCAATGGTTTGAAAAGTGTGTCAAGTTGTGGACTCTTCAGCATTGCTTCATCCCTATCTGCAAAGTGTCCACCTCGTGCACAAGAGAGAAAGAGCGGGGGTGGTGGTGTAAAATTGCACCCTCTCCAGCAGCTCCAGCGCCAGCAGCACCAACTCGGTGGGACAAAGCTTTGTTGGCCAATGCAAGGGAGATCTTTTCACCTTCACCTGAAGCTGCTGCTGCCAGTGGTGCTGGCGCTTGAAGTCGTTATCGCTTGAAGCAGCAAAAGGATTTCGAAGATATCTGCCTGTCCATTTAGGGCTGCTGCTGCTGCCGCTGCCGCTGCCGCTGCTGCATTTTGGCGCAAAATGATTTTTCAGAAAAAAGGGATCTAGAGTGAGTAGGACTATTTACAAGGAGGCTGCTGCGAACAACTGACAATGGAGGACGAGAGGAGCAAAGCAAGTGGTGGGAGGATTTTCTCCTCACTGCTTTACTTTGCCACATTTTTCACTCGTGGCCACTTGGAAAATAAAGAAAGTAGCTGCACTGGCAGGAAAATCAAACGTTGGCTGACGTTTTTTGGGGGAAACCTCACGCGTGGCCATTGTCATGTCAAAGCTTGCTTCGCATGGAGCAACAGGGCTGGTTGGCGGACAGCTGCAATTATTACGCACAAAATGTTACGCAAATGGCAACAGCTTGTGACGGCAAAGCAATTATCGCTGGATGCTCCGGCAGCTGCTGGTGTGGATGCCGTACAAGGACCGGACACACGTGAAGTTCAACAGATCATTTCCCGTACCAAAACTGGCCACATTGACCAAGGAAAACAAGAACAGGAGGACGAAGAAAGCCATGAAGATGACAACAAGAAGGAATCTCTTTCCAATTACGAGCAGAAAATCTCTCCAGCACAATTGTGTACACGTGCGAAGCAATCAGAAAAAGTGGGGCCAAAACAACATATGAGTAAATGCTGGCGACGGAAATAATGATAATAATAATAAAGGGGGGAGGAGGAGGAGGAGGTAATTGAAGCTGAGCTCGCACACAAAAAGATGTCCCTGTTTGTGAATCTGCAGCAGTGCAGACTCGATTTCACCGTCTCACCAATGACTGCCACTCAGGCCGCCAAAATGAAGCTTCCACTGTACTTTTTTTCCCTCTCTATTGAATTGTCACCCCCTGTGATTGGGCTATCTACACACGCACGCACTGCTAATGACACCCAGCGCTAATCGCATCCCTTTTTGAGACAGGCCATATAATTCATCTGCTGCGGGGGGGGGGGGGGGGGGGGGGGGGGGGGGGGGGGGGGGGGGGGGGGGGGGGGGGGG
>JAAUXU010146415.1_pt1 | contig 21415 bp, 25 predicted proteins | sample 7278151 | NCBI WGS metagenome assembly JAAUXU01 (sample SAMN14350113, study PRJNA611818) | marine sediment metagenome | isolation source: surface marine sediment (1.8m) | place: French Polynesia: Moorea | collected 2018-08 | reverse complement strand
GCCTGGAGGCCGGCAGGATTTTTCAACCTGGCAGGCTGGAAATTTGGCCCGGCAGGCTGAAAAAATAGCCGGCCCGCCACTCTAGCCCGTACGTGTAATTCCGCCCTTAGTTTTTGTCAATCAAGAGAGGAGTGAAGGCTGTATGAGTAGACGGGGTACAGCAGCAAGGCCCGAAGTAAGAAAAGCCAGGAACTTTATCCCAAGGGGGAAAAAGTGGAGGACAATGAGGGCCTGGCACCCTTTCCTGCATTAAAGTTGACCGCACCAGAGGAGCACAAAAGGAGCCTCGAAACAGTTTGGACTTACGGACGCAGCCCTGTACAAGAGCCTGACTGTTGCAATGAAGACTGATGCCGAGAGAGACTAGAAGGTAGCGCAGCAACTGCCAACAGATTCTTCAGTGCACTTTTCGGGAACTCCTTGAAGGAAGTCAGACTGAAATCACGAAATTTGATGAGAATGGCACGTAGAACATAGTTCAGTGTTCCCATAAGCAGGCTTCTATGATATGCAGAGACACTGTGGGCCAGTCACTGTCCAAAAAGTGGTCCGATGAACAAGAGGGACTGATCAGTGCCTCCAAGATCCACCAAAATACTCCATGCTATGGCGGAGGTCACGTGTCAAAGCCACTTCTGCCGTGCCCTCCATGACAACCGAAATCTTTGCTATGGCCGGGAGACTGAAGCTATGACCAAGAGGAAGTACGAGGAATGGACAGGAAACTCCCTTCTGCCCGTGGGACTATTTGTCAAACCTTCCCACCCCTGGCTGGCTACAACACCAGATGCACTAGTGAAAGACAAGAAAGGAAACATTTTTGCGCTCAAAGTCAGGTGCCCAATTTCGTGCTGGGGGGGGAAGGAAATCTTGGTTCCGTACCTGACAAGAGAGTGACTGAAAAGAAGTCATGAGTATTACACACAAACCAATGTGTTGCTGTAATGTGGAGAGAGCTCATTTTTATGTTTCAAAAGACTGTGTTCTGATTGAAATCTCATGTATTGAATCTCATAATTGAAATCACTCATCAAATGACAATGCATTTTTGTAGGACGTTGTTCCTAAACTTGAAGAGAGTTACTTCAGCATCATATTTTCGAAACTAAATCTTCAAGGAGAGAAATGATTTCCTGCAATTACCTGTTCTTCATATGCACTTATACTGTCAAATGTAAGTAAGAGAATGTATTCTAGTTCTCTGGCTGAAATAACGGATGTCATAGATACTCCTAGCATGCATTATGGTGTTTGTCACTCAGTCAATACACATATCTGTGACAACACGCATATGGCATAAGCATCGCTTTATTGCTGATTAGGTCACCTTGGCAGTTCTGGACAGGGCAAATTACAGGTAGAATTTTATCAATGACTTTCTGCAAGGTACTAGGTACAAAACTTGAACTTTTGGGGGGGGAGAGAAATACATCTCTCTTTACATGGATTCTCACGCTTGTTATTTCATAGCATACCTTATTTTGACTTGAGGAAAATAGGAGGGCACCAGTCTTAAAAGGGGGGGGGGGAGAGGTATGACCGAAACTCCTGCAGTTCGGTTGACATCTGTGTCAATATGTGGGAAACCTTTGTCACCGAGAATGACATCGCCATTTGAAATCAGGTTGAGGAAGACTGATGTGACTCTGATTTCAGTATCTGTTGCATGGCCACCATAAGTCTTCGAGACAAACATAATTTCGGCAGAAGGAGCAATGGCGATCCAAAATATGATAGTAAATCGAGACTTCTAACTTGTAGCAAAGTCTTGCGCACCTCCAAAGCAATCTACTATTAACAAATTCTTTGGTGATAAGGAGTGAACGTGGGCGTGTACTTTACCCGTGTCCCTCGATTACCCTGTGCTTTCGTTGTACCTGGGGTGTATCAGATGCTTATTGCATTGTCTCCATCGTGCAGTTCCGTAGTTTGACGCCTGCCACGTGCAAGCACTAGTGTCGCCTTCTGCACCATTGGGCTTGCTGGAATGGAAGCTGTCGTCTTTATACTCTGTGATATTTCTCCTTGTGACAAGATTGCCAACTTGCAGATTTTTTCCTTTTTTTTCGGGCTATTTATCTTATAAAATTTCGCCCTTTTGATGGAAAATGGCAGCCCTAAATGAGTTTCTTCTTTTGCAGCTGTCGCCGCCACGAGAGAGGAAGAGAAGGCCACGACGAGGTAGGAATATCGACGCCCACGAGGTAGACGAAATCCATCACGATGCCGTCAGATTACGCAAAGAAGAAGGCGGCCAAGAAGAAGGAGGCGGCGAAGATCAAGGGCGGCAAGAAGCCAACGTCTTCTGCATCTTCTTCGGCAGCAACTTCTGAAGCAAACACGCCGCTTTCGCTCTCCAGGGTCGCATCTGCAAACGGAATGGCCGCAGAAGCCGCAGGTGCGGCGGCTGCAGGCGCCGAGAATGGCAATACCTATGAAGGTGAGACTTTCAGTAGTACGTTCGATGGATACAGAGCATGCAAGTAGCTTTTTCCTTTGCTCTCCGATTTCGACACCGGGAGGAACTTGGTGCCGGGTGCTTCGGGTTGTCGTATTCATATAACTCGGCCACTGCCACGATGCTCTCATGTGACTTCTCCTGCTTCAGAGGAGCTTTGCCGGCGGTTGGAAGACGAGGCTCGGTTGGCCTCCGAGGCCCGTGCTTGTACAGGAGTTCTCGGGATCCATCCCATGTCCAGGGACATCAAGATCGACAACATGAGCATCACTTTCCACGGCAGCGAACTTCTCCAAGACACCCGGCTTGAACTCTCATGCGGACAGAGATACGGACTCATCGGAGAAAACGGATCGGGTAAAGAGACTTGTTAGTGGTTTTTACGAGTGTCTGTGGCGATCTCGGTGTGTTATTGCCTGACCGAGAAAGTGAGAAACAGGTCTGAAGAGCTCCACTTAAAGGGAACACGAAGTCTTTTTCTACAGCCTTCAGTTTCTTCATAGCGAAAGTTCTTGCACGCTAAATTTTAGTTGCAGTCACCGAATCTCCTTTGCATTGTGATCCGGTGACAGCTATGGCGCGATTCGAAAAGAGGCTGCTCAAAGATACCATTCAAGTTGAAATTTCCCTCAAGGACGTAGTTGAATGACTTATGAGTCAGCTATCCCATTTACCAGTAGTTTGCCGAACAATTACCAGTTCAGTAGAACTTTGGTACTGGAATTTGCAATCCCCTGCAGTTATTTGAGTTTGCACAACGTTTCCCTGGATCCTACTGGAGACGTCCTCTTAGAGTTAAAACATAGCTTTTTTTGTTTTGCTTTTCTCCTCGAACATTCTGCTCGACAACACAATTTACCTATTATTTCAGGTAAATCTTCCCTGCTGGCTGTTCTTGGCAACCGCGAAGTTCCGATTCAGGATCATATCGATATCTACTTGCTTTCCCGCGAGATGCCGGCTTCAGAGAAGTCAGCCCTCGAGGCCGTAATGGAGGCCGATATGGAGAGGATCAAGTTAGAGAAGTTAGCGGAGGAGTTAGCCACATTAGAGGACGACGAGAGTCAGGAGTACCTCATGGAGGTAAGATTTTTTTTTCTTCTGTCGGTCAGACAAGGCTGATCATAGGTTTACAGCGAAGGTTTTACTGCTACTTCTCGCATTTTCTGTCTGACGCGTTGTATTCTGTACAGGTGTATGAGCGTCTGGACGAGTTGGGAGCCGATACGGCCGAGGCCAAGGCCAGCCACATTCTCAAGGGCTTGGGGTTCACCAAGGAGATGCAGCACAAGAGCTGTAAAGACTTCTCAGGTAAACGAGCTGTTGCATGGAGGACAAGCAAGTTGGCTGCTAGAACTGGCTTAAAGAAGTCCTATTCTCTCAGCCAGACATTTATTCACTTGCGAGATCATTCGTCTTCACTTCCACGCACTTTTGCTTAGTCAAATCTGCGGTTGTCAAGAAGTCGAACAAATATCTTCGCTTTCTCTTGTCTTGGACGTTTTACCACGTATTTGGGCAACTTCTTCCAGGCGGTTGGCGCATGAGGGTTGCATTGGCAAGGGCCCTGTTCATCAAGCCACACCTGCTGCTGCTGGATGAGCCTACGAATCACCTGGACCTGGAGGCCTGCGTCTGGCTCGAGGAAGAGCTTAAGACCTATAAACAGATCCTAGTACTCATTTCCCATTCACAAGTAAGTTGGATCCCCGCTGGTATGCATGAGAGACAGACATTATCTTCTTGCACTGTTACTGAGTTTGAACTAAGACGTCTTTTAGTTCTACGCAAGTTACTGTTATTCCTGGAAAGTGCTGGATTTAAGCATTTTCCTAGTTTTTATACTTGCTAAATCAATATTGGCCTTCCCTACCTTTGGCTGTCTCATTTTTTTGGCAGCCAAAGCCATTAAGAGCCAAGACAAAGTCTCTTTGAAGTCGAAGTATGTTCTTAATTATAGGATGGTCTTTCTTTAGGATTTCATGAATGGCGTTTGCACTAATGTGATTCACTTGAGCAAGAAGCGTCTGAAGTACTACGGTGGCAACTACGACGCCTTCGTCAAGACTAGACTAGAGCTCCTGGAGAACCAGGCAAAGAGGTATCAGTGGGAGCAAGATCAGATCGCACACATGAAGGTGAGTGGGCATAACTTATGAGTTATGACTTTTGATTTGACAAGGCCCTGTGCAAGAGTATGTATAAGAACACCAGCTTACGTTTAAAGCTTAATTCTTCTGAAGTGGCAATAAAAGCTAGTCGAAGTTTCGCTGAAAATCGAATTCATCAATTGAATGACGGCGGAAAGTTTGCCTAGTATCCCCTATCTTCCTCTATCTTTCCTCTACCCCTGAATTTGACGGCGAAAGTTGATCTAAAATTTCAATCTAACTTCCTCAGAACTACATTGCTCGCTTCGGTCATGGCTCTGCCAAACTGGCTCGTCAAGCGCAGTCGAAGGAGAAGACTCTGGCCAAGATGGTGGCGGGCGGGCTGACCGAGCGCGTGACCACCGATAGGAGCGTCACCTTCTACTTCTACTCGTGCGGAAACATCCCGCCACCTGTAGTTATGGTGCAGGTGAGAAGAAAAAATCTTATCATGTGAATGAGCACAGCTGTGTGCACTTCTTAGAGCTTTTCATCCTTGCTCTGTGGGATGTGAAGTGTCGAAAAGATGCTAGAGCAATCCAGGAGGCCTCCTCTATCAGCTGGCAAATTACTTTTGCCTGCTTGAGGAGAAACCTACAATACCTATTCCATATATTTTTATGCCGGTACATGGGTGACTTGCATATTGGTTGCCAGACACTCGATCATTGTCAACTTTCACTCTCAAGTTGCTACAAAAATGCTTTTCTGTGCTCAATAACTGGTCCATCTAGAATAGTGGTCAACATAAATTCATTTCAGAATGTGAGCTTTCGGTACAGTGAGAACACACCCCTCATCTACAAGAACCTCGAGTTCGGCATTGACCTCGACACTAGGCTCGCCCTTGTAGGGCCCAACGGGGCTGGCAAGTCGACGCTTCTGAAACTCATCTACGGAGAGGTAAAATTTGGTCAAACTTCAGTTATTTTGATTGTTCTCATTTCACTTTATTTGATTGTTCTCACTCTTGGGTAAATAGTTGGTGCCTACCGAGGGTATGGTCCGGCGTCATAACCACTTGAAGATCGGCCGGTACCACCAGCATCTGCACGAACTGTTGGACATGGAGCTCTCGCCCATCGACTACATGATGAAGAAGTTCCCCGAACTCAAAGAGAGGGACGAGGTCAGGAAGATCATAGGAAGATACGGTATCACAGGGAAGCAACAGGTAAAAAAGAAATGCCAATTATGAAGCTTACACGGAGAAATCTTATGATACTTGAAGTATCCACCGTGAATCAGGACACAGCCTGACAATTCAACTCTTTGTATGTTTCCTCATCTAGACGGCCCCGATCAAGCAGTTGTCTGATGGTCAGCGTTGTCGAGTGGTGTTCGCCTGGTTATCGTGGCAGACGCCTCATATGCTGCTCCTGGACGAGCCCACGAATCACCTGGACATGGATACCATAGACGCGCTGGGTGACGCCATCAATAACTTCGAGGGGGGACTCGTTTTAGTTTCTCACGACTTTAGACTAATCAACCAGGTAAACAAAGCTTTTTCGTTGCTCGAACACATTTCGGTGCAAGCTGCACTCTGTGGCCGCCTAAATCAACCCTGGGCGGTTCCAATTTTTGAGCTTGCAATATAAAACTCCTGCCTTCCTATTCACCGGTTCCACCAAGAAATGGGGCATCGGCTCATTGTGGCTGGGACAACAACAAAAATAGACTACGGAGCAATTAGGACTTGCCAGAATATCGTGGTATAACACGTGAATACTTTCAGGTGGCCGAGGAGATCTGGATCTGTGAGAACCAGACGGTGACTAAGTGGGAGGGCGACATCCTCGCTTACAAGGACCACCTCAAGGACAAGGTGCGAGAAAGTCTTTCCACTAAAATTTTGCTGCCATTTTTCGCATGAAACTTGTTCCCTCAGGTGATGTTAGAGTCGAATAAGGACGCCAAGAAGAAGGGTCTGACCAAGGAGACGAGAGGAAACTGGTGAAGTCAGAACGCTATTTTCGCCTAGTTCTTATCCTCGACCAAATTATTAGAGTATTATACTCTTCGTGTATGCATAGCATCGTCTCCTTAATACAGTTGTTGGTAAAGCTAGTAAACCTTGCCTTTAGTGAAGTCTACAGGCCTACTATGTATGCTGCTGCTTTCCGTGGATAAATAAAGCTAATAGGGAGAATTTATCGACATTAACTGTATTTGTCATCTAAATTTCCAGACTCTCAATTTGCATTCGCCACGAACTTTTGCTTCGCTGCTATCTTCTTCGTCGTCATCTGAGCTGTTGAAACATTCCGGATCATGCAAATGTCTCTGGCCCGTACTAGAGGCCTGAAATCAAGGCCAATCCGCTTCAAGTTTGCTCGCAAATTCGTATTTCAAGTTCCTGCTTACCACAACCGGCATTTTCGGGTGAAATGAGACTCCGTTAACGCAGTCCCCGTGGAGCCCCGCGCCAGAAAAGGACTCTAAAATCACCGGGTCGGCCGAGTCCGTGCTCGACGGCTGGGACAAGTCCCACAGCAACAGCCGCCCGTCGGTTGAGCCGCTCACGACCTGCAAGGGCACTTGGAGTTGCTATGTCATTGTTGAGTTTTCACTGAATTCTTACCAGATTGGCATCAGTTGGGTGAGTGTCAAAGTAAATCCGCTGGTTCGTCGTCACCTTTCTCTTCAGGACGCAGTAAATAGAACCTATAGAAACTGAGCAGTCACCAACAAATTTTGCGCAAGTTCAGAAAAGACACTTTCAAAGTATCGCAAAACGACAAACCGGCTTAAAAAAAAATTGCCCGACGCAGTCTAGTTCCTATCTATCACCTGGGTTCCTCATGTCCCACACAAGGATTTCGTCGTCTTTTCTTCCTCCAGCTAGCAGTTTTGATCCATCTGCAGAGAACTTCACATGTGTAATCCCTCCTTTTTGACCTTCCAAGAGGCAAAGCAACTGCGCCTTTGGCTCCAAGTACACGCCCAGCGTCCGCGAGAACGACCCCAACGCGTACACGTTTGTCAAGTAAGGATTTGTCTTTAAGGAGAGGGTGGGGGAGATAAATGTGCAGGTTTTGACAAACCTAATCATGAAGTGATACTCACTGCAATGCAGGAGATAATTCCTGTTTGTCCTCCCATCTCCCTGGTCCAGGTCTTTCTGATTTCGAGACAATCACGCCCAGGGATCGAAACGTCAAAGACCCTAGGGCGGTTTTTTTTTTGTAAAAAAACTTATACTAAGAGATAAAATACATGTCACTTTTCACCTTATTTCACCCTTAAGACCCGCGTAGAGCTTGGTGCCCGAGGCATCGAAGGCCACGCTGTTGGCGGCCACCATTTCATCCAGTTGGTTGAAGCACCTGAGTGTGTATAAAGATTAGGTCATTTTACTGAAATACAACTACCACTTATGTACCGGTAGGATGCTCTGAGGTGTCCGTCGAATGCATCGTAGAGGTGGATGGGCTGGTACTGGGCCGTCACCGCAAAGCAGCACAGGTCCGGCCGCGTTGAGTCCATCAAGGGGAACCAGGTGTAATCGTACACAATTTCACCCTCTTGCATGGTCAAGCAGGGAGGAAAATCCACAGGTGTAGACCCATCAGGCCTGTAAAGCATATATTTTATCATTTAGACCTTACAACACCCTACAGGACAAACAAAAGACCCCACATTGTGAATCAGGTGAAGGACCTGGAAAGGCCTTGCTAGGCATCTCTAAACTGACCTTAAAGTGGAGGACAAAGCAATTGTTTTAACAGTTTTTATTACAGCGTTTTTTCAGTCGAAGCTCAGTTCATAGAGGGAGGATTGAGAGTTCTCTTTACGTGTCAGGGTTTCTGCACCTAATCTTCATGTCAATTTTCATGTTGGCCCTAGAGGCAGGCAGAAAAGGAGCGAGATTCAACAGAAACGGGATGTGATTGCAGATCGCACTTCTGCGAGAGCAATGCAAAAACTGCCGTCTTGCAGGCCCAACATTATCGCCCTTTTGTGACTAAGAAATCATTAGCCTCTACAAAAAGAAGTGAATCAGTGTAGACTCACTTTTGTTCCAACACGTCCGCCACCTCGAAGATTCTCAACTTGTTGTCCGAGGCCGCCGTGAGCACGCAGAGGCCGTCAGGAGAAACGTGGCAACCTCTCGTATAAGAGGTGCAAACCTTTTGGGAGTTCAGTCTCGTCCTATCTTCGTAGTGGGGCTGGAAACACTCCGAATGAACAGCGAGCAGTTGAGCTCCGGCAGACTTAAGTGGCGGCCAGGGATCCTTGGGTTCTTCTGGTGGAACTTGATGGCCAATCTCCGATGCGTCTTCCGGAGGATCCTGAGGAACACTCCCCTGAGGCTCCTGTAGAAGATCCTCTTTCGGGATCACCGAATCTTGTCCTTCCATGCCTCATCCGAGTTGCCTCCTTTTCAAACGCAAACATTTCGGCATTTTTATTTTGTTGTTGTTGACGTCCGGCCTCCAGGATGTGGCGGGAAATTCAAAAAATACGATGTATGGTACAAATAGTTGTTCCCACTACATACGAGCGGTGCAGGGGGGGGGGGGGGGGTGAGGGCGACGGAGCCACGGAGCGATTGAGCGAGCCGAATGAGGGGGCAATTTTAACCAGACCCTTGAGTACTTGGAATTCGTTCGGCGACTGGACAGGTTATTATACTGGCATACTGCCCCAGGGCTGACATCACGGCAGAAAATGGCACGGGTGGAAAACGAGGTAAAAATGGGATCGTACCCGGACAACCGGCGTCGAAGGCAAGATTTCGTGCCAACATTTAATAACACACTGCTCAGAGACGTCCCCAACAATTCTTCACATCAAGACAGGTTGTCCAAGGTGCCAAAGTCATGGGATTTTTTTGTCATGGTGGTCGGGGTCAGTAGCTTCATGGACTTCCTCGCTCTTGAAAGCTGGCACGAATCATTATTGCAATATTCTATCACAATCTTTCCACCACTTGAGCAGGGCTGCCAAGTCTCACTTGCTTACACGAAGAGTGGATCACGCTGTGAAGTACACAGGCAGGGGACACAAAGGGACGTGGAACTCAAGTTTGATTCGGTTGTGGAAGCCTGAGGAGGAAAAACGTGGCTGTTCAATATATTGCGCGTTCGCCAGGATTTGTGCGCAATTTAAGCCCCGAACATTCATTCTCTTAACGAACAGGCATATTAGTTACCAGCCCACAAAGACCCAGTGGGATGTAATACCTCAGAAAACCAGCCAAACCTGCCCCACTCTAAGTTTAACGCTTCATCTGATTAAAAATTAAACAAGACTCTTAGCAAGACAGAAGGTGTTTTGTGCAATGGAAAAGTTTGCTCAATTCCATGCAACTGAGTTGCACAGCGAAATTGCGCTCGAAAGGACGATTTTGTTAAAGCAGAGACTAAGAGTCTGCGTGCTTCCACAAGCGAAGAGGGAGTTCGTCAGTAGCGGCAGGAGAAAACGTCACCGTCGTCCAACGTGTACTTAAACACACAATTTTTACGACTCAGAACGATGCAAAAAATTATGCACCCACCTCATCCCATCCCTATTTAATGGATCCGCGGCTCACACTCACGCACACAGACGCAAACACAGGAGAACCAGTAATAATCTCTCTTAATCTTAGGCCCCTCGTTTATACCTGAGGGTCTGCTGACAATGACACATTTTGGTCGCGCCTGCGTCACACTCGAGCCGGGCGGAAGTCGCCGTCTCACACAGTTGAGGCGTGAAGCCGCCAGTTGTGTCAGTGTAAACGCACCCTTAGCAGGCGAATGCTAGGGAGAGGCAATTCTCTCCTCTCTTTACAGGTGTCTGGCCAAGTCCAAGACGGTGCCTTGATGAGCTCAAAAGTCCCTTTTTTTTTTAAGAACCAAGGCAGGAACTTCGGTCAGACATTTTCAACTGTGTTTCATCATAAGGTAATTTGCACGACTTTGAAGGGGTCGCCGAGGAAAAGCTGTGGAGATGAGCACGTGATGCTCTCAGCAGCAACTTTGGGGCAATATTCGCTGGAGGCTTTCCTCAGAGTGGTAGAAAGTCGATAGGCCTACTCCGTGGAAGAAGAGGCCGTAGAAGCACTCGTGGCCCTTTTTTTTTCAAGGTCAGCCAAGAGAGGAGATAAGGAAAAACAAAGATCATTCTCAGAGACAAAAGCAACCGCAAGGTCGAAGCGAAGGCAGTGGCGAAACTTTGATCAGCGAATCTTCACATTTTCGCGATAAATTAGTCATTGTTTCTCTCCTTTCAGACCCCACGAAGACAGTAAAGGCTTGCACCTGCAAACACGAAGGTGAGCTCAGCTTCCCATTAGATCACAGGGAAAAAAAGGAGCCAGCAAACAGCAGGAATATTTATTGCTGCTCATTGCCCTTCTTCTCCGCAGATGTTGCTCACGTTGCTGTCCTGCTGCGTCATGACCTCGGCGGCCTCCGACTGGGGCTACTCGGGAAATACCGGTAAAATCGAGCTTTTGTGTCTGATAGTGTTAATACAAGAGTAGAAATCGATGTTCTTATCAGGTCCGTCTCATTGGGAGGGTGAGTGCCAAACTGGACGTTCTCAGTCTCCTGTGGATCTCCCCCGGACTAACTTGACCCTGATCAAAGAGGCCAAGTTTGTGTTCGACAACTACGACTCAACTCCAGACGAGGGAAAGCTCGAGAACAACGGGCACACGGTCAAGTACAGCGCCAAGCCCGTGGATAAAGAAAGGGCGCCCAAAGTGAGTTTGTCTCTTCTGTCGCCGGGGTCGCATGAGCCCGGAGGGAGGAACCCGGACAGAGCTGTTTTGCCTTCCAGAGGTTTCTCCCTTTGAAACGATTTGAAACGCGCGTGAAACACTCACGAAAGCTTAATTCCTCAGCTGCTCCACACGGACAAGTTGATAGGATATCATGGACTTAGCTACCTCCACCATGTTTGAATAAGGTTTGCCATCAACAGTCTAAGATTTGCACATGCTCCTCAACGCACACCTGCTGTAACAGCTCAGAGTTGGCCTTTGGCATGGACGATGCCATCTCTGCCAGAAGTCTTGCTAGAGGCCCAAGATTAAAATGTTCTTACATGACATGACTTCTTAACAAGCACTATGCACTAAATTAGTTTTCATTTTCTAGTCAACTTTCGGACTTTATGTACTGTTTTGCTATGGCAATAAAAAGAGGCTCTACCATAAAAAACAGACTCCTGCAATAGCACAGCATTATATCAAGGCCGAAATTGGACCAAATCCCATTCAAATCCTTTTAACCCAAAAATGCTAGAGGCAGCTAAATCCATTGTAGCTCGACCTCGTACTAATCTGTCTAAGTCATACAACATTTACACACACGTTTGTACAAATATACCGAAAGTCGTCACTTAATCTGCAAGGTATTAAATGGAAAATGGCATAACTTAAAGCATCTAAGTTTATACAACGAATGGCGTGACGGTTTCGAGGCCGATTTATTTGACCGATCAAGACCAAAATGGTGTCGTGATTGCTCCTCACATGGAGAGTCTCGTAATGAGGGTAATGTTAAGGCAAGGGTGCTCATTTTGTCCACAGCCACACCATAGGACTGCTGACCTGGACCAAACTTGGCATAAAGACTTTCCCATTCCTGCGGAGTGTTTCCCCAGATCATATATTGGGCATGAGGTGCCCAAATAGGGTGCCCATTTTTGTATATGCTATACGAGTCTAGACTGAACTTGACAAGATGCTTGGATACCTTGGGTCCCTGACAGCATGTAACGCTCCATAACCCTGCCATACTGCCCACTGAGAGTATATTTAGCAAAAGTTCAAACATTTTCTATACCCCCAAAACGGTATGAGATAGAGATCAAGGTCAGAAAAGCAGTTGTTCCTTAACCCCAAAAACATAACGGGTCACCTTCGACCTCGGAGGTCGTAATCATCGAGCAGCACTGCAGCAATATCTGAATCTTTCATCTAGGTGTGGATATATAATAATACCGCTATGTGCATGTCCAGAGTTGCAGGCCACCCCGGGGGACCTATCGAGCTCAAAACTTGTATGGGGGCACCTTTTTTATGGCAATTTAAACTTTTGATCTCAACGAGTGACCTCAAGTGACCTAGAAGGTCAGTATCCATGACCTCCCGTCAGTATGGAGACAGCTCTGAGGGAGTACTATTATTCAATCTTAATGTAGCAAAGTCAGCACACCAACACGTGTTTCTGAACCTCAGTTACTCTACCAGTCATTTTAACAGGTCAGTGGAGGCGGCCTCCCGTCAACCTTTGAATTCGCGCAGTTGCACTTCCATTGGGGTTCCAAGGAGTCCGTCGGGTCAGAGCACACGATCGGGAAGGTAAAGATAAAAGTGGGACGCAGTTGGACTTGGCCCTTGAAGCAACAATTACTTGCAGGCCTCGTTCCCCATGGAGGTACACCTGGTGCACTTCAACACCAAGTACGGATCCGACCTCGGGTCGGCCATCGCAGGTGGCGGCGGCGCCTACGACACACTGGCTGTCCTAGGAATCATGTTCCAGCTAAATCCCAAGCCCAGTGCAGAGCTGCAGCCCCTTTTGGACGTGTTCCCGAAGGTTCGCCAGCCCCGATCCAAAGCCCCAACCAAGCTATTCCCGCTCAAGGACTTCCTGCCTTCGGAAACCTCCACCTTCTATCGGTACAATGGCTCTCTCACCACCCCAGGGTGCAACGAGATCGTCGTCTGGACTGTGTTCAAGGCAAGTTGAACGCGCGTGGTTGATGTGGATGACCTCATTTCTTGACTGTGTTTCAGAACCCGATTCCGATCTCTCCGGCCCAGTTAGGTCTGTTCCGCGACTTGTCTGTTTTTTCTCCGTCCTTGAAGGACAACTTCCGACCCCCGGTGGCCCTCAACGGGCGGAAAATCTATGACGTCAAGACCGAGGACGACGACAGCAAAATGAATGGAGCGAACTCCAGTCTTGGCGGGGTTCCCTGGATCGGTTGGATCTTCACAATTCTCTCCTCCATTGCCTATGTACACAACAATATTGCTTCGTAAACTCCACAGCGAATCAAGATCAGTGAATATTCTACGCAGTGCATCAGTCCATCAACTAAAATAGGAGATAAAACTGTATACCCATGTGTAAATCTAGGCGGAAAGTACAGTGCACTACCAGCAAGAAGCTTACCAGCGGTCAGAAGTGACCCCTTGAATGTCTCCCACATGAAATAAGAGCTGGTGTCCACAAGCCTACCCTTTTATACTTATGGTGACCATGAGTCTGACCTCGAAAAAATCCTTCATGGCCGCCCATGGCTTTTTCAAGCAACTGCAGAAGGTTTTTTGTGCCAGGTCGCAATCCATCGTGCAGAAAAAAGGCCATTTAGATCTTCCAGCAGCTGAAGGCCAAGCTGAACACACATTGAGATGTTCACGAATCTCCGACACTTTAGGTCACATAGCTCCCAGAGACTTCACCAACATCAGGGTTTTGTGGCAGACACCCAACATGTTCGATGGTCACGACTACTCAATGTGGAATGTAGGGCATTCTGGTCTGTGTGACACGGCAAAAGTAACTGTTCTATGTCTCAATCTAAAGGATGGTAGTGATAAAATACAATGCGGATGCAAAGTTGTTCATATCAAAAAATGCAATGAAGAGAACTTGACTTGTCACAGATATATTTGGTCGACCGTCATAGACGGGCACGCAGCATCATAGTAACAAGATATAAAAGTGTACGTTAAACTCAGCATCACAAACCGTGCGTGTTACATTCTTAATGTTTAGAAATCCTGCACAAGTCATCACTTAAATTCTCTTCAGGTGAAAGACGAAAAAAGGAACAAACTGCCTGTTGTCTTCAATGATCAGCATTTTACCGAACTCAGACTGTGGGGTTCTTACTACTTTTGTAGAATTATAAGGTAAGTCGGTTGAACCGTGGATGCGCTCTTTGCCTGGGAGAGTGCGAAAGAGGATGAGGCCATTCCCATAGCCAAGACTGACATCTGGGAACTCTGAGAAGTAATGGCCAGGTCCGTACGCCTGACCGCTATGCCGGGTGGGATCGAGGTTATTCTGCAAGATGCTGTCAACATTTTGTTGGGGTGTGCCATGAAATGCGAGCACTTCATCGTCGCTAATTCCTCTGCTCTTGAACTTCTTCTTGGTCTCGTCGAATTTCTTTTCCAGAGCCGGGTTGTGGACTGCCTCAATGTAGTCAACTTCCAAGTGTCTGAACTGGTATTGGCCATTAGATGACGAGCCCAACCTATGACGTTCAATGAGCAAGTGCTCGGCGAACCGGAATTGCAAGTGTTTTTGGTTGGTGGAATCGAACTGCCTTGGGGGAGGATCTAGGCGTTCCTTTTGGTAAACTTTGGTTGGCGGCAGTTGTGTCCGGATATCGCCATGAATGCCGTTAGTGCTGTAGTGGATGACGTACTTGGGAAAGGCTTGAGCTGGGTCATAGATGACAAACTCGTCATTTTGGACACCAGTGTTTCTGGGAGCGTGTACAGAGTCATAACCCTCCTTCCTCAACCAATCTAAGGTGACATTATTGTTTGCAACCTTGAGCACTTTGCTTCTTCCTAGAAGCACTTTGCAAAGCAGGAGCTTCTTGGACCCTTTAGTGTATATCTCTTGTGCGCTTTTTGACGAGTCTGTGGCGAAATAGATACCAGCCCCAAACATTCCAGCATTTCTAGGCATGTGAAATCCTGTCTTCGTGATGCCCGTGACCCCCTCATCACTGGTTCCGTGGAATTTCTCGACCTCATAGTTTCCAATAGCTTTCAACTTTGCTTGTGCATACTTGAGCTCCAGCGAGAGGTTCTTCACCTTGTCAATGCCAGTGACTACGCAGTGCCAGTTGTGTTGATCCTTTGTGTACTTCAGCACCTTGTCTTCCACATCCTGGTATTCGGCCCGAGTGCTCCCAAAGCTCTTCAGCTTCTGAATGTCTACCGAACGTTTTCTTTCCTCTGTTTCCTTATTAAGAGCTTCCTCAAGCTTTTGGACTTCTTTCCGTAGGGCCTTCTCACATTCCTGGCATTTGCCTTCATCACAGTCTTCGTAACATGATTTATCTCTGCAGGGGTGGCCGCAACTTCTGAGTTTTGAGCATTGCTTTTCGCAACGTAACGTATCGTCCGGCTGGTGACACTGCTTTCTTGCTGGATGCTTGCACTGAAGAGTGACGATCACCTCTCTCGGGCACCTGAGGGTTTCAATCCTGTCACAGCACTTTCTCCTGATCTTGTGACGACATTGAGGCAATATGTCGTCAAGTGTTGCTTCGCACTGGATGGTACTCAAGTCCTGATAGCAGTATTTTGTTACAGAGTGTCCACATGTTGGTTTAGGTAGTGTGACTTCCATCGTGCAGTTGTCTTTATCACAATCTTGCCAACATAGTTTCTTTGTGCACGGGTGGCCACAATGTCTGTTACGTTGGCATGGTTCTTTGCAGACTATGTTACCACCTGACTTGTGACACTCCACGATTGCTGTATGTCCGCACGAAAGATCGACCGGCACCTTTACAGTGCATTTGAGTGTGGCAGGATGGACACAGCACTTCCTCTTGATGACGTGACCACATTTAGGATATTGGTGATCAACTTTTGTTTCACACCGGACGTTATTCCAGTCTTCGTGACATCTTTTGGTTAAGATGTGTCCACAAGTCGGTTTAGCATCTGTAACTTTCGCCACGCACCTATAGTGGCCGTGTTTTGGCGAACACAACGCTTTGCAGGCATGATCGTCTAATTTGCAGGGAAAGAGTTTACCACAGGGCTTGGTGCACAGGGGCTTGGTCTCCTTGACCAAGGCCATGAGATCTTCCGATGTGTGAACCGAAAGCTTTTCTGGATCATTATGGACAGGGCACTGCACCACGATGTGGTCGCCAACGCTACCTGCCTTTTTCATTCCCTCCAGCAGAGGTTTCCAGGTCTTATGATCAGCGAAGGTCTCATGGTGACCAACGAAGTACATGCCATACTTGGCCCTGGATTGAGCCACACATCTCCTGTTCATGGTTTGTAGGAATCCAAGAGCTTTGTTCTTGTTACCGCGCACTAGAGATACAATGACGTACTCGTTTTCATCTCCTTGGTACATATCGATGGTCTGGACACTGATGAGCTTCTCTTTGCTATTTGTATCTCGGTTTGTCTTGTATTTGCTATTTGTATAAGCGTCACACTCCTGCAAGTTCCTCTCGATGACTCTCTTCTGGCCACGGTAGCTTGCCAAGATGGTTATGCTTTCTCTCGGGATGTCATTTTTCACAAGGAAAAGCGCCAATGCAACGGCCATCTCGGCCTCCTTCTGATTCACCTTGGATCTACTACCTTCCTGTTTTTCACCATCCTCAAAGAAATCGTGACTCCAAAAGAACATTGTCCTTTCCAGGCAGTCAGCTTTCTTGTGGCGTCCTACTACAGCGAGGTTGTCCTCCAGTTTTGGATAGATGTCTTTGAGAAGCTGAGAGAATTCAGGCCTCATGCGATTTTGCCTGTGCAGGATAGAATAAGGGTAACCAAGCTTGATGAGTCTCTCCATCATGGATATGTCAAAGTTGAAAGCTTTGACAAGTTGGTACGTCTCCACCTGAGGTCTCAGCTGCTGTTGATCCCCAATCAGGATCAGGTGCTCCACGTCGGGATTAAGTGCAGCCAGCAGACTTGGTTCAAGGACTTCTGCAGCCTCCTCCACAAGAACAATCTTAGGCTTGATCTTCTGAATCAGGTCGTAGTAGAGTGACGCCCCCGTAATCGTCATTCCTATGACTTTTTTCCCCTCAATAGCCTCTAACTTCCTCTGATCTTCGTAGGCCTTCCTCGTACGGTTGAGGTCCTTCAACTGTGTCATGGTGTGTCTAAGCTCTTCCAGAGACTTCGTGTACGATTCCTTCAACCACGTGTAAATGAAGTGAAACCTAGAGGGGATGTCAAGCCTCCAGAGATCAGGGACATCCAAAAGAGAGCGAGAGGCTTCACAACTCTGAGGAAAGTCTGATAGCACGAAACGTGTCGAGCTTGGGGAGACGTCCGGAATGGTGAAGTTGTAGCTGTCTTTATTGAAGCTTGTCCTCTGATAATCTTCAGCCAATCTTACGTCTTCAAGCTCGCGTGCATAATCTTCATCCTCCTCATCGTCGTTAGCACTGTCATCCACAGAAGGTTTCTCCTTTTCTGCAGCTCTCCTCAACTTCAGCAGATTGCGTTCCAAAGTTCGGAGTCCCTCCAGCTGACTCTTGTCCGGCCACCAGTGATTGGCGGCTTCCAGAAGGATGTCGAACATTTTTTTGATGTCGTCCTCTCCGTTATCACCATTGATGAATGATTCCACAATATTGCATAGAGAGTTATATTTCTTTGTCATCACTGATAGGATATTTATCAGCGCAGCTTTGCTCCCGGTCGGTCCGTGCGGGATATTGAGCACGAGATTGTGCAACTGTTCTTCATTCAGCACAGTGAGCAACTTCTTAACGTCCATCGTGGTGCTGTCAGCCAGCTTCTCGTACGCTTGCGTCACTTCTCCTTTTGAATAATTCTCCAGGTGACGCGATTCCCACAGTGCCTCGTGAATGACTTTGCTCACCTTGACGTCTTTAGTCAAAAGTGAGAGGGAACACTGCTCCAGAATAGGTTCACTGCTGCGGCTCCCAATTCTAACTATGTCTTCCAAGCCACAGTTAGGCAGATCAGACGCAAGTTTGAGAAACTCATCCAGCGCATGGTTCTTGTAGGTTAGCACTAGCATGGGTCTGTCTGACGTTTTCAGGATAGTCTGCATAATTTTGACCCCTAAAAAAGTCTTGCCACATCCTGGAGGGCCTTGAATGATAGCCAGCCTCTGACTTAAGGCTGCTTCGAATGCATCACGCTGAGAAGGGTCCATTGATGTCTTCACTTCTGTTTTGGTGGCATTCACCACGGTAGCGCTTACATCATTTAGAACATCCTTCTTAACACTGGGCTGTCCATAAACGATTTCATCCCGGAGAGCAAACTTTTCAAGTGAGGCACACTTTAGCGCAGTTAGTGTGTGAGCAACTGCATGATAATACGTGGGTGACTCAACCATAAAGAGATGTCCACTATGAGTCATAAGGAGTGAGACAGATTCACTGTCCTCGGCGTCCTTGGCAATGTCGCACAGTGTGACAACAATGATTCTCTTCTCGTTTAGAACAGTGCCGTCTCTGTCAGCCACGGTAACCCAAATAGGATTCTTGAACGTGTGGTCATGTGACAAGCATAGGAGATTGCCATACATCAGCCGGGGGCTCTTGTTCCAGTCTCGGACTTTTTTCACCGGGTCAAAGTGAAGACCCAGCCGCACTTGTCCTTGTGAAGTGTCAATGCCAACCAGGAAGACAGACTCGTAACAGTGCATATCACGTTCATCCAATTCCCCTGCTAGCAAATCCTTAATTCCCTGCTGTATCTTGGACAATGCCTCTGCTCTGAGCAGTCTATAGTAGGTATCTAAATATTCCTCTGTTGACGAGTAAGGACTTCCCGTCCGCACCACGGACAGATGTTTGTCTTCTTTAACCAGATTGCCCAGGAGTTCTTCCCCAATGAGGACAGGAGCCAGTGTGCTCCAGTGGCGGAAATCAGGTCTTGAACCACCTGACAGAAGAATGCAAAGCATCTCCAGGACTTCATTTCGGAACGTTTCGTCTTGATCTTTCAGCGCAGGGAGGACCTGAAGTGACAGCTCGGGACAGGCTTTGATGACGGCGAAAAGAAAGTTTTTGACCTCGAGTGAATCCTGGAAATCCACATGTGACAATAGCGGACTATTTACCACAATGAGAGCCAACTCCATCAGGCGTTGATCTTTCATTGAGCAGGCAATGATTTGGCCGATTGCCATGAGAAACGCTTTGCCATCCTCGGTAGGCATTCTGGCAACCTGCGTTGTCAGAAACTCCCATTGAGTGGTTAAAGGCAAGAGCTCCAAGAGGACCTCACTCAAGTTGCTCGAGTTTAGGACAGCCAAAAGCAGTTCCAAATAGTCCCTCACCTCTGACTCACTTCGAGGACCGTAGGAAGTGACCATGACTTTGATTATGAAGCCCGTGTCATTCTGCACAAAACTGACCTCATCCCCTCGCTTCAGGGGAATGGCGAACTTGGAGTATTTTTCATTTGAGAAAGTGAGGTTTCCAAGCCAAACTCGGCGATCATCGATCCTGCTGACTTTCCTAGTCTTCCTCCCCTCGTTGCTCTCCGTCGGCAGATCTTGTGAATTCGCTCTGGTTCCAGGCTGGTCCCGGTTGCCATTTCTGGATGAGGATTGCTGTCTGCCGGGGACCTTCTTCCCAGATGGGCGCTGCCTCTGAAAGTGAGCAAGTGGTTGGTGCATGAGTCGTTTATGCACCTCGAATTTCGCTTAACATCGAGTTCTTTTGCTCTGCGCAGCAGACGAGTATCAGTTTCTCTGAGTTCTCTGCTCTTGAGATTACAGCGGCACCAAAACAACTCGGGGTTCCATCTCTTCTTCATTGGGCCTGGGCCCAGCGCTAGTACTGTTCAAGGCATGAAACTCAAATGTTCCACTGTCAAGATCAGCACACTTTTGGTCGGCGATCAAGCTGACTTTATTGTCATTCACACATATTTCATGACTGTCAAGGCCAATTGTGTGAGTGCACTCAATGTTTGGTTAAATTTTAAGTTTTTCATAAGTCGTTCCCCATGCACGGTCAAGTTGGTCAAGTTTTACCACATAAAGAAAATTGACGCAATGTTTTTGCCAATGCGTCCCTGTCTATTTACTCTCGTGTCGGTGTTGAGCCACCCCTTAATACCACACTCACAGTGAGTGAGTGCAAGAGCGAGTAGGAAAGAGCCTGATACCAAGTGAGAGTGAGAATGAGAGCAAATAAAGTGCCGGATGTGAGGTCAGAAAGAGTGAGCAAGTCCAACGCCCTGGGTCAGCCTACTAGACGGGTTCCTACCCCACTCGACCCGTCGACTGACGGCCCGCTGCCATCACTGCCATGACCTCGGCAGAGGAGGAGAGTGTCTGGATCAGTCAGTTCCAAAAGTAACAACAAAAGTAGTGAGTGGGACGCTTGTGGAGAGCGTGAAGTGCGTGATGAGGTTGAGGTGCATGGACATCGTGAAGTACATGGTGGACAGGGAGAGAGACAGACGGAAGTAGTGATTTATAGAATTCTCCCAAGCACCGCCGGGTGCAGGCTCAGCTAGTCGAAGTATAAAAGGTAAACGAGCGGTGCTATGTACTGCTTATGTAGTAAAATCAAAGCCTCGTGTAGCATCAGCTATGGGTGTAATGAGCTTCAAATTGATGCACATCGTTCCAGTACAATCCCATCTCCTGTCTGGAGGGGTTAAAGGAAGATAGGTAAACAAGAAATGTGTAAAAAGTTGTATAATGTCATCTTTTAGAGAGAGGTTGCGCAGTGTCCGCAGCTTCTTTACGATACCTCAGCCTGTAGTTCCCTTGTCCTCACAAAGAAGTGCTACTGACGCTAGCACCATAGAGTTGTCAATAAATATGTGGCCGTATTAAAGTAACCGTACAGAATACATCTTTGGAGAATATTCAAAAGAACCGGCCACTTTGCCAAATATTCGGCTACTTTGAATATTACTTGCAAAACAAAGTACAGTCCTTGCCGTAAGTAAATGCGTCAAGCATGACGAGACCTGAAACACTGTACTGAAGCATGTTGGAGTGAAAATTTGATGCGGAACACGTAGATGTGATCCTGGGACACAATGTTGAGTACACTGGGTCAATGTCAAGGCTGCCCAATTTGGTGCTAGAATGCTCAAAAGGAGGCCACCTGGAGGGGGGGCCATGCCAAACAG
>JAAUXU010164880.1_pt1 | contig 21416 bp, 23 predicted proteins | sample 7278151 | NCBI WGS metagenome assembly JAAUXU01 (sample SAMN14350113, study PRJNA611818) | marine sediment metagenome | isolation source: surface marine sediment (1.8m) | place: French Polynesia: Moorea | collected 2018-08 | reverse complement strand
GTTTACCTATGCCCAACTTGATTTGAAATTTATGTAGTAAGCTACTATAGTAAATTTGCTGTGAAAGTAAATTTCAGCTCTGGTGGGTGTCAGAAGCTGCCAAACTGGGTGAAAATCACTGACCAAAGTACTGACATTCTCCAGTTGGTCAGAAAAATATTTTACAGCAAGTCCTGAAGAAAAAAATTACAACTTATTTTACAGTATTAGGCAACTATAAATGCATTTGGGCATAGACAAAATGTCAGATTCTCTGCTTGCCTAAGTCCGAGCCACAGGGCGCAAGGGAAGCACAGTCAAATGCCAACACTCTTTAAAGACATATCCTCACTTTATTCTCCATCTCTCTCTCTTCCTACACACTCTTTGTTGGTCCTTCCTTTTTCCCTCTGCTCTCCAACACTCCTCATCCAACCCTTCCAGTACATCATCCATATGTACACTCCCTTGCTGAATCCAGACATGAAGTCATCATGGGCAGGCGTGTCCTGTATTTGCTCCATCGCCACACAGTCTGATGCATTCCTACATGGCTCACAAAACCATAAACCTAAAATGTGTCATTCCAACCAACTGGCCAAGAAGACACAATACTTCAACACATAAGGTTCGAAGGACAAAATAATATTGCCCTTCCTCAATTTGGGTGTGGCTTTTCTCCACTTTGCCCTTCCTTGCAATCCTGGGATGCATTCCTTCTGAAAATGGTGCCAGATCCTGTCCTGGAGAAGCCTGAGATGATCCAATGGCTTCTTCCAGGTTTCTCCTGGCTTCTGTAGAATGGAAAGATAGGTTGATCTGGCAAGAAAATGATTGGGTGTAAGAGCCTCAAGGTCATTGATGTCACTGCCAATGTAAGTGATTGGTCTGGCATTTAGCACCCCTTCCACCTCTGCCACAAGGGGGTGCAGCTCCTCGTCTGGGACAGCACTCTCTGGTGGAAGATTCCTCAACAGAGCTCTCTTCGCACAGCCGATCATCCTCTCCACTGCTCCATTTTGGTGGGGGGCATAGGGAATGTGAAACTGCAACTTGATGGGATAATCACTGGTCTGTCCATGCACTCTAGCATGAAGGTCATCTTGAATTTCCCTCCACTCTCTTTGAAGCTCACGTGTTGCTCCCACAAAATTTGTGCCATTGTCCATCATGAGAATCTCTGGTTGGTTCCTCCTGCCAAGAAAGCATTGAAAGGCCATCAAAAAAGCCTCCACAGAAAGATCTGTCATCACCTCCAAGTGCAGACATCGAAATACACAACATGTAAATACTAAAAGGTACCGCTTTCTCCTTGCTTGCCCCCAAGGAAGCTTCATTGTAAAGGGTCCAGCAGCATCAACAGCTGTGACACAAAAGGGATGCGTAGCCTTTGCATCACCCAGTCTGGTGCTGCTGATTAGGCCCATCTTCTGGATGCGAGGTCAGGCATCCTGCTTCCTAAAGTGTATGCATTCCTTCAGCACATGTCAGACAGTGGCTCTTCCATGCAGAACCCAGTACTTCTCCCTCAGCACAGCTAAGGTTTGCTCAACTCCTCCCATGTGTCTCAATCTGTTTTGGTGAACATCCTGTATTATTAACTTTGTCCACCCACTGCTGGATGGCAAGAGAACAGACCTTCTCATAATTTCTGGCAACTGGACAGCTCCTGCCAATCGGCCCTCCACTCTCCACAGGCCATCCCCATCTTGCTTGGCCTCAAGCTGCCTCAGATTACCCCAAGAAGGAGCCGCCTGTTGTTGAGCTAAACGCAACTGCACTCAGCGTGCAGTCTCCATTTCCTTGTTCAAGAGATCGAGTGTTGCTGGGCACAGAGCTTTCACAATGCTCAGCCTCAGAACATATGCTGTTCGCCGAAGTAGGCGCCTCCACGAAAAGCAACCCCCTGGTGTTAAACCCAGAGGGACCTCTGCCTTATTCAGAAGTTCTCCCTGAAACAGAGCTGTCTTCTGTACAAAGGGTTCATGATCCTTCCTATATTCTTTGGCAGTCAGTGCCCTAGTCTCATGAACTGGAGACACAGGTGAACTCTCTTGGTCAAGCCTCAGAAAGGGTGGACCTGACCACCACAGCACACACTCAGAAAGTGCCACCAGTGTGGCCCCATGCATTGCAATGTCAGCAGGGTTAAGCTCTCCTGGTACATGCTTCCATGATGTGACCTCTGAGGAATCCTGAATTTTGGTCTCTCGGCTCCCAACAAAAACCTTCAAATCTCGAGACTGTGCCTGCAACCAGGAAAGGACATTGGCCGAGTCTGTTCAATAACATGCCTGTCCTGGTAGTTCCTCCAGGTTCTTGGTGAGACATTGTGTAAAGTCAACTGCTAGACAAGCTCCCATTAGCTCCAACCATGGAATGGTCATAGTTTTCTTGGGTGCAACTCATGACTTCGAAGCGATCAGGTGTACATCGATGTCTCCATCCCTGTAAATGGTCCTAAGGTAGAGGCATGTGGCATATGCCTTGACTGAGGCATCACAAAAAACATGCAACTCCTGCAGCCGTGACTCCTTCCAGAGTTACCAGAGAGCGCTGAACTCACAATGTTGGAAGGTCCTGGAGACTCTGATGCCAGGTTTGCCAGTCCTCCACAAGTTCCTCTGGTAACTGGCCATCCCACAGCTCTCATACATCAACAATACCTTGGGACTGTTGCACCCTGATGCAGCACTGCAGGAGGCTCCTGGCAATGATGACCACTGGCGAGACTAGACCAAGAGGATCAAAGATCCTGGCCACCACACTTGCCATCTTCCTCCTTGTCCAGCTCCCAGGGTCCTCGCCTGCAGTGTCAAAGTGAAAAAGATCAGGTCCAGTATCCCATACCATGCCCAAGGCCTTGAGGATTGGCCTCCGTGGGTCACACACTTCCACATGGTAGAGGTCCACACCCTTTGTCTGCCCTGTTGACTCCAGTCCTTCCAGGACAGACTCATCGCTTGATGCCCACTTTCCCAGGGACATCCCAGCCTTCTGATGCAGCTCAACTAGTTGATGGATGGTCTCCCTAGCCTCCTCCACTGTTTGCACCACTTCCAGGACATCGTCCACTAGCATTGCATTCCTGACAGTCTTCCATGCCAGGGGCAGTTCCTCCCTGTGGCATTCTGCATGCTCCTTTACAACATAGTTTGCCACTACCAGTGAGCCCACATTTTCAAATAGGTATCTTTGGAACTGATACACTTTTGTCTCCCTCTCTGCACCTGAATTCCACAAAAATCGATGATATTTCCTGTCTTCAAGGGGGAGATGTATACATAAAAACATCTGGCTAATGTCCCCTGTAAAGCCCACAGGCTTAAAGCACAGCCTGACCAGTATGGCCGGTAAATCTGGTAAAAGATTCAGTCCTGGTGCCAGTAGGTCATTAATGTTCTTGCCTCTGTATCTTGCTGCTCCACCCATCATGATCCTTATCTTTGTCGTAGCTTTATCCTCTCGGATAACTGGAAAGTGTGCCCAGTACAGGCCACTCTTCTCTTGCTCCTCAAGAGAAATTTCCTTGATATAACCCTGCCTGAGCCAGTCCTCAATGACAGCAGCATATCATTCTCATCAGCCTGGGCATCATTGAAACTTTTTCCCTAATGAGTCCAGGCGCTGCACTGCCAGTGGTTTGTTATCCCCGGTATCCTCTGGCTGGCCTGGCCTCCACATGCAGGCAACAGTATATCTCCCATCCTCAAACTTCATGGAGCTGCGAAGCTTCTCTACCACATAATGATCCTCTACTGAAAGACCTTCATTCTTACCTGAAGGTTCTTCCACCTTCCAGAGGAAGTCCAGCAGTTCCTCCAGTCTTTCACTCCCCCTTTTCGTGACCCTCAGTGTGGAGATCATCTTCACTCCAGCTGCTTCTGAGGAGCGTTCGACCGAATCCATTGTGATGAAGGCACTCCCCTGTGTATTGAAACCTGGGGTCTCCTCTTGCATGAAGCACTCCTCCAAGGTGAATGCATATGGGTCTTTGATTTGACACTGCTTGACTGCAGCTCCATGAACTATCCACTCCAATGGTGTTTTGTAGGCAATTGGACCTTCCTTCAATTCATTCCTTGGGCGAATACTTTCCCGCACACTGATCAGTGAAGCTGTGCAGTTCCCTAAAAGGACATCCACTGGTGCACCATCTGGAACTGGAATGACAGGCAGATGTTTCAAATGTTCATGGCTCAACTTCTTAACAGACCAATCAATCGCCCTGTAAGGTCCTGCTGGGTTGTCGATAACCCTCACCACCATCCCTCTCCTCCCAGTGTAGAGGTCTGGTCTTGCTGAGCAGATGTTGATTTCCACATCCTGGGACTCATATGGAGTGACTTGTCCACCAAAACCATACACAGTCCCATAGACCTTGTTGATTTGCTTAAGACCTAGCTCCCTAGCTAATGGTCGGGTGATGTAGGAGGCCTGAGCACCTGGATCTAGCAGTGCAACCACATCCCGTGATATACCTGTGACTGGATTCTGAACCCGAACAAGCAATGTTCCAAGACTAACCTGCTCTTCCCTTTCTGCATCAGTGACATTGAGCATGATGTTGTTATCTCCTTGTTGTTGATGCGGACCACTCAGGATCTCATCTGGAACTGAGCTTCTGGCACCACCAGCATTAGCCACACCACTGGAGCTGGTATGGACACTCTCCTCTGTGTTCCAATGTGCACCAGTGCCACTCCTTGGATCTCCACTGTTGCTGCTTGTCTGCCGTCCCATGCTTCGTCCCTCACTGCTTCCACCCTAGCGCTGCTCCCAATGCAACAGTGTGTGATGCTTCCCCCGACACTTCTGACATGCATTGGCTACATTGAACTGTGGTGCCAATTGCGATGGCGACAGGCAGTTGTAGCAAATCTTCTGGTTGGTGGCCAATGCTTTACAGTCACATACATTGGTCACACATGCCCACAACAGACAGAACTCAGTTCCATGGGCCTCTTTGCCCAGTCCACAAGTGAGCTGGTTAGGGAGAGATGTGGTGGACTGCAGAGCCTTCCCAGATGTGCCGCTATCTACCTCATCTTCTACCGCCATGAGGTGCACCCTTTTATTCCCACCAGCAGATGCTCCCTTTGTGACACCCGTTACAGCAGTTGCTGCTTTTGTGATACTTGCTGCATTAGTTGCCACATTCTTCTTCTCCGCATTCTTGGCACCGAAGCATTCTGCCCCAGCACGGTAGCTGAGCCACTCCTCCAGGTCAACTAGGTTCCCGAACTCCTTCTTCTGTGCCGAGTGGAGGCAAAAGGAGTATTCCCTGGAAAGTTCAAAGTCCAGTTTAGCCTCTAGGGACCTTTCCAAGAAATCAAACCCCTATCCTCCTCGAGCGGCCTCTGGTCCACAGCATCAGAGCAGTTCACGCAGATCACTATGAAAGCATTGTAATTCCTGTGGCTTGCCACTATGGAGAACACTAGTGGCCACAAGATGGTCCTGGAGACACTGTGCTGAGTCCTCTCCTCTTGTCTGCCCAAAGTCCGCTTCCAATGCCAAGATTGCCTCATAGACTCGCCAGCCCCCTCAGGGCAGCAGAGATGAGGGTGTTCTCTCCAGACAAAGGGGATTGTGACTTAAACCCTTCCTCATCTGATTGATCTTCACCTTCAGGGGCAGATTCTCAGAGTGTACCTGCAAAATGAATTCATCTCTCCACATGGAGTATTCGGCTCTGTCTCTTCCAAAGACTGGAAGATCCTGGAAATTAGCAACCGCAAGCCTATAGTCCAGATCCCAAGGGTTCCCCTCTGTTGGCCTGAATGGGAGACTCCACAGCCCTGGAAGATTTTGATGTACATTGTCTTCCTGACCTATTCCATAATTAAGATCATTTCCCCAATTGGCCCAGCAATCCTCCTCACATCTAGAGGCTGGGTGCTCTCCACTACTCCCAGGCCTGGGCTAAGGAGTGGGTGTGAAGTGGCATGTGATGTCAGTTGTTGATGCAGGTTCGACTCTCTGATCCGGAATGGGCTGGGGTGGGCTTGTCCTACCTCTGCCTGTGAGTGCAACCCTGCCGCTGCCATCCGTTGTGTTTCATGCAGTGCAGCACCCCGCCGTGCACATACTGATTGCTGAGATTGTCTTGACACCAATGAAGCACCTGAGACCACAGAGAGCTCCGCCTCCGATTCTTGCCTTAAGTTTGGAGATCCCATGTTGCTGGACAGCTCACGCCGCCTAGCCTCAAGGGCAGCTTGCTCCTGAGCTTCATCTCATTCTTGTAATACTTCATTAGCCTCCTGTGATTGTACTGTCAGGTTATTGATTCGCTCTTCCAGGTGCCATTCCAAGGCCTCAACATTCCGGTCCAGCCGCTCCCCTATGGCTTGAGCACTTCGGGTGAAGCTTTCTGTTAAATCGTGTGTTAGTTACTGCAAAACATGCTGCAAGGTTGCTGACGAGACATTCTCCATAACTGCCTGTGCTGATGCCCCCCCCCAAAGGATCCTCCTCTGTTAGGGATGGCTGTGCATTATTTTGTGTGGTGGGTAATGGCTACTCATCATGGGGCCGAGACATTGTAGTCCCCAAGGTCAACGAGCGGCGAGGTCAATTGGCCACAAGTTCATCCCTTTCTTTCAGTCAGGTCTTCAGGGCACAGTCCAACTTCCCCTTCTTTTCTTCCTCCCCAACTTCCCTGAGCATGTCAAGGATCAAGCACTTCTGGACCACGAAAACCTCATGTTGTTTATTCCAGAAGTTGGGCGTTAGGCATCCTGCTTCCCTTCTCTCCTGACAGGCATGTTGTACTTCAATCAAGGTCTCTTCTGCATTTGTGATGAATTCTGCCGGCTTCCTCCTTGAGCTTCCTTCCCAGATCCTCTCTCCAGCAAGGTGGATAACATCTCGTAGAAGTTCGATTGTCCCCTGCCACTCCTCATACTGGCTGTCATCAGATGCCATACAATATGGTTTGGAGACTCACCAACTCTCCCCTCCAATGCTGGGTGCCTCGATGCTGACCTTTTTCATGGTCTCCCACAGTCCAACTCACATTCTCATAGTCCGGCACGCTTCCACGTAGTCTCTTGCAGTCCGGCACCGACTCACTCTCTGTAGCCTGGTGCCGACTTTTCCGTAGTCCGGCCCACTTTCACATAGTCTCTCGCAGTCCGGCGCCGACTCCTCCGTAGTCCGGCCCACTTTCACGTAGTCCGGCACCGACTCACTCTCTGTAGTCTGGCGCTGACTTCTCCGTAGTCAGGCCCACTTTCACGTAGTCCGGCCCACTTTCACATAGTCTCTCGCAGTCTGGCGCTGACTTCTCCGTAGTCCGGCCCACTTTCACGTAGTCCGGCACACTTTCACGCAGTCCGGTGCACTTTCATGTAGTCCGGCGCACTTTCCCTCGTGCCCCATGTTGGGGGCCATTTTGTCAGATTCTCCGCTTGCCTAAGTCCGAGCCGCAAGGCACGAGGGAAGCAAAGTCAAATGCCAACACCCTTTTTAAAGACATATCCTCACGTTATTCTCCATCTCTCTTTCTTCCTAGACACTCTTTCTTGATCCTTCGTTTCTCCCTCTGCTCTCCAACGCTCCTTATCCAACCCTTCCAGTACATCATCCATACGCACACAAAACTTTTTTTTCATTTTCATTTGACTACAAAGTCTTCATATGATATGCAGCTACAAATTTTGGACACCAGCAGGGAATCCCAATTTTCGATCTAGTCTACTATACAGTATGTGCATGCAAAGCGCTTACATTTGCATTGACGGGAAATTCGAAGAAACGTTCAGCCACCCCCAGACATGCCCTTGAGTTCATTGAGATATAACCAGCAGGCAACGAAACCTCTTGTGACTGACTGGTCTCTCCTCTTCAACTCCCCCTCACCCCCTGGGCAATATAGCCCCGGGGTAGAGTGTCTGGTCAACGTTCAGGTTCAACTACAGCCACTTGCAGACTTTGACCACTACCTTCATCTTGTGATTCAGGATTCAGGCTATGCTGGAAGCTGATGGTGGTCACTTTGAGAAATAAGTCTTGTAACAAATTTCTGTGATCCTGCACCCATCACTCTTGTGTTTCTTACTGGTTCTCGCTAATCTCATGGGTTGAATTCAGCTGTTACAGTGTGATCATTGAGCTGCTATGAGAGGTTTCGTTGCCTGCTAGTTACGTCTCAATGAACTGTAGGCTGGCTGAACGTTTCTTCAAATTTCCTGCCAACGCAATTGCGAGCGCTTTGCATACACACACTGTAGAGTTGTCATAGAGTTACCACACGGTTAACCAGTCCGGAGGCGGATTTCTTGAACATACAATTACCGCAAAGTTGCCAACTAAACAGTCTCAGCCAAATATTGTTTGAGGAACTCATCAATATATCATCAGAAAATCACAATCTCATGATCACGACGTAGTCATCAGACAGTCACCAACTTTGCATATGTCAAGAAGTTCACCTCAGTTTATGTGATATGTTGATGAGCTCCTTGAACAATATTTAGTTGCGACTGTTTAGTTGGCAACTTTGTGATGATTATGTATTCAAGAAACCCGCCTCGGGGTCTAAAATCGGCAGCTGTGCCTCCCTCCAAATTTGCTTTCTTCAGGATTCGCTTGCCCGGAAACGAAAATGTCCCCGCAGGCGGTCTATTCGTTGTCCATGGTCAAGTGCTAGGGCTAGGATTTCGTGTGGTGGATGAAGTCCACTAAGTTGAGAACGGTCAGTACAGTCGTATAAGCGGTTCACGACGAAATGGCACCAAATCCTAATGACGATTTACGGATGTTCCTCTCCTTTTCCCCGGGGATTTTTCATACATCATTAGGAGCTGTCTGGCCTCAAAAGGGAGAATTTCCCGGGATTCCTCGGAAAATATTTTCTGGGTATTAAGACCGAGTACGTGCAAGAGTCAAAGCACGTTGAAGTATGCAAGTGCTTAGTACTTACTTGAACACGTGACGTCCTGGCATACAATTGAGTATGAAGCACTGACAGGGTTCGTTGTCTTGATATTGTCGGTTGAGTCGATGCCAGCTTGGATGTCTTCGGTTTGAACCGGGGGGCTATCGATAACTGAATGGAACCATGACTCACTGGAGATGGTTGAGATGTCGTCTCCGTTGGAGAGCTGGAAGGTGTTGCTGCCGGCGATAATCTTTGCAGCCACAGGCATGCGCCCACTGATGCCAGCAATGCCTAATTTAAAAAAAAAAAATGAAACGAAATGAATCCTTCTTCAATTTCAACTTGACATTTGTACATACGTCTCATCACCAACATAGCGTTGTACTGGGCTTCGTCTACCATTTTTATGGGAACTCCTCCATATTTAGGGCACTCGACATCGACATCAGACGGGAAGAAGTTGCCTGTTGCATAAACACCGTAGTTGCGGCCCTGCAGGTGCACCATATCGGTGCACAGTGTAGGAGTCAGCGCTACAAGCAGAAAAATGCAAGAAAGAGCCTTATTATAAATGAGGAAAACAGACTCGTTCTGGCCAAGCAACACACTCAACCACGGGTCAGCATCAGTGCAGGAAATCTTACCGCTGTCACATCTCCACCGGCAAGCAAAGTATGCTTTATTGTTTTGTAACGTAAAGTCAATGTTTCCATTGGCAGCCATCTTGCCGTAAAATTCATTAGTGGCCGTGGTCACAGTGGTCGTGAACCAGGGTCCGGGCGTGAACTTTGAGCCATCCAGGTTCAACAACTTCTGCGAGCAGTCAGTGGCACTGCTGCAGCTGGTGCGACCAGGATTAGTCAAGCCCACCATTATGTCTAATTTGGCGAAGTCTGTGTTTTGGGGAGACAGAGAGACGTCACCGTATTACCAGCGAGTGGAAGGGATGGGGGCGTCGTAGTTATGTTCGTACCTCTGATGGTTCGGAGTAACTCGTAGGCGTCTTCATCCTCGACCCCTGCGAGCTCGGCGCCGTCTGCGTAGCACGTATTCATGGCTGTGAAGAAATTCTCGGTGCCGTCGCTGAGCTTGTAGAACACCCCTGTGCCGTGGTATTCGTAATAGCCACTGGGGACCTGATTGCCGTTGGCGCACGTCGGAGCTGAGTGGGCAAGACAAGTTTGAGATTCTTTTTGGACCCAATGGAGTTCAGTTTACGTGCTCGTTTTCCCGCCTTGGGAGAGACGTATTTATTCAGTTGCCCGCCCGCTGGAGAAGTCGCCCGCTCTTTATCGAAGAGTGTTTCAACAAATCACTTGAAGTTACATCAGAACGTCAGAAAGCGTCCAACTCTCACAAAGTCTTGTCCAGAATTGACAATTCTCCCGAATTTTAATTTGTGCTGGAATTGAAATTTTTTCAATCCTCGACAGCAAAACAGTATGTAAACTGAACTCCGTTGCGTCAAACGAAAAACAGCATTCTGGCAAGCCCTTTCCCACTCTTGTCGGAGTTTTGCAGCCCTCGGGGTCTTGCCGATCTTCAGCAATAGCAATAGCGGGGTAATACCCGACACCTTTGCGATCAAGGCAAAAAAAAGTACTGTCGATGGAACAACTTCAAGACCAACTCATCCCAGGGCCTTCTGACAATGTGCAAGCGAAACGTATTTTTACACTTAGCTTGTTTTACCTGGGTTGATATTGCCGCAGTCAAGTTGGCAGAGCGCATTATACTTCTCGGAGCAGGTATAGTCGAATATATTCGCGGAAAATGCGACGCATGTCTCCCCGTTCATGTTCAAGGTTGGCGCCGATGACCAGCTCCCTGTGTTCACGATGGTGCCGTCGGCCCAGAACACCTTGCCGTCGCAAGATGTGTCCACACCATCTTCGCAGGAGACGAGGTCCGAGTTGGTGACGCCAACCCATGTGATCCCGCTTTTACGTGCTGAATTGCCCATGCAAGTAGAACATAACATGTACGCATGGAACAGTATAAGTACGGATATTGGACATCAGTTCATTGCTGTCTGTGTCTGCTATGGCATATGTAGGCAAGAGCAACCGCCATCGTGTGACTGCGAGGGACGTTACTGACGCCTCATGAAACGCCAAGCTGCCATTTTAAAGCGTCCAGTTGTGACCTCTCTGTTACCTTGGACGACGTCGAGGATCGCCTGTGTCTTCATCATGGCGAGATGCGCGCCATCGTTGCGGCACAGCACCATGGCCGTTAAGTATGACACGGAGCTATAAAGCTTGTAGTAAAGATCTCCATCTTGCACATAGTCACTTGGAATGGTGCAGCCTGAAATGTTAGCAATACGCTCCTACTGTTAGTGTACGGGTAGGGGCTTCGCAATGTTCCGCATTCTTAAACGCACTGATATGTGATATCTTTGACATTTCTACTTCATAAGTGCCTTTTTTTGTCAGCTGAGAAATTACGAGTGATTTTTTTCCACCCCCCACTTGTCTGAGGTGTTACGTATGAAGGCACAAGGGTTATGTTTACCAGAACTCTTCCTCGAGTTTGAGGTCAGCAGCCAAGTTATGACGCAGATGTAAATGTTGGTCTTCATTGCTCTGACTGCCGCGCGACCCTTGTCCTCGTCGCTGTCTTCCCCTAAACTGAACTCAGGTTCATAAGTAGCTCGCTGTACTTTCATTGTCTCTTGCTCTTAATAATTCACGGCTTTCGGATTGGTCCTATCCGTCGGGCAAAATTCATTGTCGACTATCACCCTGTGGCCCCAGACCAATTGCGATAGCAATTAAAGACTGGTCATCAAAAGGACCCGAAGTTCTACTTGGCCCAGATTAGGGCATAGACATTGGTGAGTTTTGTTGAGTGCTTCGCGGGGCTGAGGTGGAGGTGAGTAGCAACTGTCACCAGACCCATAAGTAATGAGGTCAAAAGTTGAAACTGACAAAAGTACTTTGGACTGCGCCAATCAGGCAGGTTTATTGCTTCATCAGACATGGAAACAACAATAAGTTCATACACGCTCACTCTGTGTACCGCAGCACACACATGACGCCGGTTCTGCGTACGCATTGTGAGGTTGCAAGAGCAATGAAACAACAAAGAAAACAATAGGAAACAACAACAGGAGGAAATGGTGCATAACTGAGCCAAAGAAATCAGCAGGATTTCAGCAGCAACGTAGGATCGTTCGCATTCATGAAGTGCACACACACATGCTGAAACATACCAAGACTGCCACGTCTTTTCGCGTAATGAACTGGGCAAGAGCTGCTCTTCTGACTCGCACTGTGAACTCTCAGTGTTTGGCGCTGCACTCTGCTGTGCATGCGTATCTAACGGTGTATTTGAAAACACCATCGATAATTTCAGTGTCATGAGACTTGCCATGCACGGAGTCGTGTAACACGCAATTGATGTAGCAGCTTTTTCAAACGAATTCCAATGATACAGACGCAAACAGTAAGAAGAAAGAATGTGGACATATCAGGCAGACCAGGTTGTGTCCCATTGCCTCCCCGCACCCTGTGGTCGCGCCACATTAAAGTAACTGCATTAGGTATTGGTATACACAAGAGCTGAAGCTAAATATGGCCGTTTCTGCACGCGTAGTATAGTGCCGTCGTGTGTGCATGAAATGTGCTCAGACTAAAAGGCATAAATGCAGACCTATGTTCTTGCTCCAGCTCACTGGCCAGCCAAATAAGGCCAAACCAGAGAGATCTACCATAGGACCAGGGAAGGTCATCATTAGGGCTGGGCAAAAAAAGTAAAGCATACTTTTTAGCATAATAGGCCTTGATTTGCATATTTTGCATAATGCGATCATATTTGCATATTTTATGCGAATGGTAATATTTCAATTAAAGTTGTCGCCAAAAGCAACAGCTGACAAAACAATTCATGACTGTGGATGTGACTGGCTGCTGTGTATGCCTGTTAAGTTTTGAGAAGAGAGGACCAAGGCCATGGAAGCACAATGCCAAAGGCCACTGATCCCTATGTGCTGATCCGGGAGTTTGGCGGAGCGAAGGTCTGGGGTTATGACCCCAAGGATTGCTCAATATTCTGCAAGCTCTGCTCAACAAGCTGTCAAGCCAAGCACTGCTATACCATCATCTAACATGTCGCATCCATGAAGCACAAAGCCAAGGTGGCACTTCGTGAGACCGAAAATCCTGTGGAGAAGCAACAGCGCCTCCTGCTGTCTCAGGGGTCCTCCTCAACCTCTGAGTTTGCCACTGATCCCTCCAAGCTCTTCATCACCACCAATGTTCCTCTGTACAAGTTGGAGCATCCACAGTGGGTCAAATTTTTTGAGAAGCATTGCAAGAAGACTGTACCAAGTCGCCGCACCTTGACAAGGATTATGGAACAGCAGTGCCAGGAGACCTTGGCCGGAGTCAAAGATAGGTAAATAAATATCTTGCTATCTATAGAACACAGCCTCATGTCTCATGCTTTCTGTTTTCTATATAGAGTGACCAACAAGTCCCTCTTCGTGTCCCTTGATGAGACCACTGACAGCTGTGGCCGGGCCATGACAGCTGTCTTGGTGGGGCCTCTGGATGGCAGGTTCCAAGGCAGGCCTTTCCTAATCGATCTTGTGGATATTGGCAGTGCCAATAACCGGACTGTGCAGCAGGCCATCATGTCAGCTCTCCACCGCCTGCTGGGGGAAGATCTGCAGTGCAACAATGTCCAACTCTTCCTTACAGATGCTGCACCTTACTGTGTCAAGGCTGGTACAGGATTGAAGATCATTTTCTCCCAGCTCATTCACGTGACCTGCCTTCACCGCGTTGCTCAGTTTGTGCGCTACAACAACCGCACTGTGGACAAGGTCATCTCTAAGACAAAGAAGATCTTTATCAAGTGTGTTCGCCGTTGCAAGGATTTGTGCAAGATTCCCCTGCTGCCAGTTCCAGTGCTAACAAGGTAAGGAACCTGGCTCCAATCTGCATTCTACCTTGCGGAGAACTTCCAGACTGTGAAAGATTTTGTGGACCAGCTCAGCAATGACAGTAGCACAATCAAGTCAGCCAAGGAAGTCTTTCCCAATAAAGAACTTCCAGGCCAGTTGGCCATTATTAAGGCAAACTTCAAGATCCTCACCAACTCCATCACCAAGCTGGAGGGGCATCAGTCTCTGGTTGAGAGCATCAGAGTTATTGAGGAAGTCGAGGAGAAGCTGAACCTGGAATCCTATGACAAGAAGGTCAGAGATGTGCTGCAGAAGAACCCTGGGCTTGAGAAGCTCAGGAGGATTTCTAGGGTGATCCGAGGATCAGCCGAGGACTTTGAGGGAGATGATCTGAACATGCCATCCCTCTTTGCCAATGCTCCCGTCACCTCTGTCGACTGTGAGAGGATCTGCTCCAAGTTCAAGGACCTGCTCAGCTCCAAGAGGATGAGTCTCACTGAATCCCACATTAGGGACGTGATTGTTCAGTGGAATAGCAAAGAGGCTGAACAAATGTAAAAATACATCTCTGACCAATGAAGAAGTATAAAAATATAGCTTAAAATAACAGATTATTGAGCATATTTTTGGCATAATTGGTCCTTTTTAGCATATTTTGCCTTTATTTGATGCATATTTATGCGCATAATAATGCATTTTCTACACATAAAATGCCCAGCACTAGTCATCATCATACAACTGTCTTCAAGCACAACAAAATGTGGAACTACAAGGAACAGTAAATACTACAAACTCACTGAAAATGCAACAGGAGTTTATGGTGGATAATTTTTTAAAGTATGGTTTCAAGATGGGGTCAAGTTGAGTCAATTTTCTTATTTTTCTGGAAAATTTGATGAGGAGGTGGCACATGTCTGTGGTGTGATTTCATGCCGTGTCTGCAATTTGAAGCAGTCAAGTCTGCATTCATGCCATGCTCACCCAAGACACCAGCTAGAGTTGCAGCCATCCACTTCTTCCGAGCCAAGATTCATGCAGACCCCTGCAGGAGCATTGCAGATATGGTCAGAGAGTGTGGTGTGAGCTAAACCGTGGGCAAGAGGGTGGTCATTGAGGATCTAAGGGCAGGGCCAAAGAGAGGAGACAAAAATTGATGAGGCAGGACAAGGACATATGTTAATTGTGATGCAGGAGACTGGTGAACATTCTGAGACAAGGAAGACGCCTCTGCATTTTTGCCGATGAGGCTGGGTTTGACCTGCAACTGTACCAGAACTCCAGGTTTGACAGGATAATCAAGGCCAAAGGTGGTGATACTGGTGTGGATATGAAGGCCAGGGCCAGGACAGTGATGGTGGCTGGCTTTTGGGTCAGTGATGGGAGCAGGTTCCTAGTTATCCTGCTTGAGAACACTGGAGTCAACCAGGTGACTTACTGCAACAAGATCTGCAAACCTTTCTTCAGATGGTTCGAGGGGCACTACAATGAGGAGGAGTGCGCTAGATTTGTGTTTTTTCAAGACTCAGCACCTCCACACAGTGCCAATGACACCCAAGACTACCTAACAGGTCCAGCCACAGTCCAGCTGTGATGCCCCACGACTACGTAGCCTGGGACTCACTCAGGAGGGTTGTGCATGGCAAGGATGGACTAGAGTCAGTGGGCCAACTGAAGAGGAAGCTGCGCAGGAAGCAGCAGTCTTGTGGGTCAGATGCCCAGATTGTCAGGCTTTGTGGGCACTTTCTGTAAAGGATGGTCACCAATGGGGGTGGATGTATTGAGGGGCATGCCCATGCCCATTGAGTACAGCACATTGTCATGCTACAGCACCTCGCCATGATGGTGCGACCACATTTTCCATTCTGGAATAAGTTTGTTACCTGCAAGTAGTTTTTGGCTTCTCTTGACTTTCTAAGCAAGCATATTGCAAAAATAATCAGTACATGCCATTCTTTGTGAAGAGCAGAATGTTGTGCCTGGCCAAATAAATCGTAAGCCCAATCTGCCTAATTTCACTGTACTGCTTTGCATTAAAAAAATCAATCACGGACCGCACTGTACATCCGATCCGACGTGAGATCCGATGTAATCAACCAGGCTCCAAATGAACTTTTTTTTCACCTTTTATCAGGTGGATGAACACGACGTGTTTTTCTATGTGTCAGAACAAATTCTGTGCGATACGCCAAATTTTGGCGTATCGCACAGTCTTATCTTTTGGCCTATCTATATGAGTCTTGATGTTCTACTTTATACTTCACTAGCTGAACCAGGGCACTACTTTGCTCGGGAGAATTTTAGAAATCGCTATTTCTGTCTGTATCACTCCTTATCCACGCGATTCGCGCTCACTGTGCGCTTCATGCTCACCATGCACTTCGTGTCGTGCTTGGTATCTGCACCTGGATCCATTTGTTTTTTGCTTTGGAACTCGCTATTCCGGACGACCCTCGTCCTCTTGTCTCCCCTAATGACTTATGTAAGAAATGCAACACTGTATCTCGATTTCGGCCTTTAAAAACCACGAAATGCAACTTTGAATAGCCCATATCCTTTCTGTTGCCCCGAAAGTCTTACATACAAAAAATCATCCAGATCCGTCAGGAACTGAGTGCGCTACAGGGACACAATCATGTGTACATACAAACGCGAAGAGTTTTGTATATATCGACTAGCACTTATGCACTACCCACTTCGCTGGGTAGGAAGAATGGGAAAAATATAACGCGCTATAGGTGTGTATGTTTGGAAGCCATCTTATATAGAGAGAAGGCCAGTAGGACCTTGGAGATAAAGTGTTTCCCCATCAATCGTGACAAGGCTATTATAACCCCTCCCTCTTCTGACAATACAGCCTCAGGACTTGGGACCTGAATATGGTGGGCTGATTCTAAGTTTACTTAGGGAAACCTAACTTTGTCTTCTTATTTATCTAGATGTAAGGTGTGTTGTTAAAAAAGTGTGAAAAACGATGCCAAGCAAGAAATCTGGCATACTTCAAAGCTGTCATTTTTGTCTGAAGACAGTCACTTTTACGTTGCAAGATGTTGCAAGTTCCTACTGGCCCTCTCTCTCTATAAGATGGCTTCCAATCACCTTAATTTTAAAATTTTATTTTATGAACATGAAGAGTTGAATACTTTTTATTTTATAACTTTTTCGCATGTGTAATAATTTTTCAAAGTTTATTTTATGGCCTAAGCACTATTTTCTTCATGACTCTTTAGGTTGCAATGACTGTGGTCTGATAACTTCACCTGAGTCATAGCATGAGTATGTAGATCCATGAAATGTTGTTGGCTGGAATGGGTATTGTCACCCTAAAATAATGTCCAGAAACTGGCCGTTCCTTGCAGTTGTGAATCACGTGCCTACGATCGCCAGAGAAGTCATTGCTACCATTGCCGCCATCCTCAACCACTGTGTCTCCCACCTCTAGACAGATCGCGTACTCCGCAATGATGATCACGTGTTTCGTGATCATCACGCGCTTCGCTCGTGCACGGCCCTTGCGCAAAAGCTGGACAGACAGACGTACATATGACCCGGACGCTTTATATACATTATGTATATATGCATTAGATGTCTTAAGTGAAGCAAGAAATGTCTCTCATGACTTATGAATTGTATCATGATCTCATGAACTATATTTCGTGCAATTTTTCAGCTGCTATATGTGTCGAACGTTAGATACACGCAACATTCTGTCAAATTCGTGTTGGAGTGGGCGTGTAGGTATATTTCCTCTTAAGTACTGCAGGAATCATAAAGCAATCATGCATCTATTCTTTGCTCTCCCTTAGCTGCTCCAATAGGGTCATGGCATGCAGGACCACCTCCTCCTGAAAGGGTCTCCCGACCACCTGGACCCCCAATGGCAGCCCTTCCGAGCCTTGGCGCATCGCTCGCCGGACTATAGTGTAGAAGAGGTCGAAATGCTTCCGGTCGTTCGGGTAGCTCCGTTCAAGTTCCTCCTAAGGACGTATAAAATTTCGATGCAGGAAATATGGGATTGCAACAAAGCAACTTTTGCCAAAGGAGAATGTTTTATGGCGACACCGACTAATGGCACCTACTTGGTCTTGCTTGGTGTAGTTAGTCATCGGCACGACTCCCGCCGGGAAGTTGAGCATGTTGTACATGCCTGTTATAGGCACTGCGGCCAACAGCCGAGCTGGGTCGAGTTGATAGGGAGCTGGACAGACGAATCCTACGAGTGAAGTAACGTTATAATATTTCTCAAATCGATGACCGTGTGTATCTAGCCGCATGTGCAAGTGTCATTAAGAAAGCATGTGCCGTATGAATGGAAGAAATGGCGACATAAAAAGAAGTGTCAGGGAACTGTGGGTTCGCACAGGAAAATGTTTGTCAAGAGCATGACGGCTGCGATGTATGTGGGTAATATTTTTCTGCTATCGAAGTATGGAATCTGCGGGGTATTTACACATTTCGCTACCCATGTACTAGGGTCCTTCACAAGTAGATTTTGCTTTTCACTCCATCGGGACAACGAACTATCTTTCAAAGTGTTGCCACTTTTTTCCCCGCACTGACTTTTCAGGGGTGACGTGGGACAGCGTGGTAACCTTTTCTGCCAAATATGGCAGAAAACCACGTCAAGCTGCCCGAAGTGAAAAGGACGTTCAGGTTTTTCATCAAACATTTAGGTTGTCTTAACCGTATTCAATATTTTCCCAGTACAGCTCTATTAGAGTCGAGGCTTTTCTCGGGAAATCAGCCTCGGAATGCCTATTAACTGTCAGTAGTTTGCAGTATGTGTCCCGATCTAGATATTGAACTTTTTACCTGGTGTGATTACTACGTCGATATTCAAGTTTGCCCATTCTTCTAGCATTTCTCGAGCCACCTCATGGACTTCTTCTATTGACCGCTGGAGGTCTCTGGTCATGTAGTTGCCACGACCGACGTGGGCGGCAGAGAGGGGAGACACCAGCCTGTTAAACCGATCCATATATGATTGTGCCTTCTGTATGCGCATGCGTGACGTATTATGATTTGTAATACCAAAATAGAGCTTTGAGTAAGGTGCGCCTCACGACCCTGGGCATGCTCCACACGAGAACGTTGGTTTCAATAGAGCGATCGTATATGTCTCCATCGAGCCAGGCCATAGTGTTGACGCCCTCATCGGCAAGCATGTGGTCGAAGTAGAGCTCGAAGGCTCGCGACAGCAGGTGGCGGTGGGAAGAATAATGCACTATTTCATGCCCAGCACCTCGAAGCAACTCAAGAGCATTGGTGACAGCGCGGGCGCAACCGGGACTCACGCTGACCTTGCCATTGTCCACGTACCTGTTGCGTTGAACGACTCATAAAAAACAGACACTATGATACCTGTAAACAGTTTTATACGTATGCACACTCTCACCAACCGATCCTTAGCTTCCTGGCCGGATTAAACAGTTGCTCTCTCCAAGGAATTGGGCAGACCCTGTGGTCCAATTTGGCCATCTTGAGCGGTTCCTTCAGGAGCGCTTCCATAGTAAGTCTGACCCCGTCCACCGATCTGGCAATGACGCCAGAGTTGGAGTGAATCCCAATTACGAGACCCTACAAGAGTGAAGCTACGACCGAAAAACGTTTTTCTTGCAATTTCTTCCTCACCTTTCCTCCTCGCCGTTTGCCTCCCTCATAAATCCTGCCCGTAGTAGGTTTCATCCCTGCCACACCACAGAAGAGGGCAGGGAATCTAAGACTTCCTCCAACGTCAGTGCCCAATCCTACAAGGGATCCGCCCATGGCTATCAGGCATCCCTCTCCACCGGTGGAACCTCCAGGAGTGCGCTGCCAGGTGCAAAAAATGAAGTTATATGACAAAGCAGCAACCACAAATCATGTAATATCACGTGAAACAATATTAAAATTATTCGGCTAGTTCAAAAATGTCAATTTTGTTTCTTGGAGGGAGGGAAATCGGCATTAGACACTTTTTTAGCTGATGCTAGTCTCGTTTTTGAAAAAAAAATGTTTTATTATCTGCACTTTTATCTCAAAGTTTTATAACAACCAAAACGTAGCACGTGTAGCAGACACTTCTTTCTTCAGACACATTTTTTGACTGGTTTGAGCTACAGAAGTAGTTGAACTCTCTGTGCAAAGCTAAGCAGCTCCTCCAAAATCAAAATGTACTTTTGCTTGCGGACTACTCACTTTTGCACTATATGAGATCAAATTTATGTACTGAAGCAGTGTTTACTACATAAATATTTGTCTGCATTGTGAACAAATAAGTGGTTCTATAGCAAAAGTGCACGCCAATTTAGTTTTAGAGGAGCTTCTTAGCTTTCTTTGAGAATTCAACCACTTCTGTAGTGGTCTTCTTCTAACCGAGTCAAAAGTTATGGCTGAAAAAGAAATGCCTGCTAGTCTTACTACAAAGTGTTATGACAGTTTGAGTTAAAAGTGCCGATTGTAAACGGTCCCCAAGAAAAAGAGAGTTTTATAAAAATCTTACAGTACTGTGGCCAAAAGCTAAAAGCACAGGCAAAAAAAGAAAAAACAACCCATTTTCGCAAAAAAGTACCTTTTCGAACTAGCCCAATAATCATAAAGGAGCAAAGGGAACGTTTGCTTGCTTCGTTATCCATAGGGTGACCGGTCGCTCCATAAATTGGATTGCTGCAGCCGAATGCCTTCATGGTTTGTGGGATGTTGGTCAGACAGAATGGAATCGCTCCCAGATCTCGGAGATGGCTGATGATGGGGGCATCGTCCTCGGCTGCGAGAATTGGAGAGATTTGCCATAGCTTACTATACTTAAGGGCTTAATATACCTGGCTTAAACAGAAACCTTGACAACCCTGCTGTTTGGTCATATCCTTTGACGTGAATACACTCCTTCACACTAATTGGCAGCCCATAGAGAGGTCCACGTTGCTCTTTAGGCAGAGCTTCTAAACGTCTGGCCCATTCTGCTGCCTCATCGATGAAGAGGCACACGCAGTTGCGGGCTAACGTGGCTTCTAGGGCTTTGGCCTGCGCTGACATGCCTGGACTTCACCAGATATCCGTACATATATAATGACAACTGCGATCGACATTACCTGGAATGCTTCCAGAACCGCTGTTGGCCTTAGCTCTCCGTCCCTCAACTTCCGCAAAAGCTCTTGGATGTTTAACTTCAAGATGGAGTTCCTTGATTCCGTGATGAGAACCTGATCAACTCCGTTGTCACTTGCCGTCAGTTGCTTGAGCATCCGATCTCTCTGCTCTGCTGTCTCCAATCCTCTCCGAGATATTTTTTCCCGGGCTCCTTCACGCTGGCAAAAAGAGTGCGTGACGAGCCCATGAGAGTACAGCACCCATGCGTTTACCTTTCTGCTGAACAATATGATCTTGGACACTGTGTACGCTGCCCCAAGCGCCGACAGGACCTTGACGTAGAACCAGGCGGTCTCAAAGCCCATCTTCCCGTATGACCCTGCCTCAGAACTGGACTGCGAAATGCTGAAGCAGTGCAATGATCCGACGTGGGAACCATAGGTGTGACAGTTAAGGACGAACTACCACAGAGTAACTATACCTAGAGTGGCCCTTCCCCTCCTTCCCTTCAGCGAGTTACAGCGCCCCCTTCCCTCAGAGGGATAACTCAGAGACAACATGTCTTTTATGTAC
>JAAUXU010047006.1_pt1 | contig 21421 bp, 15 predicted proteins | sample 7278151 | NCBI WGS metagenome assembly JAAUXU01 (sample SAMN14350113, study PRJNA611818) | marine sediment metagenome | isolation source: surface marine sediment (1.8m) | place: French Polynesia: Moorea | collected 2018-08 | reverse complement strand
CTTCCACGCAGTAAGTCAAATTTCCAGCCAAAACTTGTGTAAGCGCTTCGCTGGCCAACCTGGTCTGACTTATTCTGTCAGTGACCCTAGTAGAATCGAGTAGTTGGCTTTATAGTCAAGTATCTAGTTTTTCGCCTATACAGTCGAGAAGCTCCAGCATTGATTTCAGAATAGCAGCCGAGCAACTCGAATATTCGAGTTACTGAGTGCTCAAGCTTCAATACTAGTGAAGACTTTATTCTTGCGTCAGACGCAGCGTCTCTTTTACCTGTCTGGCACGTGTCTGTAGTATAACTCTTCATTGAGGCTAAACACTTTTGGCATCTTGACGCTGGGACTAACATGTGACTAAGGAGAAGTAGCTCAGTTGGACGAGCTTAGTGGCAGTAGCTGTAGTGATTGTTCACGTTGAGGGAAGTAATCTTGTCCATTCACCGTGCATGGCAGTCGACGTCAGCAAGGACGAGTGCTCTGGCAAGGTGTTGGACGAGGAGGTGACCTCAGACCTATCAACAGTGATAGAGGCCCACAGGCCTACAGGCATTTCAAGATTTTTTGCGTCAACTACATAGCAGAGCGCCCCTGCACTTGAGGCAGGGCTGTCAGTGGCGCACTCAAACCCGCGCTGGATAACAAGGTAACAAGGTTTGGCTGCAGAAGACTTCAGTTTAACTTGGCTTCAACGTAAAGCTAAACGAAGCCCTGGAAAGAGGGAGAAACTGCAAGAGAACAGACAATTTACTTATCTACGTACGAAAGTACATCCCCGGAGGAGACGACAGCCCGATGACATAAAAGGACTACACCTGCACAACCAAGTCCAATATCGTGCATCCCAACATGTACTGAGTACATGTTACGTACACGTCCTAAGCACACTCAGCGAGTCCTCTATATGGATGTTCATCGTACTTTGCCAAGACTACGTTGCGTCGAACAAGATTGTGGAGGAAACAGAGGGTAAAAAAGAAATGAACGTGAGTGTAACGTAAAGAAGCCATGTTAATCTACCCCTGAAGAAACAAACTTCAAAAAAGAGAGAAGGAAAAAGAAGACAGAGCTACTGAGACGCGGGAAGAAAGAAGCTAAAATGATTACAGCTGAATTCACGGCCAAGATGAACGACTTGGCAAAGCTGCCATGATGGTAAAAGAAGACGTAATGTGAAAAATAGTGCAGAGCTATCAAGTAATGAAAGAGGAGACACTCAAGGAGTCCCGGAGCAAATCCTCTGCATGTAACGTCCCTATATCGCGTAACTGCGGGTAGAAGTGAAGAAAACTGCTAACACTGTGTGACCCTCAGTGGTCCTGTTGCGTTAACTTTGGGAGGAAGTATTTTGCTTCGTAATGTCTCGCAAAGGCCAAAGCCGGCCGAAAGCTCGACCAGGGTTTGGACGCCCTCAAGGTCACACTGGTCCAAGAGCGGGACGACACAATCATGTCACACGTCAACATCAGATCGTAATTTGGGGCAAAGGGAGGACAGGTTCTGCGACTAATCGTCGGTTTGGGGCTTCAGTACTTTTGTGACACGACGTTGTTGCATTTCGTGCTGTTGGTGGAAGGGTTTCAATCTGTCTGGGTAACTGAACCATGAAGGCTAGGTAACTGAACCATAGCTGAATTCATATCACTGGGGATGTAGACTGATGCATTTCCTATGCACACTTTTTAGCTGGAAGCGAATACCAGATTACTTATACCGGTATTGAATGAGAGACACACTCAAATAAGCACTGCGCTAACGCAATAAGCTCAAATAAATACTGTGCGTAGGTACAATTCGAATTTTGACTCATGAAAGTACACTGGGTGTACAAATGATTGCGCCGCCCCAGACTTCAAATCTCAAGAATGTTATTGTCACGAACATATTCACTGATGTTAAAAACTGTAGAACGACACAAAAGCGGTCAATTCCTATGCCATGCAGCTGTGTTCCTCACATGAGCGGGAACTCTGGTTGCGTCATGTGCTATATCACGGCAACACCATGAAGTAACTGTAATTAGGAGTGAGAAGATGTCATCCAAAAAAGTACAGCGATTCCCCTGCTTAAATCTTTGAAATGGGAGAAAAAGTAACTCATTTTATACAACAATACATTTAATTCATATCTCCACTAATGTGTGGCGCTACCACAATTTGCAATTGCTTCAAAATGCAATCTTTTTGCACTACTGTGCAGTGGCCCCAGGCACTCCATTGGCATGCAGCAAAAAAAAGCATTCTTCAAGGCCTTAAGCAAGTGGAACTGATGCCCATCTTTGTGAATCTTCTTCGCCACCTATCCAATTACGTTTTCTATTGGTTCGAGGAGAACTGAAGGATGGCTGATTGAATTGCAAGGAGTTATAAAGCAATCCACACCTTTTTATAGTGCCCAGGGTCCTACAACAAGAAAAACCTTAGTGGAAGGTCAAGGAAAATCACAGCATGGAAATCGAAGAGTCGTGCTGATAGTACTGGAAGCCATCTGGCCCATCGAGATTGAGTTTTTTCTTGCCAGAAAAAAAGAAGAGACCTTCACTCCTCATTCCACATCTGATGCTGCCTAGCAAACTCCGTTCTCTTTTCTTTGTGTATTGGCCTTAGACGTGGTCTTTGCAGCCGCTTCTTTCTCATGTTCTCCCTCTTCAGGAACCATCAGCTGCCATGATTTTCCTTGGTTTTGCACTAGGATTTTCCTCGTGGTAGGATTTTGGGCTCAATAAGGAGGTGTGGATTGCCTTACAAGTGCTCGCAAATCAATCAACAATCTTCTTCACAGAGAAGGCTACCTCCCCTGAGCACCTGGATTGGGCCAAGTCCAGGTGTCCAGTTCAGGGTTCAAATGTGACAGGTTTTTTGCCCTTGCCCGCATTGATGAGACAACAGCTTGCCCCTGCCTTTAAATAGGCATCTTTCTGCTCATTAACCTAATTCATTGTACAGTTTTGAACAGGGAAATCTCTGTCTTTTTTGGATAACATCTCTTTACTCCGTATCACAATTACTTCATGGTATTGCCATGACATATGTACATGACGCAACCAGAGTCCCATGGGAGGAACACAGCCACATGGCAGCAACTTTGATTGTGACCCGTTGGCGACAATCCTTACTTCTTCACACCAATGGAAATGTCAGTGATTAGATTGTTGTTTGCCTTCAGTACTGCTCTATACCAATGCACCATTCTAACCTAGAACATTGCGTGGATTGAAGTCACTTTTCGTTCCCATACAGTCCAAGTTGAGCAACCCTGATTTGATCTTTTCCTTCACAAACCTGCCGACATCTCCGTGATAACATTTCTTGTATGGAATGGTGCAGTCATATCCACTGCACGTGTTGGCATGGCTCATGAGGAGGGCTAGAATTAGCTGCGATCTGGCCAGAGACTGACTGCCAATAACACTGTACTACCCATTTTGATATCAGTGGACTTTGGGCGGTGCAGCGATACAAGCCATCTATGCCGAAATCCTTGCCCCTCCCGTGAGTCATGACTGCTCACCGATCATGTAAGGCAACTTGCAGGTGATGTTCGCGCTGTGCATCCGTTTCATGAAGCAGTCGAGAAGACAGTTGTTCTGCAAGTACTTCTCACTCTTCTCGCATGGGTTCTTTGAATGGTGCAGCGCCCAAATCTGGAAGGAATTTCGTGAAAATTAACTCTGTGGGGCGCTTGCAGTGAGTGTCAAGTGCCACCGAAACCTCTTCCTCGAGGCCTTGGGTTTAAATAAGCTTTCCCTGTCATTGATAAGCCCAAACTCGCTACTAGTGTAAGTCTGATGTTATCAGTTTAAATGCACGCATTTACATAACAAAACATTTTCTCCTCTTTTTCACAATCTCATTTTGCCAAGAACTCTTCTTGCATGTCGTGGAAAGACAAACTAATGCATACGAGATTCTGCATGGACGCGCGCATGCGTGACTTCAGACCTTCTTGAGATCCAGCCTGAGGTCCCTGCCTTGCCCGGAGTAGAGAGAGGTTCCGTGTGTCTGCACCCCCAGCGTGGGCAGCTCGTCCTTGTTGTGAATGTAGAACTTCCACCCGCTGTCGCCCAAGTAGTGAAGCCCCTCATTCTCGTAAATCTTAAGGTACAAGTTGTGGAAGATGCCCGCCAGATGAACCAGGCTGTCATCTAAGAGGGAGAAGAACGACTTCAATGGCAAGTTCTCGACCACCGCGTTCTGTCGCTCCTACGACTCACTGAGCGTGTACGTGTGACACATGCCCATGGTGGTGAGGGAGACTGTCCATCCGCCCCTCTGATCACAAGTCACGTTGCGACCGAACCAGCACTGCAATGGAAGACACAAAGATCATCATTCTGTACTCAAATGCCTTCCTTCCTCCGAGGACTTTTAGGTAGGACTTTCATCAGAAGCCTAAATTGTTGGTCCCCCTAGGCCTGGACCCAAGTGTGTCTTTGCTTTGCCTAGAAATTGCTCTTGCGCTTCGATTATCTCTGTCATGAATCAAGACAGGTAGAGAAAGAGGTAGAAATCCTGCAGGGAAAAGGAAGAGAAATTTGGTCCTTTTCTTCGTCGAAACTTTTCCTTTTTGGGGGATCTTCTCTTTGTCATCGTCACCACCCACCAAGGTATGAAATTACTTTTTTCCTCTTCTTCAGACATTTCTGCTCCACCGCATCAAGAACAGTGTTTATATTTAAGACCGACTTACTCGAAGTCACTGTACAGTAGAGAGGTTGAGTTGAGCACAGTAACAGCGCAGGCAGTTCTCATTGAGCCAACGTCACTTAGCGAGCAAACCCTTTTTTCCCAACATCAACAAGAATTGTAGCCTAACTAAACCTAAACTTTTTATTTTATTAGCTGTCTCGCTCTCACTCTATATCGCACTCCTTCTATTGCTTTCTGTGAGTATGGTATAAAGTGGAAGTGCAGAGCTCGCACGAGAGTAAATGGACGGGACAGCATTGGCAAAACCCTTGCATCAAGAATGTATCGCAGATACATATATCCATAATGACATCACTCTCTAGCACGATGTAGGCATCTGCAGTGTTCAGCGTGTTTTAAGAGCAGAAATTATTTAGAAAGAAGGACGTTTCTGGGGAAGGGGGGAAAGCAACCAGGAACTATTGGACAAGATTATTGGCAGCAAAATAACCATAAAAATGACAGTTCCATGCCATTAAAAATATGGACTTTTTCTGGTCAGCAGCAATTACGGGTTATTACGGCTCACTTTTGGGGCTTTCTCCGCTTGTTTTTGCAGTCAACAGTGGGCACTACGGGATTGTAGGTGGCCGCTGCAGACATCTCCCTTAGCAAACAAGTCTTTTCGGACAGGACACCACTGTTGCACAGGGTTTCCCTTCAAAAACGTGCTATGCAACAAAGCATTGCTTCAATCGACATCCTTTGCGGTTATTTTGCTGCCTGCTATATTGTCCAACACTTTTTATTTGCTGAGCTCTAAGCGGTTGAAACAGCCAGGAGACCCTTGAACGCACTGTATTTTGGGTAAAACCTCAGTGACGACTTCAAAAATAGCTCTGTGCAACGTCACGCTTTAAACAATCCTCTGTGGTCATCACGTCCAACCTAGAGACTTGTACTGATAGGTTCTTTACTTTTAAGAAAATGTCAGACTACTGCGGATCCTCTATGCGCATGTGTGCATAGGCGTTAAGCAGAATATTGGCCGTGGAAGAACTATTGTTGCTCATCCTGTGCTGCGCAACTACCTAAGAAGTGTGCAAACAAGCTATTTACGAATGTGTACAGACGTAATGAATATCCTGTGAGCCTTTCTCGAGTGCAAAACATCCATGAGTGATGGAAAAAGGATCTATCACGCTCAGCACTAATCTGCTGCAGGCAACGAATGCATCGCACAGAGCGTCTCTGCTAACTGTACAGTGCTTGATGTTGGACCAGGAGTTCTCAAGCTTTTTCTAGCAACGTCTCATTTCTTCGGTTCCAGCACCCCTCCCATTCCAGTTCTCACAAAGCTGGAATCATTCAAAAGTCATTGTTTCGCTCATCCATGCTGTGCTAACATTGTTGTAATACAGTTGTTTTCTGAATATTGACCGATTTTTTACTTGGACTGTGATCTATTTTTGAATGATACAGCTGGTTTGCATGAAGAAGCTCAAAAGAGCCAGAAACCCAACACCAGACTCAATCAGCATCTCACATTTTCCAGTCTCAGACACACAAAACTCGAGAGACTCCGCGAGGGTGTCACAAATGGGCCTATGGATCAATTTGGTGCATCCAGCACACCTGGGCCAGAAAGTGGGAGGAGAAGTCCCTGGTCAAAGTTGTGCCCGCCCACCTAGGAGTACTATAGTGATGATTATTACTCTGTGACCATTTCTCGTTGGTTCTTTCTAATTGGTCACTCATTTCGGAATTTTTTGAAGAGTAGAAGTGGTCACTTATTTCGAGGGGAGTATGTACAGAAAGTAGCACTTTCTGTCAAGGCAAGGACAAGTGCTCAAAAGCTAATTGAGTATTGATAATTTGTAATTTAGTAATCCTTCCACTGTCAGAGGAGGCAGGCAACCTCATTGGTCAGACTTGTCATTACGACTCATTTCATCCACTTGTTGCTCAAAATTCTGTATCGCGTGCAAAGCCTTTTTATAAGATTGCATCGATCTCGGCGATGCCAATTTGAAGATTAGTCGACCTGAACACGCCTGTAAGTAAGAGGCAGTACTGAGATGAATCCAGCCTGACTCTTGCATCCCTGAACTTGGATGGATGCTTCGCTGGTCTGGCTTGACTCACACTTGACATCCGCTGCATCAAAGACGGTGCAGCAGACGAGGTCGACAGCCAAGCATTTATCTCGCGGTGCACCCGCTGCCAACGACCCAAGTCGTCGTCACCTCGTGCATCCATGAACGTGCTTGATATTGCTGTCATTGAGTCTATTTACCAACTCCATCCAGGACTTGAACGAAGAGTCCCTGACAGACTTGTCAACGAATTTCAGCCGCGGACAACGATGCAATCGCATTTTCAAGTTCGTCCGGATTCATCTCCATACAGAAGGAATCAGGGTCGTTTCAAGGATGGGACGACGAAGTGCATGCACATCATGAATACATATGACTACTTACTCCACCGCATCCTTGGACAAAGTTCATGCCTCCCCTGCCATAACACCTTTCGCCCCCGTGCGTAGATGTAACACGTGCAGTACATACGAGAGTGCGTACTTTTCATCTGTACCAGAAGGGAGGGGGAAAGGGTCCATTAGGTCAGATCCGTTCCGAGGCAGAGTTGTTAGCAGAGATGAAAAGATAAAAGAGTCCTGTGAAAGCAGCTGCTCCTGAGTATCAACTGAGCAAAGCCAACATCTACCCTGTGTAATCAGACTTGTTTTTAGGCAGCTGATATCATTTTACGCACTTGAACCACGTCAGCATCTCATGGCAGAGCAGCTTCTTCTTTGTTCGAACATTCAAAATGAACCGCCAGTTTGTGGCAGACCTTAATGAAAGCGTGTGCGTAATTACGGGCAGAAGATGGCTTCTAACTCTGCCAGACAAATGTTCGGCGGCAGCACAACAGTTCTTCTTATGCCTGTTTGAAGTTGCCACAGAGGAGCTCCTCTCACACGACTGTGAAAGCTTTTCAGACTCTGGGTGATGACGAATACCAAAATGTGTGGGTTTCCGACTGACGGAAAAGCGAAATTGAGTCTTAGTCGCAAATGGGGACGGACAAAAAAGACCTTGAAGGAAATGGCCTTTGCTAATTGGAGGTCGTCTTTCTTCTCCTGTGATAAAGTTTTTTCTGCTGCTCTCTTCTTTCCCAACGAAAGTTTATAAAGCTTAATAGATCGCCCCAAAGAAGTCATATTAGAGCCTTTCGACAGCAGTCAAGAAATCACCATCTTCTGTTCTCTTTCAGCTGCGATGCGATGATGAAGATCGTCACTAGATGGTGCTCGTTTGGGCCCCTTTTTGAGGCCTCCACTCATGATGGATATGTTTTGGACTTGGAAGAAGTTCAATAATTAATCGACTTTAGCTACGGGTCACGTTAGTCGAAAGTTCCCCCTCCCCCGGCTGGTTGAATTCAGAGAGATCTCGAGAGAAGCAACTTTCCCTGGTGCTGTAACCATTGGCACACAGATCGACATTAGCATGGCACGATGTGTGCACAGGATGGAGCGAGCGAAGACATGTTTGGGTCCATATACAGTCCGGGTCAAAAGTGTTGTCCTCGTAGTCTCCGGTGGTCACGACCAGGCGCAAGTGTGGAGGGAACCCTGACGAAGTTCGTACTGTCATTGTAACTTTCCAGCCACTGCCCGCTCAGATAAGAAAAAATATTTAAATGTAGTGTTCTTTGCCGTTCACACTGTATATTTCACTAGCGCTCACGCGCTACCAGCGTCCCTGGGTGGCAAGACTATGGCGCTGTGTGTGTATGTCTATCTATAGGACCAAATGTCTGTGTCTCAGTATGTCCAGAGGTAACAGGCCAGACAACTGGGCAGGTTGACCCCACTTTTCAAGTGGAGGGTCACATTCAATGGTACTTCGCTGAGGGGTGTGCCGGTTTTCGGTTGATATCCCCGCCCCACAGCCCCCCACAAATATCTTTCTCAATCTTATGGGCCTACGCAGGGCCTATTCATGGTTATTTTCTGTCAACACCTTTAGATTGAAAGGTTGGGTAGCCATTTTCAAGCAGAAGACCCCAAATTGAAGAAGTTTGCAAAAGCAAGTTGTTCAGCTCCCCAAAGTATTGGGGAAGCGGTTAGATCTAACCGTAGCTGTCATCGGAGGTCACAAACTCAGATCAATACATTTTCATAAACACAAAATCTTCAATTCCAATTTCCTAGATCAAGTGACCTTCAGGGTTAGATTTGGCCGCTTCTGCTTCCACATGTTTGGTGGTGCCGCACAAGTTTGCTTTGATACACTTCATAAACTGGAGGCGCGAGGCTATTTTTGATTTTTGGCAAGGAATGACCCCGCCCCTCGGAGGAGGGTATGGAAAAAGCAGTCTGCTCCCTGTGAAATTTCAGCCCGGTCTTGTCCAGTGGTTTGGCCGTTTGCCTCTGGACATGCAGGGGCTGCCACATGTGTTTGGTTTGAATGTAGCACTAGCTAAGTCAGACACCTCGGCTAGAGTCATTTTAAGTACTTTTGTCATTAAGAGTGGCTGAACATAATGGGCGAGGGGGGGATTGCTGGGTTCTTACACCGGGCAAGGGCACGAACACAAATAGAGAGCAGAGTGGGCCTGAGGTGGAGATTCCACAGAAAGTTTCTATCAACTGTTTAAGCATTTTCATCACAAGTAAATATTTTAATACGAAATGTTTAATACATCATTCAACTTCGCATCACACGGAAGTCTGAAACGGTGCAGCAAGATTTTATGCGATGCTGCAATGTAGTAAAAAAATAGGGATTTGGACAACCAGGGATATGTGAGATTAGTAGCTATAGGAAGCAAATGCATGGAGAAGGATCTTCCTGCAAGTGGCAGCAGTCGCGCCGTTGCGACCTTCAGACCTTTGTTGTGGTCCTGTCATCCTGTTGCATCGTTCATGTGCATTATCTGAACCTATTTTCATTTCATCACCACACTCATGACATTTAGGGAAGAATCTTGCTGCTTACTAGGTACGAGAGTGAGAGGCTGCGTGACATACAAAAAATTGAAAACTATTGATTTCTTTAATCAAGTACCCACAAAAGGTTGATAAAAAAGTACTCTGGAATCTTCACTTTACGTCCCTTGTGTTTTCGGTGACTTTCCGTGCCTTTAGTTGCTGTTAAAAGAATAGCTATGTAACCTTGTGACAAGATTAGCTTTCTATCAACATCTACATCGTGTTATACGACGCCGCTTTAACTGTGGCGCTCGGCAACATCTTGGTAGGAAGCCAATTTTTGCACAACCTAATCCTTGCCAAGCCTTTCTCGGATGTGGCCTATAGAGGAGCCCCCACACAAGAAAAAGGTCGCGTGGGAGGTAACAATGCTATACAATAATAAAATTCATAGAAAAAACTAAAACAGTAAATGCTTCTAGTTTCCTAATATGGTGGACTCCTCAATGTTAAAAGACTTTCGTTTCTATGTACAGGGTGACAACTATGTATTGGGACACTTTAAAATAATTATAATAAATCAATGGCTTCTCCCACAAAAAAATTATTTAGTCAAATAATGTTCAGCCTATCCAGATTGATATAGATTGATAAAATTAGACAATAATTATTCAATGTAGCTGCCTTTGGCGGCCACAATGGCGTTCAGCCTCTTCTTGGCTGCCCCACACGCTGCACAGATGACATCTGGGTCAAGGTCGGCCCATGCTGCCTCTATGGCCACCTTCAGCACCTCCACGTTAGGGTAGATTTTCACTCTCACCTTCCTCTCCAGTATGGACTATATGGAAAAGTCCATCACGTTAAGGTCTGGAGAAGAAGGGGGCCACATCTTCTTTGACCAGAAATGGTCAAATGAGCACTCACACCAAGCCTGAACAGACTTGGCCATGTGGGACGTGGGGTGCTCTGTCTAGTTAGAAGCAGTACAAGCCCTCCCATTGCTGTTCCTTGATCAAGGGAAGTACTTGTCTGCCCAACATGTTGAGGTAAACCTTTTGGTTCACCTTTACCCCCTCCAGGAGGAAGATGAGGGGGGGGGCTTCTTCCTGCACGTAGTGACACCCGCCCACACCATAATGGAGGCTGCCCTGTCCTTGACTGGAACCTTTGCAATGTCCTTGGCCAAATGCTGTCATTGTGGCTGTTGAAGGCAGCCTCAGGGGCAAAAATCTTCTCATCCATCCAAATGATGGACACCTGGGTACGAGACTTGAGCCAATTGCGAAGTACCATGGCTCTCACCAGCCTCTTCTCCACCATTGCATCGCTGAGGAGCTGCCGCTTCTGTAGGCAGTAGGGCTGGACCCTAAGGTCCTCTTGCACAATCTTCCTCATCACCTCGCGGTTCACACCAGCCTCATGCGCCATGTTCTGATGGCCCTCTTCTTGTTGCAGTGGATCTTCATCCACTTGGCTTCCACCAGCCTTTTTGTGTGCACCGACCTTGGCTGCCCCAGCTTGGGTCGGTCACTGAGGCTATTGGTCTCTTTGAACCGCCTAATGGTGTAAGACACATTTGATTTGGACACCTGGATGGGCTTTAAGGCCTCCACAATAGCCCTGCAGCTGTAGCCCGCTTGGTGGAGCTTGATAATGGCTTTGCACTTTTCCATGTTGTGCACGTATGGTTTGAGACACAAAGAAGTGACATTAATAAAAATTGTCAACAAGGATCTCTTTCATTAGGTCCAAATGAAAAAATGGCGGGAAATTTGAAATCAAAGATCAGAGAGAATTGGTTAGGCTACTGTCCCACTACATAGTTGTCACCCTGTACATGTCAGAAATATATCAGGAGACTAGAACAATGTAGTGCTCTTATTATGCTTCTTGTATTCTTTTACCTCCCATGCAGACACAGACACAACTAGAGCTATATGTGAGTGTGAGAGATGCGAGGAGGTCTAGAGAAAAAATTAAGGAGTAGGGGAAAGATACCTTTAGGGGAATGAAACGCCGTGGAGCACAGTATAAGGATCTAATAAGCTTCTCTTTAAGTGAAACTGTTATGGGGTGCTTATGATGATGACACAGCTGACTTATCCGACTTCCTTCCCCATGCCCTTGCTGTGCCCTTTAGCTCAATAAGTAGTTAATGCACTGGTAGTGAAGTCGAAAGTTTGTCAGTTCGCAAGCAAAAATTCCCAGTGTTTTTCCTATTCTACGCCAAAATCAATGTCATAGCCCAGTAGGACAATATATATAGTGATTGAATAACACTGCATGCAGTTTGGGGCTTTTTCTGGTCTTGGCCTTGTACAAACTTTCGACCTCCACACCTGCAGGTCCACGAGGAGGCAAAACTGCCTTGATAGGAAATTTAAACTGTTCTCGACATCAAGAACCTGTTCCTGTGCGTGAGGGACTCCCGTTATTGCTCAGACAGTTCAAAAGATCTTTAATCTTCCATGTAACCACTGTTTGCCTTGACAATGGCAGCTAAGAGAGCCTTCTTGATGAAGATCAACGGAGGCCATGAGTGAGTCGACAGCATTATAGTGACACGGAGACAAGTACAGATGGAGACTGAACTCTTCTGTGGCTGGAGAGAAGGGCTCCAGCTGTCGGCTGCAAGAGCCATAAATTAGGGCTGTGCGATACTCGGGCATCGATCGAGTAGTAGCACTTTTTCAAGTGTCATCGTTTATCGCGTTAAAAGTATCGGCGGTACTCGCTGAATGATACTTTTCTCCTCTCTCCTGTACGAACCGCTTTGGTATTTCTTTAAAGTCTGTATCAGTTCTAACAGGTTGCTTGCATGCTCATCAGACCACCCTCATATTGCATCCTCAAGTAATAATCATCAGCACTCTTTGCGTTTTGATCAGCACTGCACAGCGCCAATGTCGTTTCTCGGACCGAATCCGTCTGCAATGAACATCCCGGAGGTCTTCTCATTTACACCAAGTCACTTGAGTCGACTTTTTCGGCCTCTTCACTCACCTCCTTAACAATCTTGCTCCTGCTGTGCGCAGTCATTTTCCACAGGTCCAGCGCGTCCAACCCCGGGATCCTGAGCAAGGCGGCGATGTCGTCGTCGGTGCCGCCCGAGTCGGAGTCGAAGGCGAACGAGGCATTGAAACGAGCCCTCAAGGCGCGAGCAGCGGTCAGGTTGAACATGTTCTGGGGGATAAGGGATATGTAAGAAGAGCGAAATATTGTGCAGGTCGTTACTCCAGCGTATCTCGTAGAATTGTACAGTGATACTGTTAGCAGGGAGTTCATAGCCATAATAACCTCGCACATTAGGCATTATTCACTTCTACGACCTATTAGCATATATGTATTTGTGTTGAGTCGCAGGGCGAAGCTTCTTAATGCTCCAGATCTGTGCAAAGCTGCAATAGACGCCATATGTGGAAATGGTCCTCTACATAGGATGTCATGACTTATGAGAGAGCTCATCTTTCCCCAAAGCCCAACCTTCATCGTCTTGAGCGAGTGCAGTCGGGTGGGCTTCACCTAAACACCAAGTAAATTGGATCCAATTAACCGATTGGTCCGACTCTGTGACATCAGTTGAACAGGTAACCGAACTAATCGGCCACCCTGTACGTACGTACCATATTTTTGCGCCATCCTGTTCTGCTGCAGGCACAGAGAGACCCGACGTGTCTCTCTGACATGAGGAGAACCTTCAGCGTCAACAAATCACAGCCCGAGATCGATAGAAGAGGTCGTTTGTTCTCTCAGTTAATCACGCACAGTTAACCAACCTGACGTAACCATCGGGTCCGTATTCAAGGGGAAACCGGACAAAGCATGGGAAGCTTTACTCTTCACACGTGTCCTTCACCCCATTATTATCATTGTCCAAGCCAACGTCAAGTTCAGATTTATCTTGTCCCAGATTAACTAAAGAAGGGAAGGAAGGAAGAGCGACTTCGGCTGTCAAAACAAGGCCGGGTTGGCAGACGGAAATATAGAATGATATATCCCTCAGTCTACAACGTATTCCTCTCCTTCCAAAAATGCCGTCATTTTTTGGACATATAGTCCCAGAATATTTTCCCCGTGCTAATGAAAAATCTGATGTAACCCCGAAATTTTCCGCGAAGCATTATAATCTTCAGCTGCACTTGAATACAGGACTCCCTCCGCTGTGCAGTCGTCTATGAGATTATAACCATTACGTACGCATGTACGTAGACGATGGTGGCTGAGACTGCCAAGCCTTGTTCATGATGACTGCGCTCATGCAGCTGTGATCATTGCTGACGCAGGCGATGAAATACACGATGCAATCACACGTATACGTGTCGTCGTGCACGGTCCATGGGTCTTTCTTACAAGCTGCACCATTTGTCCCGCGTCCATGTCTCTGAGGGGTCCTTGGATCACCCCCACGCATGATATGATTGTATCGCCATGACTTGGGACACGTCCTTTCACACAGCTATCATTCTCTGGCGGGAGCTTCTTGTATGGGCTGATGACAGCGCTGTCCTCCCCGCCTCATAGGTGCACCCATGGGAAAGTCATCTCTCTCTGTCCTTCTCTCTTCTTTTTGTCCAAGTTATTGCATACAGGGTGCGCCTGAAAGACATAATTTCCTTTCGACTGTTCAAGATTGAAGCATCAAGGTGAGCCTTAATCTGTCAGCAGCAACTTCTGGCTCGTTCTCCACTGTACCAAGTATTCAGTGTACCATGCGATGATGAATAGCACCACAGTGCCGACTCATGTGGCTACAACGGTCCGCACTGCGCAGCAATGACTCGAGCCTCCCTCCAGCCCGGGCTTGCGAGCTCAAGGCCTTCTTGCCAGTTCGGCTGGAGGTTGTGAGAGCTGGAGTGGCCTTCTCAAGGGATTCGAGCCTCAAACAGCGGTGACCCCCTTTTTTGTCCATGCCTTTCCCAGTCCCAGCACAACTGGATATCGCCAACTGCGCCATGACCACCATGAAGAAGCCAGGAGCAAACGTTGGGGAAGCATTGTCAATGGAATTTGGCGACATCTACCGCTGGAGAAGTGTGACCTTGGTCGCACTTGCGCACAGAATTTTGCTCAGGTGTATTAAACTTGGAGGTCACCCACAGTGTCAAACTGATGCAGTGCATTCCGTACAAGCAGGAACCAGACAATGGGGAGTCCCTGTGTATATAAAAGGACAGGCCCTTTACGTGTGTCTGTCCGTCTGTCTGTCCGCGGCTGGTTCCTGCCATCTCTCGCGGCTGACGGGCCCTTTCGCGCGCGCTTCTTGTCATCTTGGCCTCGTTTTTACGGGCCCTCACTCCTGACGGGCCCTTTGCGCGGCCGATTTTCGCGGCGTTTTTTGCTCGCGCGCGGCCGATTTTTGTCATTTTCGCGGCCCTCGCTGCTGACGGGCCCTTTGCGCGCGAAGCGCGTGTTGAATGCGAAGCTCATGTTGAGCGCGAAGTGCGTGTCGAGCGCGCAGAGCATGTTCAGCGAGGGTTGAGTCCGCGCTGGTGGGTGGGATTGCGGCAATGCTTACAATAACCCGAGCAATGCCGGGTACCTCTGCTATCTGTATATATGGTAAAAATGTGATCCGGCAAACCTGTTCGAGTCCACTAGTTTCATGTAAATGGACATTGTATGACGGTCTATCTCTACACCAGATCCATCCCTAATCCTCCCTGGCTAATGCATGCGGCGATTTTGATAGTGTAACCCCACACTCCAATGTCTGTTTTAGCGTAAGGTCTGCCTTATGTCAACGGCTGAGCAGAGTAAATAGATCCGGTATAAAATAGAACAATGGGAGAAATTGCTTAGAATATTTCCTCATGGAAGTAAATCATCACTGACGGGAACGCCGGATAAGAATGAGAAAGTGCCTTGTTCCAAGCTGTCCCGCTTATGCGGAGCGCACCTTAGTGTGTGCCGAGATAGAGAAATCCAACGGGCTCACATCAGACGAAGTAGATGGCTAAAAGAATCTTTATGAAAATCATCTCCGTCCACAATGAACGTTTCTGATGATTGCTCTTATTTGTCACAATTTCCGAGACCTTAGGGGACCGAAGTCTACGTGTCTGCACATTTGAATTGGAATTAAAAGTCATGAATCAAGCAAAACAAGCAAGCAACAAAGCAGCTGCATTTGCGCATAGGTTGATGAAGGCAAGATGTGCCACTGGCAAAAGAACCAGGACAAGTTCTTCACCAAGAAGGACCTCCAGCAGTTCAGTCTGAGTGGGACCGGCTGCAAGATGAAGGACCAGGCCGTAAAGAAGAAGCTGTTTGGATGGATTGCAGAAAGATGGACAAAGTGGTGGTGTATGACCCGAAAAGGGATTCAAGCAAAGGCACAGGAGCTCTTGACAGATGACAGGTTCAGTGTCAGTGATGGGAGATGGTGAAAATTTATGAAATGTTATGGGCTCTCTCTACAAGTATCTCAATTTTCCCGGAATTCAGTTCTTCTTACTGTATTTTTCATCACATTGTCTGCCCAGGGATCTTGCTCCAAAAATCATCGTCTTCTCAGCCTCAAGTGGAAATAGCTATTTGGTTTAGGACCATCCAATATTACAGCAATGGATGAAACAGTCTGCTTTATGTTGTGTCATCGACGACTATAATTCACTCAGGAGAGAAGACAGTGATCCTTGCTACAACTGGCAATGAAAAGGTCAACATCCTGATGATGCTGACTGCAATTGCCAGTGGTATGAAGAAGAGGCTGTTCTCACTTCAAGACAAAAGAAGCTCCTTGCAGGAGTGCCGTGATATTATGGTGGGGTGGACAGCAAACTGATGGGCAAATCATGATGCAATTGGTCACTGGCTTGACGTAGACAAGTGGCTTGTCAAACTGGGGTGGGATTCCTTCGGCTCCCACATCTCAGATGACTGAGTATTTGCAGCAGTTTCTCCCTCTTTTATAACCCCATTTCCACTAAATAGAGGCTGTGACCAGCCATGCTGACCCACACTTAGCTCAAGCATTCATCTCCTCTTCATGTCTTTCCTTACTGTAGAGCAGCTGTGCAGGCCTCCTTGCCCCTTCTCACTTCCCTCCACAACAAAGCCTCACAAAGGGTCAACAAAAGGCACAGACAGGAGACAGAAAAGACCGCGGACCCAGACGATGACGATCTTCCTCGCTAGTGAGTTAAATCTTAACCACAGTGATGGATGTGGCAATCATCCCCTAGTGGATGCACGTCGCTGATCTGGGCCCCCCAATGTGGCCTGGAACAAACCGTTCGAGGCTAAGCTGCATGAGGGGCTTGAAAGTGGTACAAAAACTTACGACAAAGCTGGCAATACCTGTGCTCCATCGAAGAGCAACCTTTCTCATATGGTTGCTAGAGCTTGGGGCTCTCTCTCAGAGGAGCTAACAAAGTATTCCGTCGTTGTTTGAGGACAAGTGTCTGAGTCCTTCTCACCTGAAAATATCGTGCATCCAGCCAGGGAGACCTTAAAAGCATAATCCTAACTGAAGAAGAGGACCAGCATGAGGACATGCAAGCAATCAATGAGGAGAGTGGTGAAGTTGAGGTGTACATCGACCAGGATGAGAGCACAAAAAAGAGAAGTGAAAAGTTCTAGACTAGTCTCTATGCATTTTTATTAAACGGTTGCTACATAAGAGCTGTTCTCAATAACTTTTTAGATAGTTGAACAAGAGCCACTCTTGAATACCTACTCCTGCTGTCGTTTACGAGCTGTAGCCGAAGTTGAAAATTGAATTGCCCCGGGAGCAAATAGCGAGGATGACGTATTTCAAGTTGGTTAACTTGCTCATACTTTTTTTTGGAAAATTTGAAAAACAGATTAGTTTCGACTTCTACAACCCAAATGAAGAGTTAAATGTTGACCTTGTTCAAGTTGCAGGAGATGGAGTGAGATGTAGGCACAGTTCCGTAGTTGTTGCCGTTGTGGGGATACAGTGGGCCACACTGGTGTGGCTGAAGTCTGCCAGGGGAGGGTTCAATGGGGTGTCCCCCTCGGCAAGTTTTTGCCCATTATGTCCTGTCTTGACTGCTTCCTGGTCACTTTTTTTGTCAGTTTTGTAGCACATAAGCTCTCAGGAAGTTTCCAAATAGTTCCATATTTTCCTGACTTGACTGAGGTGGTTGCGCATCATGGCAATACTGGACGGAACATGCCTTGGCCCTGAATAAAACTAATATGATTTGAGCTGGGGAAAATATGCAACGACCGGCACCAGCTAAATTCTTTCTGAGTTGCCTCCAACTCAATAGAAAAGTCCTCGTTCCAGAAACAAAACAGCTTCAATTTTGTTCCCTTAGGCCCAGAACAGGAAGGTCTTCCAACTTTGGCTTCATTTTTGGAAGAAGTGATCAAAGTCACCGCTAGATGGTGCTTTTTGCATTTACCCTTTATCCCCAGTCATGACAGCAGGTGTCGATGACACTAAATGCATGTGTCTGAAACACTGCAATGTCTGTGACTGGAAGAGGTAATGATGCAGTTGGGGATGTCCGAAGGTGTGTGTGTGTGCATGGGTCTGGGTGTGCATGTGTGTCTGGCTCAGCATGTGTGTGCGTGTGTCTGGCCAAAAAAGGCCTTGGCCAAAAAAGGACAATCTTTGAGAACCCATGAGAAATATGAAATGGGGCTGTGACAGTTTTAAAAGAGAATCTGGCAGGGAGAAAAGTCCAGTGTGGATAGACCTCACGGCCTAGAAACACATTTCTTTTCTCTCGGTCCACTCCTACTTCGTCTTTTTCTATGATGTAGTCGATTTCTCGATTTAAGGGATTCAGTCAAACGTTAATTCCTGATTTTGAAGTTGCCTCTGTTGCCGGCCCATATTTTACTTCAAAGGAATTCTCAAAAAAACATTTTTTATTCCCGGTCAAAGAAATACAAGATTTTTTTTGGCTTGGGATGGACAAACTTTGTTGGTCATGATGCATCAAAAAAATCAATTGAAGAAAAACATCTTCACGGGTCAGGCAAACATAGGAAAATATGTGAAGCTTGGTTGCAAGAAACCGGCAAAAACACCATTTTTGCGGTCACCTTATCAAAGTGATGCATCCGGGCCATTTCTTGTTCTTGCCCACCCATATTCGTACATCATTGTTGACCTATGCATTCATTCTCATCATGCATGAGTGACGCCAGCATGAATGTTTGCCTCAAACAGGTGCAACTCAACGTGCGTGTCCAGAAATCGCCTATTTATGTTTTCGTATATCCAAACTGTATGTCCAATGCCTTTTCTGTAACATGCCAAAAATGTCTCAAATATTCCTTTAAAAAGTCTCCAAGGGTCACAAACGTGGTGGAAATGTTGGGCAGAGGGGACCAATGAGACAACGTAGTATGTTACAGTGGACTCCGTCTAAAGTGTCAGGCTCGGGACCGGGGTGAAGTGACACTCTAAGCGAAGTAACATCAGAAAGGCCTGTGTTCATGTACAGAATATGAATATTTTAACATTTCCCAAAGAATTTGTCAAGAGTAGACAGGCTTTCAAAGAGAGACCCAAGGCAGCTTTTTCCTCCTTTCCGAAGGTTTTGAATAACTACACGTCAAAATTACGAGCACGCGACCTTTGCCAGGTGGAACCCTTATATAGTTGGTCTACCTGATCCATGGATTGGAGTACGGATGGTTTGTGTTTAGAGGGAGAGATTTGTACGTAGTGTTGGTCAATTCCACCTCACCTTCATCCGGGTGTGTGCCAAAGTTGCCAATCAAAGGCAAAATCTTTTGCTCGCTTAGACGAAGATCTTCATCACATCGATGAAGCCACTTGGTCAAACTGATGTTGTCACCCAAGCAGACTGATTTGTGTCATAGTCAACTGGTGATTGCTTGCCTGTCTTGAAACACCTGGGACTTTTACTTTTACTGGTGAAAAGTGACTTTTCCTTCTCGTCAGTCATGGATGCGCTGAACAAGACAATCAACCCCTTTCCTTGCTGTTCTTTCTGCCGTCGTCGTGTCACGCGTCATTAGGCAGTACTCAAAAATAACCGCCAGATTTCTTCAGCATTCCAAGGTCATTGCTAATGAAAAAAAAAAGGTCAGGCAGACATTCCCCAATTGGAAGATGCAGCGGTTTTGGCAGCTCCTCCTTCACTGTGAAGTTTCTTTGTTATGAGATTCTCTTCCCTTTGAAATGCTCAAATCATCTGGAGGTGGCCTTGAAATCATTCTTGCCCAGCCTTTTCGCTTGTACAAGAGGTCCACTTGATTGTGCATTTTTCTCATGTGCCCCAGAGATCCACCGGCGGATCATTGCTGACCTCAGGGGCCTTGCATGACCTTGTCCTCCAGGAATCTTTTCTAGGTCTGATGTGGCCTGGAATCTGATCGCTCTCCTTAAGAAGCTTCATCATTGTCGACCTTGGGATTCCTAAATTTTCCTCTGCTTTTGTTGTCGTTGTCCCAGGAGGGAGGGAGTCGTAGATTTTAAGCTGGTCCTGCTTTTCAGAGATGGAGTAGGCCCTCTTCAAGTGACCTTGGCCTTCTCACTGTTATAAGTTATTTACTGAAAAAATATGGAATTTTTTCTTACTGAAAAAATATGGAAGTTTTTCTTACTGAAAAAATACTGAATTTTTTGTCTGAAAAAGTACTGAAGCACTGAAGGAAAGATGATGACATTAATGTCAGTCTAGATGGCAATGTAAGCAAACTATAACCAGAGTGGAGTGACTACCTAAAAGACCATTTTGATTCGGGACTAGGGAAAACTGTCCGTGGATGATATCTCAGCACTGAGATGAGCCGGCGATGTAAAACCTGCGCCTAATAAGACCTGACGTTGAAGTGTTTTTTCAAGTTGCAATTTTGTCCTGAGAAACTTGCCTTTTGAGGTTCGGTGCCAAAGTTGCCAATTTGGTGCCCGCAAAATGTTTTCTCCAGGTGAATACAGCTCGAATATTGAAGTCTTCCATGACTCCAGCACTACGAACAGGCGGATGAGCCAACAATACTGAGTTGGAGCAGAGCTTTTCGTCTCTACTTGGATGGGCGGTTTCTAGGAAAATGAATTGGTAGAGTTGACCCTTTTTATGTGGCTACCCAGATCACCTGATTTTAGTCCACGTAATGCTTATCTTTGGGGTCACGTGAAGATTGTGGGTACCAATAGGAAATCATCTGATCTTGAAAGCAAGTACTATGAGTGCATTTCAAAAAATTGCACCTAGTCACTTGGCAAATGCACTGTGTGCATTTCATCGACAGTTGAAACAAGTTACTGCTCTTGGTGGTGCTTATATTGAAGCTTTCTGGCTTTTCGACCCTGTTTGAGTCTTATGAAGCTTGTCTTTTCAATGGTGTTCATTTCAGGTCTGTAGCCCATTCCAATGCTGAGGCATGAGCATCTAAAATAGAAAAGGGACTTAATGCTCACCCTATGCATAAGCGGAGTTACACTGCATCCGATGACACCATAAGCGGGGTGCGCTGTATTTCCGGTCTCTTCTTTCTCATTCTCAATTGTATGATGTTCTCAATTTAACGCCACTTGTTTCTACAGACTGCTCCTTTTTTAACACTTAAGGAAGTAATGATCTTACTATACATCTTATTAGATTACTTACTAATAATCTTATTATACAATACGAATGCGTGTTTCTACCATTCAGCGGAACAGGTCTTCGTATGTCCTGCTCTGCCCCGCAGCAGGCAATAAGGATGTAGGGCAGGATTGGGGATGGAGGCCAGATCAGGTAAGCAGTGGGCCTTCAAGGCCCGTGGGGAATAAGATTCACCCCCGCATCGAAACGGAAACTTCAGTCATAAAGTAAAAATTACCGCTGCTTATGAAGCCAATAATGCGTCCCACATTTTGGGCATTGGAGCCGTCGGACCTCATGACCTCCCTCCGCCTGGCTACTTT
>JAAUXU010019371.1_pt1 | contig 21426 bp, 23 predicted proteins | sample 7278151 | NCBI WGS metagenome assembly JAAUXU01 (sample SAMN14350113, study PRJNA611818) | marine sediment metagenome | isolation source: surface marine sediment (1.8m) | place: French Polynesia: Moorea | collected 2018-08 | reverse complement strand
GATCGTGATGTCTGTTTTGCAGGACTTCAGTGATCGCTATATCTGTAAGGCATTCAGTGCTCGTTGGGATTGGGACATGACTTCTTCACCGTTATATCCGTGTGATGATCGCTGTAAGCGTGTTCTACTGTACTTAGTCGTTCATCTTTTAGGGTGTTCAACGTCTGCCTCTCCTGACAGAACTTTTTACAAAAAATAACATTGAAAAATCGATGGGACTCCAAATTTTTGGCACCGCTGTATATCACTGGATCCCTTGACCTGAGTTCGGTCATAAGTTGGTGAGAAGGCGAGTCAACTGACTTGTTGGACTTGAGTTCAACTGACTTGTTGGACTTGAGTCCAACTGACTTGTTGGACTTGAGTCCAACTGACTTGTTGGACTTGAGTCCAACTGACTTGTTGGACTTGAGTCCAGCTGACTTGTTGGACTTGAGTCCAGCTGACTTGTTGGACTTGAGTCCAGCTGACTTGTTGGACTTGAGTCCAGCTGACTTGTTGGACTTGAGTCCAACTGACTTGTTGGACTTGAGTTCAACTGACTTGAGTCCATCTGACTTAAGTCCAACTGACTTGAGTCCAACTGACTTGAGTCAAGCTGACTTGAGTCTAGCTGACTTGAGTCTAGCTGACTTGAGTCTAGCTGACTTGAGTCTAGCTGACTTGAGTCCAACTGACTTGAGTCCATCTGACTTGAGTCCAACTGACTTGAGTCACATTCAGTTGTTCGAATGCGGGTGCTGTGCAATGCTTCGAAGTGGTTGGAAGCTTTTTTCCCTGGTGTGACGTGCACAAGAACCACATAAAGTCCTGGCTTTTGTCGCTGCCTCCCACAAAGCACACAAATTTCGGACTCCCTGTTATCCTCGGCCAACTGAGTTGGACGCATTTATTTTGAGCTATTATTGGCAAGCATGCAAAATGGAGAATTTCGCTGGCTGCACTTGAGGTTTCGCAGCTCTCAGCCACTCTTTGGAGACCTCGTGTGCAATGCAAAATTGCATTCGCACCTTCAACGTAACTGGGGCTGAGTGAGTTAGCCGCTCTCCCCTGCATTTCTGCGATTGCTCGTACGTGGAACAGCTCTGCACAGACCCAAATCGATTGCACTTTTTCGCGTGCGTTTCCAGCAATTCTGCGTGCAAATTTGGAAATTCGCCAGGTTTCTCGTCTTCCTGCCTTTTGGAATCGTCATTGGAAGTGTTCATCATGATGGAGGCAAAAGAACCCTCTTGTTCACGTCGGACATCTAGTGTTCCGTGACCTCCAGCATGACAGTGCTGAAGAATATTAGATCACACTTGCTAAAATGTGTGCCTAGGGTGGTGTAGGCGGCCGGATCGACGGCTGTGAGGCTGAGTGTCAGTGTGAGCTCCCTCCAGGTCATGTGGGGTGCCCATTTTGAGGCTTCAGCGTACATTGATAGACGTTTCTTCTCCGAAATGCATGGGGTTCTCATAGGTTTATCTTGATGAAGGTCCCAGAGCGTCGTCGCTTTGGGTCTCCACACGGAGGAATGTCGTCGACAGAGAGAGGAGGGACAGCAACTGCCTCCCCTCCATGTTCTCGGTGCGGAGCGCGAACCCGGACGAAGCCGTGGACTAGGAGACTTCTCCAGTCCTGCCCGAGGAGAAGTCGTTTTTCTCCGTCTGTCTCGCCGAGCAAAAAACCTGGAAGAAAGAAAGCATCGAATCTTGTGCTTTCATCCGTCGTGTGACGCTTTTTGCGCGGTTGACGTAAAAAGTAATGTACGAGAACAATTTTCCGTCAGTCATAAATCACCACGACTGTTTGTATCCATGTGGCTGTTGTTGAGTGGAGCAAGATATTTGTTGGCCCTGCCTCAGGCCAAATTTGCACGCAAATTCGCAAACACACAAGTTGTTACCAGACATCAAAGGGCTACAACAAAGCATCATTTCTTTCTTCTTTCATCCCTTCTACTTTGTCCGACGGTCTTTCAAGACTTCTTTGTCTCTCTGTGCGCGCGTGTTTGCGCGCGTGCGTGCTTGCGTGCTTGCGTGCGTGCGTGCGTGCGTGCGTCTGGCAGGCCAAACAGGATTGTGTGGAAATGAGCGCTCCAACCGAGAGCGACCATGATTGATAGTACTACGAGCTTGGCTTCAGACGGACCAAGTACAAGAAAAAGAGGGAGAGAGAAGAAGCCTTCTTCTGCTCCGCTCAAACGTTGTTGGCCAGCGTCGCTCTTATCAACTCGTGGTGCTGCTGCTGGTGCCGCCAGACGGTCTCGGTGCTGCGCAGGCTGAGGCAGGTTACTGCACACACACATACATACAGCCCCAACGCAAGCACAGAGGAGCTGCACACACACGCAACTGCTGCTGCGTGGGGTAGTCAGACGAGGGGTTGGCAGGCGGCGACTGCGGCAGGAGCAGCAGCAGCACCACCACCACCAGCTTTATTATGCTGACTTGCTTGGTTGGGACGGAGTAGGAGTAGTTGTTGTTGTACTGCATGAGGTTTGCTGGCTCCGAAGCCACATCCTGCGTTGTTCGGGCGTCGATTTATTTCCGCTCGCTAGCACGGCAGACAGGCAGGCAGGCAGGCAGGCAGGCAGGCGGGCAGGCAGGCAGACAGACGGGCAGGCTGGAGAAGAGTAATGGCGAGAAAAATTCCGCCAAATTGTGCCTCTACCTGCCAATTACAGGTGCGCCTGGGACGCCAAGATCTCTTCGTTGTTCGGTCTGGCAAGGGATTGGTCATAACTGCGCTTCATCAACATTGGTCATGATGACTTTTCTTTTTTTTTGCTTGATAATGAGTTAATGACTTTCGCGCCTGCTCCAGGCCTGAGGGGCTGCGTGCATGCACAGTTGCTGATGACTGATATGATCATCGCCTTGTCGTCGTCGCTCGAGGAGGAGAAAGTGGCTGGATGCCAGGCATGTTCGGCCATTCAGACATGTCGATCTGTGCCTTGCATATGCCACCATTGGTCAAGTCATTCGTTCAAGCTTACATCTTGACCAGTCAGTAGTCGATAGTTGCCATGATCCCGGACGCCACCATGGCGGTGACTGCATGATCATGGGCAGTCCAAGCAGACACTCTGCATCACTCATGACTGAGATCTCCCGACCCACGTCTCCAGCCTTGTTCTCCGTCATCTTCTCATCACGGTGAAGCACGCGAGACTATTGACCCTTTCAGTGCAGTGTGAGGACCACTTGGTCCGGGTGACTTCCGATTCGCGGGCCTTCGACGACCCGTGGGCATTGGCAGCATTCAGAACCGATCTGTGACTTCATCACCCAGAACAGAATAGCAAACTATCGCTATTCCAGAGGGACGCACACAGTGTGTTAACAGCTCTGCCTGACCTGAGGAGTCAGCATGCGCTGAAGGCTCTCCCGGACTCTTGGTCTTGACCAACCTCACATCTCAACACATTCAGAAGACCCTGTTCATGCATGCGACATTCAGCCAACTGAGATAAGCAAATTGGGCGAAGACCCGGTGGAAAAAAACCACCTCTCGTGACCCATTCCCTATTCGTTGGACATTGATGCACATGAGAATCACGCAAGAACTTTTGAGTACTCGACCGTCAGTCTAAGGCTTCATTGCTGTGGTCATGCTGGGCCAATATAGCAAAGCCTAGGGTGTTTGGGCAAGCGTGATACAGGACTCTGAACAGGACCTCTCATTCGCGCAAATGGAGTCTGGATGTGACGACAACTTGGAGACTCCCTGAGTTTGGTGTCAAGCTTGGCCAAGAGAGTGCTGCAATCTTGTCAAGTCTGCATACGGACCAACTCTCACTGCTCAAATGTGCATATGTATGAAAGATCCTGTTTAGAGTGCTGCATCACGCCTGCCCCGAGCACCTGCTATATTTGCCTGGCATGACCAGAGCAACGAAGCCTTCAAGTGACGCTCGAGTACAAGTGCCTCTGTTGTTCAATTCCTCAAAAGTTCTTGTGTGTGTGTGTGTGTGTGTGTGCCTTGCACGCGTTGGCCTGAGCGGAAGTGCCTGACTGTTGGACCCAAAGCTGTAGATGACGCATTTTACATATTAAACACTTGCCGAGCAGCAAGTGGGAATCTTACAACAGACTCTTCTGTGGTCCTAGGTTGACTTACCTAGGTGTATTTACACAAATAACTACACTTCATTGGATGATCTGTCAACCAGACGAGTCAAGTCTCTGCCTCATGTATTTCTGGCATCAGTTGCCTTGGCATGAAGTTACAGAAGAACTTGACAATGAGGTACAGATGTCGATGCTTCTCTGCAAGTGCAAAACCCACCAGGCAAACGTGTGGTCGAGCAAGTCAGTGATTGCCCAAGGAATCTGCCATGTTGGTCCATCAATCCCAGTGAGTGCAGAGTCAGACACCACAGTGTCCCTCACCCGAGTAGCGCTCTCACCACTCTGCACAGCCCTGATTTTGCCAGCAGCACTGCCATTTTGCTACTTGCCACGGACCCACGAATTGCAGCATTTGTGTAGGAAAAATGCTGTCCCCATGATGAATGGATGGTGTTTCTTTCCGACCTAATTTGCTTTCTGATCTCCAGCTCCAACGGATGATGAGTTCCCGAGGGAGAACCAAATTCTATTCCGGCGGATCCACCATTCTTTGCCCATGTGGCCGGCGCAGGACTGGGTCGACCTCACCATGTCAGTCACTCATGATCTATGGTTTGTTTTTCGTTGCATTCATCGTGATTGGCAACTTCAGCTCGTCCACGAGGAAACAAGGAGCAATGTTTTATGGACAAGAGTGATTCTGCTTCTCCACCATTGAATTGAGCGGTTCAATCTCTCTTTCCCCTCTGCAAGCTTCAGAAAGTTCTCTATGGAGCATCTTTCTCTCTCAACATTTTCCTCTCTCGCTCGAGCATCGTTTGTCCTCCTTTTGGACATTGTTCCTTTCCTCTGAGACGTCTTTCTTGGACGTCTTTTTTCTCTCTCTCTCTCTGGAGCATCTTTCATTCTCTTTCTTCAACATCTTTCTCTCTCTTTTGGACATTATTCCTTCTCTCTCTTCTCCCTATGGTTCAGAAAGTTTCTTTCTCCTTCCTCTCTCTTTCTTTCTCTTTCTTCTGCGGGAGTGAGCTTGTCTGTCTGTCTGTCAGTGTGTCTGTCTGTCAGTGTGTGTGTGTCTTTGTGTGTGTGTGTGTCTTTGTGTGTCTGTCTGTGTCTGTCTGTCTGTCTGTCTGTGTCTGTCTGTCAGTGTGTCTGTGTGTCTGTGTGTCTGTCTGTCTGTCTGTCTGTCTGTCTGTCTGTCTGTCTGTCTGTCTGTCTGTCTGTCTGTCTGTGTGTCTGTCTGTGTGTCTGCCTACCTGCGTACCTCTCCGTCTGTCCATCCGTCAGTCTCCCCCTCCCGCTAATAAGCGTGCATGCTATATCGAACCCCCGATAGCCAATTACAAAAGTGGACAGACAGAACCCCCTCTCTGGCTCTCTTTGTAATTGTTCTCTCTCTCTCTCTCTCTGTGTTTATTGCCCTCTGGCAGCAGCAGCGGCGGCAACAACAGCAGCCCCGGCAACGTCGGCAGCAGCGGCTTCTCCCTGACATCGATTTCCTTAGCCAACCAATATTCAACATTCCTCCTCCCCTCTCCTCCCCTCCCTTCTGGGGTGGGGGGAGGAAAGTCTCTCCCGCATGACTGAGTTTTTCCTCCAAATCCTTTGTGCTATAGAAAAAGGTCCCGGAGAAAAGTGGCGGCGGCGGCCGGGGGCAAAATTGAATTTCGGAAACTTTTTTGGTGCGCGTGAACCCGGAGAAGAAGTTGAAGCGCTGAAGCGAGAAAAAAGCGGAGGCTTCGCAACTGTTTCTCCTCCGTCGTCAGTGTCAAGCGCTGGCAAAAGATTTATTGTACACACACACGCGCACGCACACAATAATGAATAAAATATGAACCTAAGGTGATGCAGACGCCGTCAGAACATGTCCGGAGCCAGCGACAGACACCCCTCCCTCCTTTCCCCCTCCCTTTTTCTCTCCCCCTCTTTCACCTTTTCCGTCGCCCTCCTGCTCTGTTCTCCGCTCCTGTTGCTCGGAGACCAGAGACCAGCAGAATAACAAAGGAATTCGTTCCACCCAACTGACAGCGACGACGGCAATTCCTTCCTCTCCTTCTCTCCCCCCCCTTCCTCCGCCCCCTCCGGCTCTCCCTCTGCCCTCTGCAGCGGCTGCTGCGCCCGCTCCATGTGCGCGTTCTCCGCGTGTGAGTGCGAGAAGTGCGTGCGTCTCCGCTGCTTCCAGGAACAACGACGACAACTACGGCTTTCTAAGACTTTTGATACGTGAATAATGCATTCGGACTCATGTTTTCGTGGCAGCAAATGAAGCTTTTCAGAGACCAGACGAAATCATCGCCTCCCTCATCTGCTTCGTGCAGTCCAAGTCGTGCAGAGGTGATGAAGGTGAGCTTGTGGCCCTCCTACTACGACTTCTCGTTCAGGGAGGGAGAACAAGAAGTAGAAGAAGGGAGAAAAAAAAAACCCGAAGCCCCGGCCAAAGCTGGCATGACTCGAGCTATGCTTGAGCAAAGGGGGGGGGGGGAAAGTTGAACGAGGGCAGCTGGCGCCTAAGCTGTCACTCCCCCGGTAACAGGAGCAGCTGCGGCAGCTTGGCTTGCCTTTCCTTAGCGCAAAACTGCTCTAACGCGGACGAGAAGTTTGTGCTCTTTCTCTCTCTCTCCCTGTCGCTCTCGCTCTCAAGCTGCTGCTGCCGCCACCACTCAACCGAACGAGGTCCAACTCCGCCAACAAAGTAGAGGAAACATTGGCCACGGAGGTGCAGGTCTTCGCTGGATCCAGAGGCCGGGGTCGTCATCGTCGACGCGCATCATGCTGAACACCGTCCGGTGGACATGATAGTGGACAGTTAGGAGGACGTGTTGACCATGACACATCCTGGATCAAGACCTCGTCCTGCCTGCAGTCGTTGGGCGAGACCTCGTTGCTCGAAGCTGTCGTTTCCATCCACTTCTCCTCCTCCTCCTCCTCCTCCTCCTCCTATTCCTCCCTGATGACGGCGGCCAAAACTGCTTCTATCGACCGTTCGATCGTCGCCGCGAAAGACGATCTCGTATATTTTGTGTCCGCCGCCGCCGCCGCCGCCGCCCGCCGCTCACGATTGAGGGGGTCTCTTCGTTCGTTCGTTCGTTCGTTCGTTCGTTCGCTCGCTCACTCGCTCGCTCGCTCGCTCGCTCGGTCGCTCGTTCGTTCGCTCTCTCTTGTCTGGGTTAATGCGTGTATATGTGAGGAATAAAAGGGTTGGCGGACCCACTGATGTGTCGGTGCGCGCGGGCGCAGACGCACGCACGCACGCACAATGTCATGTACGTGTGTAACTATGCACAGAGGGAGACGCCCGCAGTTCTGATTATGCTGCTCTTGCTGCCGAATGGGGTCTTTGCATGAATGATATCGAAAAGGAAGAGATTGTGCGTGTTGCTACGCACACACACACACACACAGAAAGATATCATTAGTAGCTTGATGAATGTTGTTTTTGGAACGGTCCCTCCTCGTCTTTCACTGCTGCTCACGCGTGCTTTTGCTGTCATGATGGGATATTTATGGCTTGATATCACTCCAGGCGAGAGCTGGAACACGCACGCGCACAAGAATGGACTGGTGGCTTCTGCGATAAGAAACGAAAGGGTTGGCAAAGCCGAAAACAACGGGGCCATGCTTGGTTTTTGTTTTTCGCCTCTGCTGTCTGAAGGACGGAAAGAACCTCGGGGGGGCCTCGAACGCGGGACACCCGGTCGAAGACGTGCGTGCAGTCGTGGGAGACGCACTCGAGGGTCACGTTTCAAAAAGTGTCTCACACTCGCGCTGATTTGGTCCGTGTACAGGGAAAAGAGCTGTATGAGGTCGTCGTTCGAAAGTTCTGGAGGCCCTCCAGCCCCGACTTGAACCCGCGACCTCGCTGAGGTCACACTGAACAAAAAGGATTTCTTTGAAATGTTGGGGGGTTTTTTTTGAGCAGACAGAGAGAGAGACGCTGTTCGAGGTCGCGTTGACCCCACCCCACCCCGCCCCCTGATCCCGGAGGCAGCGATGCACGATCGAAATACTATACCTACTTGCTCTTGCTGTCATGCTACATAGTCAATGTCGTGTCAAGCGTGCGAGTTCAGAGATGCCTCTGAATGGACTGTCAGGTTAGCCCACTAAGACCGAATGCCATGGCAATCTGCTGATCTGCAGAGCCATTTTTTTTCCTTTTTCACTCAACTGGCACCAAGTTCTTTAGCGGGAAATGGCAACCCTTATTAAAAGTATGGACTACTCAAACTGTTGGGTAGGCGGCGTTCAAAGACTCAACAAAACCACAATGTCACTTCTGCATGGGTTGCGGTAGCAGCTTTTAGGCTGGCTCCAGCCACAATCTGTGGATTGTGGTTGACTTTGTTCCCCTATCTGGCCCTGTGCAAGTCGACAACCAAACTCTAAATTCTGCTAAATGCTCAAGCCAGCGCTTCATTTTGCGCACTTTTCAGGAGATGCTGCAAGCGCATCTTCTAGGACTGGGTGGGAAAAGTGGGGTTGACACAACACGCCTGTCGTCAAGTATGAGAGGTGATGGATGGACCTGAGTTGGTCGAACGCACACACTTTTGCTACCAAACCGAAGGTCAGCCGATGATTCAGTGAACCGAGGAAATTGACCCAACTTAATGCGACCTGCACGTCCGCGGACCTCTCGCCGTCGGCGAGAACGCACATCGACTCTCCCATCAGGGCGTCGCGGGGCTTGCTGTGTGTACCCGACAAAGAACTGGGATTGAGGCCCAAAGCACCTTGATCTCACTCAACAACCTCGGTTGTAAAAGCATCTGCGGTCATCCGACTCAACCACTCATAAATAGTCCTTGGCCTGACAAGTCTAACAACGCATCATAGATGTTTTATGGATGGTGTAGAATAGAAGAGGACTTCAACAGAGAAAAAGGGCCAGAGGACAGGCCTAGAAAAAAATGTACTGGAAGGTACTTGCAGGGCCGTAAAGTACTTGTTCGTGGTCTTGAGTACCTGTCGCTTTGTCTTTCAACTGCAAAAAACTGTTCTTTGGTAGAAGAAGCTGTCATGTGAGACTGCGCTGCCACTTAAAATATGGTCGAAAGATCGTTTCCCCCTCCCCCCCCCCCCCTGTAGGTAATCATGACAGGAGCAAAAACAGCAACATCAGTTTGTTAGAGTGCGGAAGAAAAAAGCCGAGATTCCTTCAGACTAATTTTCTCTTTGTTGCCTCCAACAGAAAAGACTCGTGAACGGTTTTTTTGCCACTACTGAAGGGCTCATTAATGTTGGCACTGAAAAAGTTGCCAGCCCGACTCAGGAGAGCCTCTGGATCACTTATGGCCTGGGTGGAAGAATCTCATGTCTGAAGTTGGCACTGGAGCTTCTGAGTGTCATAGTTCCGGGATGTCTTCATGGCCTCTTCTGTTTCTGGGCCGTCGAACAAAAGATCCTGAGGTCGATCTGAGGCCACTTTTGCCTCCCAACACCAAGGGTTGAGTAGAGAATGAAGTCGCGGACGAACTCCAGGACGACGGTGATGACCACGTTGACGGAGGAGGTGACGACGAAGACCATCGGTTGAAACCGTCAGGCTTCGATTGCGTTTGGAGGAGGAGAATCTTCCCACTGCCAGCGCAGTGGCTGCAGGATCACTACAGATTGTGCAGCCGCAGCAGATTGATGAGGACAGGAAACGCCAAATGTTATTATGGAGAAACCGTCCAACACCTAGAAATACGCCAAACACTAAATAAGATCTGAAATGTTGTCCCTCCAGAAGCGCGTGAAAGACACCAGATGTCTTGGAATTGGGCGGGCAAATGCGGTTCAGGAGTCTCCGGTTCAAATCATCGATCTGCCCGATCTTTCACTCTAGGAAGTGGAGGCATCTTTATCGGTTAAAGGTTCCGCTTGGAGTCATCAATTTCCCCGGCGGAAAATTTTTAATTTTCGTGGGCAATTCAAAATTTTGAGGACAGTGACTCGTTGGAAACTCTGTGCACGAAGGTAGGATCCTTTATGAAGGTTTTATGTTCTTATGGTTCGACTAAGAGAGGAATGCAGCCAACAATGTATGAATTTTTGCACTGAAGATAGACAAATGAACTTCTGTGGTAGCAAAATCCGTTTGTTTTTGCTTGTATCGGTGATAAGACTATGTCGGAGACCATCATCCAAACCGAGGTGATGGCAACACTGGTTGAAGAAGTCAAATTTGCTACGAACTAAAGTATGATGATGCTTTTCAGCTGCAGCTCATGCTAGAATGAAACTGCTTTTCTTCTGCTTTGGACAGGATTGCCATTTGCCGTGGAACAAGTGAGTGGTGACGGTTCCTCATCCTGACCTGTGAGCCTACGGAGGCGAAGCCAAATCATTGACTTTGGCCACGTCTGCTGCATCCAGCGTCTGGGTGAAGTCCGTGACGTTGCCGGAGGAGTCGGACCAGTCCCTTTTCCGTCCGAGCTCGGTGATGCAGAAGTCGGTCGGGACTTATCTCGGTCAGCCTGCGCGCATAAGAACATGACTGATTGCATGCCAAGCAAGGGTAGGGGAGATAGATAAGGCAGTCAAGCAGGAATTCTTTTTCCCGCCACGCCAGCACACGAGCTACCTGCATGACAACAACGCATACACGTACCTGTTGTACCTGTACGTGCTCCCGCTTGTGAAAGACAAATCCACCCCGCATTTCTACGCGCTCAATCTGGTTCCCTAGAAATTGACTGCATAACTCCAACACCCTCGTCGTGGTCGGCCTGATGCAGACACAAAAGAAGGGTGGAAGCTGTGCCTCAAAAGTGCGTGCGCAGATGTACTCGGTGCCCCTGAACGTCCTCTGCGACGATGCTTCCCCGTTGTCTGTACTGATCGGTCCGGGGTCGTCCAGACACCCTTGTCGACTGGACATCCCGGCTTTAGTTAGGACTCGGAGGCAGTGAGACGACGTCACTTTCTCGACGCCCTGTACTTAGTTACTTTCGAGCACCTATAGAGAAAAATGGCCTGTGCAGAGATGAGTCCTTGCAAAAACCCTCATCGTCCATCGAAGAAGAACTAAGGTAGGACTCGTCCAACAACAGCATGGACACCGGCGAGTTGAGGGGGGAGGGACAAGTGTCTTCCTCCACGTCGTTTAAACAGAACATTCTGAACATGCTTGACTCCACGACCAAATGCATGTGGTCAAATCCGGTCGAAAATGTCCTTGGAGGCTTCCTCAAGGAAACGACTTCAGGTCCTATTCAGTGCACTTTTTCCCTACTCGTGCAAATTTCGCTGCAAATTAGCAAAAACCAATTTTCAGCTCCAACCCGACGTCCCTGGACGAGAAGTTGTGCCTCGTCGTGATTGGTCAATGCTTCCAGGCGTCGCTACTCGGGCAAAAGGAGAGGCCATCGGCTCTCCGCGCCGCCGAGCACCGTTCAGAGAGAAAAATCCGGGCGTTCCGCGGTATTGGCCTTCAGCCACTCACAGGTCGACGGGAGGAACGAGAGATCTTGCAACCGGCGTCTGCGCCGCGAAACGCCGTTCGCCTCCATCTCCGTGACGAGGTTCCGTGATCACGCTCGGCCGAGTCAAGAACGTAGGGAAAAAATAAGTACTCACGGACAGACAAAAAGATGTCAGAGAAGATCCTCTGATTGACGGAGCAGCGGGACACGCAGCTGATGACACTGTCGTCACGGACTGAAAGTCTGAAAAAAAATGAATACTACACATATATTTATTATAATATATGTTCACGGAGTTGACGTGACGTATGCCCTGTTTGTTGGCCGGTGACGAAGTCGATGATGCAAGTTGCACAGCACCAGCAAGAAAAACGGCTGCTTCAACTGTGCCACTCTCGCTTGCGCAACTCGATGGGGTCCGATTTGCAGAGTTTGCCACTTCCATATTTGTACATCATGCAACAGGTGCGACGCGCGTACAGTGGAACCTCCATATGACGGTGCGGAAAATTTGTCGCTGGATTCTCGTTGGAACGAGTCAAGAATAACGCACAAAGAAACAGCGAGTGTAGAGTTCATTTAGAAGCTTAGAGATTATTATTATGTTGTTGGGTGTTTTTTTTATAGAGAATTGCAATGGCGCCACTGCTATTGTTACAGCAGATCACCGTTAATACACCCAACTTGGACTATGCATCGATAGGAAAGCAAGGACTTGTTCTAGAGCGTCCGTTGACCTGGACACATCCACGACACTCTCGTCACATGGCGTTCAAGCTGACTGGCAAGATTTCAGTGCAAGACTTGAACAATTTGATGAGGTGTTGGACATGTTTTCCTCGTTTCACCTTGGTTTAGTGTCTGTTACTCACAGTTTTATACCATACTGTATGTAGCAAGTGCAGTGCTCATTGCTTTTTCCTTTAACTTTGGACTGGATTGAGCTACTGAAATGGTTCACCTCGTGTTGGAAATCAAAGGATCTTCTTTAAAGCTGAACTGATATGCACTTTTGCTCTAGGACAACTCATTTTTCCACAGTATGGCATCAGCGTTACTTACGGTAGCAGAGTTGACTGCGTAAAAGTTTGATGGTGCTGTCAAGAAATGGGTGGTCCTAGAGCAAGAGTACGTTTTAACTTAGTTTTAGAGGAGCTTCTTAGCTTTCTAAATCATTTTTGAAGCTCAATCCAGTCAAGAGTGGTTGTAGGATAAAGGAGTGTGCATTACACGTGCTACATGCAGTATGTCATAAAACTTTAAAAGTGCAGAGAGTAAAAAGGTTCTCAAGAAATAAAATGGTTTTAGTAAAATTCTAATATTTTGCTAACACATTTTTGCTTTTGCTAACATATTTTGCTATTCTGCCAAGACACCAGCCCCCAAAATGTCATTTTTCAACAGAAATCCTTTTCGAACTAGCCTAATATATGTATGCTTACATGCATATACATATAACAGGTGTGTCTGGCCATGCTTAGGTTCAAAATGAAGTTACAAGAATCCAAATATTCCCTCAGCCAACAGTTTAGCAAGCAGCAGCCTCTTGAAGCTGAATGATCCACCAGCTCCTTTACTGTGGTGATGGCAGCGGCTCCCTCAGGTCAGAGCCACAACTTGGCTGGCAGAGTTTGCCTGGATCTGAGCTCAGCCCAACTCACTGCCTCTCCACTCTTCCCTCCACCTCATTCTGCGGGCTGCCAAATCTGTCCCAACTGCCCACCAACGGGCCAATAGGGTGACTGCTAGGCAAGGCAGCCAAGGCAAAACTGGGCTGAAAGGGCCAGAAAGTGTACAGGCGTCTGACTAAAAGTCTCAATTTTTCTTCTTCAAGGACACCCTGACAATCATCGTGAACAGTTTGAGTGTAATCGCGCCAGTCATTGAGATCGGAAATTTCGGAATTTGAATTTACAATCGTCTGTGAGTAAATTGACAGAGTCATATTGCACTGTCATTCAACTACCAATGTGATACAGGGTTACAGTGAGAACTCGCAATTTTGCAGTTTGCTGAATTGCACTGCAAAAGTGAAGTCTTTTGTTCCGTGTTTGCCAATTTCTGGCACGGCCATGAGACATGCCAAGGGTATTCAGTTGTGGGCGATTAAACGGGTTTTCGTACTCCAGTTTTTATTCGATGCATAAGTCAGGTCAGCGTTATTGTTAACTCTGACAGCAGCTCTACGATAAATTGTGAGTACAAAAGATGTCGTCGCTGTTGCATAAATGCCCTCCCTACCTTTGTCTGACATCCGCACGTCAAAAGAACTGGCCTCAATCCTTTGAAGGTCTCTACGATCAACCTCGTCGGTCGGCCATTGCCTTCTCAATGGCCTCAACTACTCGTGACCTCATGTCTGTCTGTGTGTCAAAGTCAGCAGTCGATGCCGACTTTGACTTTTTCTTTGCTGACCGTTCTTCACATCCGGTCATGACAGTCAGACAAATTTGCACTCGTCAAACTAATCGCAGTCGCACTGACTTGGTGTTCGTGGGAGTCTCGTCCGTGCTGCCCTCGGCGGGGAAGGAGACGTTTGTCGGGGCGTCAACGTAGGCGGACTCTTTGGCCTGGAGCCAAGGGTAACGCCGAAGACATATTCGAACGAGCCAGCGATGACGTTCATGCACCTGACGCAGTTGTGGACGAGGACACTTCTGCAACCTCCACTGCCACAGTGGAGGTTGTGGCAAGGGATTTCCGAACTTGAGGCGGGCATTGGGACAAGGTCGAACCAGAGTCCAACCGATCGATCTCCGAGAGCTTGCAGACAGTGACACCCCTCACAACAGCGAGATCCTGGCTGACTGGTAGAGGTTCTCACAGGGGAATCTCTCCAACCTCCGCCAGGTTCTGACAAACTGCGGCAAGGTTTGGCACATCAGCTCATGGCTCAAACGACTGAAGGCTTCGCCTCGAGCAAGCGAGCGTTTCCATCTCGGGGGCAACACTGTCGACCTCGAGGTCCTCATTGATCTTCATGAATCTCAGGATGGCTATGACCAGTGCAAAAACTGTATTCGGACGGCAACTGCGACGATGTCAGTAGGTGGGGTTGGCGGTGGACAAAGGTTGTCGCTCTGGTCTAGGCTTGAACCTGCCGTCCCCCAGGATCTTCCTGAAGATGGTCATGCGAACTCTCAAGGATGTTTTCTAGCAGGTCGGGACCGCCTACTTCTTCTAGGCGGTCAAGACAGAGGACCACTGAGCTCCAGAATGGGAGGGAACCGCCTCACTCGACGTTGGCCGAAGGAGCAAATACTGCCTCTGGAGTGCCAGGATCATGGGGCAACGAAAATTGGTGTCCTTGGTATTGAGACTTGACAACTATGATCGTGTGACATGAAAAAAAGCATCCCCTAGTGAGTCAACAATGCAAAAATCCTGACCAAGGTAGGACACGTTTCCAGCTGCCAAGAGGATTCTGACGAGGCTGACCTCGGTCACCTTGACGAAGACGATGGGGTTGGCGGCGGCATCTTGAGCAACATGTGGACCGGGTACCGAACCCAGGGCTCCAGTGTTGTCGTGTTGACCTGGGAAGTCCTGCCTAGAACGCTACTCATGAAACACACTGTGCACATATGCATGGCCGCAGCCGGGAATTCAGCAGTGCAAAATTTGACGCAGTATCCTAGTGTCCCGCTGTCACTGTTCTGCTAGGCCGAATGTACTAGGCCTCTTCTGCACGCTGTATTTGCTTCTAGCCTCCATTTGAAGACATTGTCGTCAAAAGGAACGGAAATCATCCTTGCTCGAAATCTACCTATAGTATTGACTACTAAAGATTTTCCTGACTAATTCAGCTATGTAGAACACAGAAACTATCTTGAGAGATCCAAGGGATCTTGAGAGGTCAAAGTATTATGTTTTCAGAGCAATTTGACTACTTGGCATTAGGTAACGTTACAAAATGTTTGACCAAGTCTGACATGTCTACGCGCAAGCAATACGCAATAGGTCCATACTGTGCAGTGGTCGCAGGCCCCGGAGGAAATCCTGGCCAAATTGCACGTTCCTGCATGCAGTGCAGTAGTTGCAGCTCGTACGTAAGAACAGTGATAAAACTGTTCTGTGTTGCAATGCGCAGAAGCAGCAGCTGCTGCTGTGCTTGATCTGCCTTCTCTCCAACCTCCTCTAGGCACAGCTGCACTCTACCTACTGGGTGAACGAGCACAAAGTGTACGTAGTACATACAGGGTTATTGCGATAAGTTGGGCCTGATCTTTGCGTCACGGATGTTGCAGAACTGCCTGGTCTGGCTCGGCGTGCACCTCACGGGCGACATCTCCGTCACGACCGTCAATGATTTGCTCAGTCGTCGTTACCTCGTCAGTCCACACACTAGTGATTGTTGTCATTCGGGCCTATTGGCGGATCTAACCGAGGCTGAAAGAAAAGAGACTCGTCCTGATGCATCGACAAATTTGAACGACACTCGAGTCTCCATTTATGCCGATAGCACTGTCCTCATCAAATGGCCACTGTGATGTATGTACCTACACTCCTTGCTGATGCGTCAGAGGTCAGTACTTGAAAAGAAAAAAGCTGACCCCGCTAGCTCTGACTGAAGCATCTCCTTGACATGCTGGCCACAGCCGACGTCAAGTCCTCGATATTGCCTTGGGGAGTGGCGCAGACCATGTTGTCGACGTGCACGCAGATGCCAAAGGGGTTCGGAGGCCAAACCTCCTTCGAACCGAGCTAGTGAGCTAAACCATTGATCGAGATACGATTAAAGTGGACGATTGATCGATCAGTCGCCATCAAAATTCAATGGTTAAAAAAAAGGACTTTGCTCACAAAGAAGGAGAAGTAACGGATCTTATCGCTACTGGAGGGGCCGCATCAGATTGTACACTGTCGTGTTATTTTCGGTTCACATTGCAGGACTTTGGATGACTCGAGGTGTCGCCACTGATAGTCGAAAACCTATCAATCCTTTGTTACTTTGGGCGTCTGATTGCTGTACCGATTCCTGGTCTGAGTGTAAGTTTTGGTGAGGTCCCTCCAACATTTTGCATCGCTCCTGCGATGGGAGCTGAGGAAGAACAAAATGTGGCTGCTTTTGTCATTCAGACAAGTTCTTCTATTTGTGACAGGTCGCACACTAGAAGTGACAGGTGGCAGGGTTGCCAGATCTATGAGAACAGAAAAATGTTTTACGAAGCGTGAACAGACGGTGTTACTGCAGACGCCAACCGAGTACCACAAGATCTTTTCAAACGCTGAATAAGCATAGTCTCTCCGAAACGATATGAGACACGAAACATTTTTTGGGATAATGTGATAGGGATCTGGCAGCTCTGGATCGCACACGCATGACAAACTACAGGAGTGGGTAAGATCAAAGATACGTAAAGTAGAAAGTATCTCTCAGCTATCTAAGAGCAGTAGAAGCAACTTCACAGTAGATATCTGTGCTGAAACTGGATATTTACCCTCTTTCTCGGAGCAGAGGGGAAAGCAGTATATGCACAGACACCTGCCACGTGATTAATAGAGTCATCATCATTAGAACTTCCTAACAATAATCGATTATTTGTCGACGAACCAATTCATCACTTAACTCTCTACCTAAGTCTTGGTCCCAAAGCGCCTGCGTGACTTTGTGTATGCGGCTGTGTGAGTGTTTGGCACAATGTGATGCCTCTGATAGATCAAGCAACGTCGGGGCTTCAGTCCTCAAAATCGAGTCATCGAGCCCTACTTCACAGCGATGTATATATGATCACAAGTGAAGAAGGCCCTGAAAGTGCATTTAAAAAAGTGTTGCACTGCATGCACATTCACTAAACCCCTACCTAGTTTGAAAACCATGGAATGCACTGTCAATGTTCGAGGCGAAGGATGGCTCGAAGAGACTGGGACTGTTGGCAGGCCGAAAAGGCAGGCTGGGCAGAACGTGGAGCTCATCAGCAGACAGTGAAGTCTCTGATTGTCTGCGAAAAGATCTGCCCCACGCGGCCACGCTTTAGTAGCAGAGTAGGGCGATTGTGACCTATTACGATTGCAGCCCTGCACAGAGTGCAATCATGTCGAGTGCAGTCACATAGCGACCACGCACAGTGACAGCTACTTTACTCAGAGAAGTTTAGAGGAGAGATGGTCTCACTCTACCGTGGTCACACTCTGGATAGGTGGCTGCACCCCTCATGTTGCACATGCTACACTCAACAAAGCCACTCTCTGTACATGGGCGCAATTGTAATCGGTCAGAGTCATCACAGACCACAGTACCTTGGCTGTGGACCGAACACCATACAGAGTGCATAAAAATGCCTGCACCTCGTGCTGCCACTGGGTGCGCCAATGAGAACCTGGTGCGGTGCAGTGCTGAGCAAAGGCCATTGGACCCCCCCCCCCCCCTGTTTTCTTGCATTCAATACAGTCATAGCTCGTACTGAAGGGCGGAGAGGTTGCGTGGAACGGGGTACATTTTCTTGCGCCAATCAGCAGGCCGAATTTGACGTCCCGGAACCTGGCCGAATACAGCAGTGACGATGTGGATCGGGACGTCGGATGTGGGTCTGTGTAGAAGCTGTAAACAGCTCGAAAATACAAAGAACTGCAATTGAAGACTTGCTGGATGCTTTCAATCGAAGCAGCTCGTCACAGTAATCCAACTGAAATGCCAATGTGCTGCATATTATCAGTGAGAAGACTTCGAAAACTTCCAAATTTTGGGGACAAAAAGCTTGAAGCATTGGGAAGAAAACTCAATGCATTTCGAGCCCAGCTCCATGCAAGTCAACTCAACAAAAAGCTCGGAGAGTCCCTAGTCCGGAGGCCAGTCCAGCAGTCATTTTAGACTAATCTTAGACTGGGGCAATTTCTTCGGGGCAATTTAGACCTGCTCTTGTCCTCCTATTAATTAGAATCGGTTGGTCATGTTTGGGTTGAAAAGTAAAGTCAGACTAGACTCAGCAGTGCTTCTTCCTTCTGCCCCTTTCTCTTTCTATGGCCGAGAATCCCGAAGTGCTTGAGGATTCGAGACTTCAAGAGGGTTCGCACACCACTCCGAAGACCCTGTTCATTGGCGACCCCGACTGAGCGGCTCCCGTCTCAGCCGCTTGCTCGCCCTGAAAGCGATCGGTAACCGTCAGAACTGTTCCGTCACACGAGTAATCCCTGCAACGTTCCCAACGCCGCCAAGATTTTGGCAGTCTTCGATGTCCTCCAGCTGCCGGTAGCCATCCGCTCGGCCATGGCGGCTGACGACCTGTCTGACCTCACTGTGCTTGCAGCATGCGCGGACCCCATCGCGTCCGAGCAGAAGTCGTGTCGTTCCCGAGCTGGCAACGGCCATCACCGTGCTGTCCCTGCACATGACAGATTGCGTGGTCTCCGGTACGCATTCCCCTTCTTCCGCAGGTGCTTTGGCGGCGCTGTCAGGTGCTGCCCACAACCCTGCAAAGATCAGGCGCTGACGTGGATCTGTCGAGGTTTGATTGTACAGGGAACACTTGAACAATGATTCATATGTGGACTGAAAGCTTCTGGTCCTGCAGACTGGGAAATGTCAATGCTGCACTGCCATGATCGCACTGCAATTCTGAGCTTTGTCTTGGGTTTGGGCCGTATCCCACCATGCACTGATTGAGCTTTGTTCAAATCCTGCACTTCAGAACATGGCCAGACTTGTCCCCCTGCCAATCCTGGTACACCTTGGTTTTCATGCAAAGCCTGAAAAACCTCATTTGGGACGATTATTTAGCAGACGTAGCTGTTGTTCCCTTTGCATAGTGGGAGCGAGCCAGGTCTGGCCAATGGCCACCATCATGGTGGAGATCCAGCAGGGCCCCAAGAAGATGTTACCGAGCGCGTTTTTCTCTGTCTCTCTCACTGACGATCAATGGCGATCAGAAATGGACCATCAGCTTCATGGCAAAGTTGTCGTGACCTCCTCGGGGCTGGACTTCATCGGGAACATCATCTGTGGTGACATCTCCGGCTTCGAAATGTCTGTCATTTCGTCATTCTGGCATGGAAAGCAGCTCTCATTCAGCTCTCTGCTCCCTTTCTGTTGTGGTGGAAAGAGGTTGCGATGAAGAAACGTGCAGTTCCGTTGGACCCTCTCCAACTGATCTCCTTGGTATTTCTGGGATTACTTTGCTTCCTGCAGCTGAGACCCTCTTCCTTGAGGATCCCGGCAATGCATGAGTGGTAAAATGCTGAATTTTCAGCCCATTTCCATGAGTGGTGACACACCTCCTGGGCATTTTGACACATTTCTGACCTCCTACGCGCATTCGTTTCATTGGTAGATCGGACTCCCACCCCCCTCCAGAACGCATTCATCGGCGGTTGAGTCTCATCGCTTCGGAGTGCTGCACGGTGGACTCTTTCCCGTGGTGCCAATTCTTGGACAAAGCGCTGCCAACGACACTCTTCTGGCACTGGCCTTAGTTTAGGCCCACCACGACCAAAAACTTGGGGAGACAGACGCCTTCTTTCCTTAACATTGGAGGTACAAATCTGTTGGCAGACGCACAACCCTCTCTGCTCCTGTATCTCTAGTCCTCTGCCCCACAACCTCGAGTCGACCAGATGATGGAACAACGTCGGTATCTACAGTGATTTGCTTAATCCTAGTGGAGAGTCTCGAGGCCCGAAGAAACTTAGGCTGATGGAGCGGTGTGTGCAGCTGAGAAGCTGGAATCACGATCACGACGGTGTCTGTGACCCAGAGACGTTTGACAAGACCTTCATCACGGAGCACGTGAAGCACTGCTTGAGGAGCGCCTAGAACCACCCCTAGTAAGTTCGAAGGCTTCCTCCTTCTGGAAGAAGAATTTCACCCGGATACGGCATTGGCAACCTCCCACCTCGGCGAAGTGCCAAGATCTCAATAGCAACTGCGCAGTTTGCGTGATGAGCACACACCCACCCATGTACTGATCAGTACTTAAGCTGATAGTATTGTAGAAGATTGTTTTGCTCCGTGTCGTCACGCTTAGTCAGAGCTCTGACTCGAGTAGGACGTGTTGACAAGAGCAGCTCATGTGACCTTTAAACTAATCTGAGAGAGATAAGTCGCATTTACTTAAGTCCAACGCGCGTGATCATCATGTTGGTAGCCAAGATTTTTTTTTTTTTTTCCACAGCAGCTTCAGCAAGCAGCTTCTCCAGGGCGCCGGTCGCGTCGTCCTCGTGGCATTTCACCCTCACCTTCTTGTCCAGTCGGTCGGTCATTCACGGTGACCTCGATCGACGTCAGCGGCGCTGTCGGCCCTGACCATTGAGGTCCCACACCCATAGGGAGCAGACCGAAACAGTTGTGAATGTGACCAAGGGATCCATTGGAAAATCCACCCAAAGACCTCACTTATCATAACGAGGAATGGGATGTTGAGTTGACTCTGGCTGTGCCAAAATTGGCATTATGCTCTGCCGACACTTGAAAATTGCCAACACGCACCGCTAGATGGCGTGGGCATGCAATGATCGCCCATTTCTTTCTCGACGTCGGTATTCAACGTGAGATGTTCATGCTACCAAAGTACTAGTGCGTGGTACGTCGAGAACCAGTGTTTGGTCAGTATCGACTAACTTAATACAGGTACAAAACAAGCAACACTTTTTCTGTTTCACTTACTTTAGTCACTCGTTGTTGTAAAGGCACATGGGGCTGACCGAGGAAATCTGGAACATCATACGGCTGCAGTCTTTGGGTGGTTCGAGGTCTCTTTCAGTGACTGCACAGACTTTTCGCTCCCAGCGACATTTGCACCACCCTGACTTTCACCGAGACGGCCATCTTGCCCCTGAACTCCATCACTAAAGCCTTCTGTTGTCACCTCAGTCCTCAGTCAAACACACAGACTTCCTTTCTATCGAGTGCATTGACTTGTGTGTGTTTGAGATTGTGAGGTTGTTAGATCTATAAGGACTAATAAGCAAGCACTGAATGTGGGTGAGACTGCTATTAGACCTTTTCAGTAGACCATTTCTCCAAATTT
>JAAUXU010029292.1_pt1 | contig 21430 bp, 14 predicted proteins | sample 7278151 | NCBI WGS metagenome assembly JAAUXU01 (sample SAMN14350113, study PRJNA611818) | marine sediment metagenome | isolation source: surface marine sediment (1.8m) | place: French Polynesia: Moorea | collected 2018-08 | reverse complement strand
CCCCCCCTCATCCAGTTCCCCCCAGTCTCTTCGAATTTGTTTTCTGTCAAACAAGGGCGAGAGCTGCGCTGGAGTGATTAAGCGACTTCATTAATCATCTTGAAAGTCTTGAACTTTCAATTCTGCGAAGCTTTCCCAGAAACTTGTTCTTCTCGTGCCTCTCTCAGGGGTGGCAGCGTTGGCATGGGGGCAAGAAATAGGGGCCAACTTTTCGAAAGCAAAGAGTTCTTCTCTTCCCGGGAAGAGAAGAATTTGCATATTTTCGTCGTTCTTGGAAATGAAATCCTGGGGTCGGAGAGCGCATGTCATGCGTGCGACATTAATTCTCGCGAGAGCTCAAGGAGGCCTCTTTTTTTGTTTCCCTCAGAACAAAAATGAGCCTCCTTTATGCCTGCCTCCTTGTTAATGCCTGCTAATGCTTGGCTGTGAGTAAGCGGGCCAAATCCCCTCAGATCTTCCCTCAGTCACACGTATCTCCAACATCCACACCACCAAAAAGCTGTCTCATGTCCCACCCTCGTAACGCATAATAATGACTACGGAGCTGCACCCGAGGGCGACAACACCAACAAACCAACGCATTGTTTTCACAAGACACTTTGCTGGCAGGGAGACTAAACAAATTTGCTCTCTTCCTGGCTCCAACTTAGGGTCGTTACCCCCCTCCCCCCCCCCCTCCCTCCTCCAGACCGCGTTTCCTCAAGAGTTAAGCCTTTCCTTCTCGGGGGTCGCACCAGCCACGGCAGATGTGGCTGAGCGCGATTAGACAAAATTCAGCCCAAAGTCTCCATCATAGGCTTTGTTCCCAATGCTCAGTGCTAACTTGGTGCTCCATACGTACTAGGAAAACGGCGGCGTCGCCGAGGAAGACTAAAAAGATGCCTCCTCTGCTCCCTTCTCTTCTCTCTTTCCTCCTCCAGCAGCCTTTTCTTGATAAGATCATCGGCGGCCGAAGAAGGAGTTTTCTTTCTCTCTCTCCTCCTTTTCCTTCCAGGACCATATTTTCTAGAGGGGAGAGAAAAATGCTGCAGGCTTTAATTAGAGACTCTTAACTAGCGGACGGTGGCTGGAGATTTATTAGAGTCGAAAATGAAACGCTTTGAAACAAAGCCATAAATTAAATCGCGCGCTATTAATTTCCCCTCGCCTGTAGAAGGAAAAAAGAGTAGGAGAAGAGGGTTAAAGGGAAGGAAAACACACGACAAGGAAGGCCTCTCGGACTGGGTCGAGGCAGACCGGCAATCTGCGCGTACATAAGTAGGAGTCAGACCTCCTCCTTCCCTCCCTCACTCACTCGCTCGCTCTCGATCCGCGTTTTCCCGCATTTTTCATTCATGAGTTAGGTAGGTGGTGGCGGTTCAGACTTCAGAGTCCAACCAAGCAAAGGCCTGGCGGGGGCCCCTTCTAGAGAGTAATAGGCCCTCGCGGGGAGTTACGAGCACGTGAGCAAAACGTCTGACCGGCAATGGGAACTGTTCGAATACGCAATAAGAACGTACCATTTTGAGAGGGAGAGAGAGAGAGAGAGCAAAGACCACATTTCTTTATAACAAGGCTGCTTCAGCCTTCAGCCCTGGCCAGGCAAGCACTTTTGAGACTTTCTGGAGCACTTACGAGCAGTTCAGTGCAGCCAGAGCTGCAGGGACGGACGGTCCATACGTTTATGGATATACGGACGACGTATGTATGTTTTAGTGGAGTTCCACACTCATCCTCCTTGGGAAGGAGGCAGGCTAGCGGCCGGGCTGGCAGGCAAGCAGGCAGGCAGCCAGGCAGGCAGCCAGGCAGGCAGACAGGCGCTCAAGGTGATGTTTGCTATACTGATGTCGCAGTACTACCGTAGTTTATGTGTGTAATTACTTGCTAACCTACCAATGCATCATTAACTTTCTAAGAGAGCCTTCCTTTTTTATTGGCTATTAGTACCTTGAAGCTAGGCACGGGAGCACATTAGTATGACTGCCCGTATGTATACGTATTGCTATGTACGTTACGGCTGATAAATAGCCCAATTGAGCTGTCGAACTCGCCTTGATACTAGGTGGGGAACAAACGCCTTGGTAATGGTAGATGTGGCAATCACCTCATGCTAAAGGCATATACGTGCTGTATGTTAAGTACTTCGAATACTTAAGGTAGCAGCGATCAAGCCCTATCACCAGAAAAAATCAACACTAATCTTCATACAAACAATTTGGCTGCGTCGTCCTTCCAAACGACGCTAATTGATTGCCATTGAATTCGCCATTAGGAGCAGCCAGCAATCGATTTGGCACACAGAGGCTCTATAGATGTTACTACTTGTGCTAATTCGAGGCAGCAGCAGCAGCAGCAGCAGCAGCAGCAGCAACAACAACAGCAGTTCGAGCAGCAGCATAAGCCCCATCTTCAGCGTCGGATAGGTGAGAAGGAGGAGAGATTGATCGGCCAAGAGTCGCACTGCCTACCCGACCACAGCATCCGGCTATCTGACTTCGCATACGTCAGTTGATTAAGTGCACTGCCAAATGCCTACGCTCTCTGAAGACGGAGAGTGAGGTCATTTGCAGTGGATTTAATGCCTTCAAAGAAAAGGCATTGTCATCAACGTCGTCCTCTAGCAAATTGTTATCAAAGCGGACTCGATCACCCCGGCCAGGTACGGCCAGTCGGCTGACTTTTGGTCTCGCCGGTGGAGACGGGTCCGCTTGCTCATGAGCTTTGCTTGTGTGGTCGCCAAGGGGTCCTTATCACTTATGTTTTACCCTTTTGCTGCTGAGCGCCAGCCGTTCTTCTGAGAGCTGTCAGATAACTCTGGCCCGAATCTCCAAGTGCTCCTCATGTAATTTAGAACAAACAATGACGTCATCAATGTGCAGGTATACCATATCCTTTAGTGGTGTGTCGTCCAGCAGTCAGTTGGAGGCAGCCAAGCTGTTGCACGCGTCTCGGTGCTATCGAGTACACTCCTACTGAGATCGTTGCGGTGTGCCAAGTGCTGCACAGGCTGCATGCGACTTTGCATTCAGCTCCTGATTTCAGAACTCAGAGGACGTCACATGTGCAACATCATTCAACAGCTCATATGCATAATATTTTTCTCTGCACAATCTTCTTATCATTGAACTGACGGTAATCAGGCCCGCAAAAACAGTTCGCCACAACAAACTGTCGGGAGCACTCAGTTTGCGCATTTATATTAATAGGAATTAGGTAGGAGGTGGATTTTTGGACTGCGCTTCGATCCTTTAGTGTGTTCAAAAACTTAGCTGTGACTGCCATCGAGTAGTGGAGGTGGTGGGCTCTGTAAAGGGACATGCACACACTCTTGGAAGGGTCCTTCAGCAACATCTGCCGGGGTAGAACCTTTATAGTCCGACATTGTCGTTGTTTACTGATAGGTTCCCAGTGAACCTATTAAACTACTTTGAGTAGATTAGTCAGGTTAACATCTTCCTCCTTGATCCAAGCTGCAATTTCTCTTTCTGGACCCTTGCTTTTCCTTGATTGCTTTTGATGGCTATATCATGGTCCAACAGGAAGATTCCTCTTGATATATTTCATCCACTTCTGATTCCTCATCGTCGTCTTCTGAATCCAGTTCGTTCGGATGTCACTGAGCTGCGGTGCTGCCGTCTCTGCAACTTCCTCTGGCGTCATAAGTTCTGGCACCTGTTTCTCTTGTCACGACCTCCCCAGTCACTCATTCCGCAGTGCGGGAGCGTTGCCCTCTTCTGCCAGTCATTCCTCCCCTGTTCCAGTGGGGGGGACAGGTAATGTATACCTCTCTCTATCTTTACGTACTGTCCATCCCTTCTGCAGTCAGGGCATGATTGTGCCTGGGGTAGGACACATCTTGATTTCTTCCAGTCCCATCTTGAGGATCCTGACTTGTCCAATTAAATTTAGCTTCTTAGCCTCTCCTTCCTTTCCCTCTTCCAGAGCATTGACTTGCTTTCCACCTCTTTTGGCAATCTCCGCCTCTCCTCTCCTGGCAGCCAGATGAAGGTCATCAAACATAATGGAAGGGTTAGTGCCCTGTTGACATCATTTTTATCTTCACATTGAAGCCACCATTGATCCAGATATAGTGTGCTTCAGATAAGACGAAGTCGGATAAGTCGAATTTCCGGATAGGCTAAATTTCTCTTGTGGAACCAATCTTTGAGAACATGAGGCTCTGAGGCTAAACCGAGTAAACCTGAGTGGAAATTCCTTTTGAGATGAATTTTTTTTGCCAATTTAGCCGGGGCAGCTGGTCCTTAAACAGCCAGAACAGGGGTGATATCTTACAGGATAACAGAGATATGGTCTTTTATCTTTTCGCGTTTCATTGCCAATTTACATGCATGTACCAGGTGTAACATAATTCAGTATGCATGGCTAAAATCTAAGATACAGTCCTTGCTGTAAATAATTGCGTCGAGCATGACATTACCTCATTTGCAGTTCTGAAGCATGTTGAGGTGGAATTTAGATGTGAAACGTGTGGATATAATTCTTGGGCACAATGTTGAGTACAGAGATTTAATGTCAAGGATGCCCATTTTAGTGCTAGAGAGCTCAAAAGGAGGGCAACTGCAGAGGGGGGCATGCCAAAGACGATTGAAATTTGGCAATTTGACGGGGTAAAAGCAGATGAAATTGGCTGAAACTTTAATGGAAGAATCCTGACCCCCCAAGCCCACCAGTTCCAGGGGGATTCACTCCCCCGGCCCTCCAGCGCCATGCGCAAGCACGCAAAAAGCCTGTGTCCAGGTTGAGAGGTTGCTAGGTTCAGTGAAGCTACAAAAATAGAGCGACAGGGTGACGCTTTGACACGTCAACCCGGACACGGATTTTTTGCGTGCTTGTGCGTGGCGCCGGAGGGCCCACCGGAGGCTTTGGAATACATTACAATACCACCAGCAAAGTCAAAAGAGTCTCCAAGGAGTACGGGTACTTCAATAACTTGCCCAGGTGAGACAGACTCATATCCGGGCTCCTCAAGAAGGCCATAACTAAGAGATCATGAACAGTGACACCAATTCAGATGCAGACTTCCTTACAACATGCAAAGTGGCTCGACAGAAACTTTTTCATCCTGTAACTAGCACGATGGAGGTCATCTTCCTCCGAGACGAGAAAAACTTTAGCATTGACATTGCCATCAACTGGTGGAACACCAGGTATGAGGCAAAGAAGCTTGAAAATATCGACCCCTCACTGCAATTCATACCCAAGTCCAAGCATCCGGCCAAACCAATGATGCTTTGGGTCATTGGCTCAGATGGCTTTCATCTTCCACCAATTTTGGTTGATGGCCATCTTGATGGCAAGCAGTACCGCCACCTTCTGTTGGACGCCATCATCCCAACCCTTAACTAGAACTACGAAGCTGGGAATTTCATATTTCAACAGGATGGGGCACCCTGCCACACTGCCGAGGCAACTTAACCACTCATGGATGAGGAACTGGGATCCAGGGGGTTCTGGTGAAAGGACTTGTGGCCTTAGTCTAGCCAAACCTTACCCCCAGAATGAGGATGCAAGTAGAGCAGGTTGCTTGTGCAGTGTCTTTCCCAAATGTGGAGTCTCCAAAAGCTGCTGTTATGTCTGCATGGGAGACAATCTCCGAGAACACCCTGGTGTCTCCCTGCTGTGCCTTCCGGACACGACTCAGCACATGTGTGGCAGGTGGATTTTTTTTAAATAGTCGTGTCTAGTGTATTTGTCAACATTGCTACTTAATAAATCTCCACGCCAAATTTCATCAGTCGGGGGTATTATTTTTATATTAGAAAATGCACACGGAAGTGTCTTACATCCGGCATGCACCGTCGGAGCTTTGAATTACAACACTATCAGTCAGAGGCAAAATGATTATAACTTTAAGTCTCTTTGCAAGTGAGGTCTTCTACAAATCAGTCAGTTAAAAATCAGTGAAAGAAAGAAATATGCGATTTTGTTGTACTGCTTCAGAAATAGTTAAACCTAATAAAAAAGATGCTACTGAGTTATATTCTGCGTCTTCTTCTTTTCAAGGCTTTTATAGGATGACTTCCATTGAGCCCAATTTTCTGTCAAGCCGATTCTTTTTCTGGCAACTTATCAGAAATACATTCTACTTCTCGTGTTCCAACTGGAATCCACCCTCACAATCAGGCATGTCCTTGTTGCATCTGAGGTTCTTTATCCATGATGATGACTACCCAGCCTGCGAGCATGCCAATTAAGTCATTCTCATTAACCTTCTGCCTGAGGTCGGCAACAGCCTCTATGGCAGTGACCTCTTGAATGGTGAGGCAGATGCATCACTTTGCCTCGAGCTAAAAGTTTGCTCTATTATCATTTCCTTTCTCCCAGACATTATATTCACAGCCCGTGTGTTCCCAGCATTTAGTAATTTCAGTGCACTGCCATGGAGGTTAGGCTTGGCAGCAATGCCGCCAGCTCCATCCTCCTTCTCAAACTGATTGATCTCCAGCGGATTCAGTCTGACCAATCCAGTCATGTACGTACATCTCTCCAGGGAGTTTTGCAGACTGCGTCTCAATGCTTGCAGCAGGCATCACTGATACAGGGCGATGACAAAAAGTCAGGTACATTTTTATTGGAAGGCTCCTCTCAGTATAGCTGATAAGAACTCACTTATTGCACACAAAGGAAACATACATAGTGGGGGGAAGAAAAAAAGTCAGTCAAATAGGGTTTTTGGGTGAGGGGTATTCTCAGACTCAAACAAGGTGCACGGTGCTTCTCTTTCATCTGACATGGTCTCATTATAAAATGAAGCCGTAATGTCAGCCAACAAGTCTGAATTTAAGGTGCATAAAATGAAGCCAAAACAAAGTCAATGCTGAAAACGCCAAGGGCCATAAATCTATGTACTCATTCACGAGCCCAGTGAATGCAAGTTCGCAGAATGATTCAGGTTCATGTCAGGCTCAATGTCATTGTTCACGCGCATAATGATAACTTATAACATAATAGCTGAAATATATCACTAACCATTGGGTCTGAGTAACATAATTTTCAGCGTAATTGGCCTCTACTTGATGCATCATCCATGCATCCATTTTAATAGCATGATTGGCCGTCATCTTGTCTTCCGGCACGTTATCACCAGGTGATTTGTCCTCTCTCGTGGCATTATAAATCTGCCACCGCTAATGCAGACTTGATCACCGATGACTGCTGAGGTGGGAGGAATATATGTATTCGTTTGTCTACTGATAAATGTCGGTCACCCTTCTTCGCCCCGGCACCTGAAGCTATATATGTTTAAAAGTTCCAGACGCCAGATAGAGAGGTTAGAGTTAGGGTTAGTATTTGGCTTCACTCCAAGCACTCTGTAAGTATCATTCGAGGTGTGTAACGACTCGCTCGAAACGGATATAAGATAAATGTCACACGATTTTAAAGAATTCCTACGTTTCACGCCCACGTGCAGCCTGTATGCATGCGCACTGCATACGTGCAGGTGCGTGCGCCTATGAGCACGGCAGTTTGGTGTGCCACGCGCCAATACGTTCCACGGTTTTTAACAGATCAATTGCTGCTGCGTGAAGATTGGCTGGCTTTTGCAATTTACATACATACTACTGCAGCTTACATACTGTAGATACACAACTCTCGCTTGGTTGTAGTCTCTGGGCTATACATTTATGGGTGCAGGGACCGGTTTAGGACAAATACGTACTTCAACTTATGCATGCAACTGTGTGGAGGAAGGACATTAAGAATGGGCCCACAAACTTTCGCAAACGACTCCGCGGCCGGCCGTAATTGAAGTGCAATAGAGAAGAGGCCTCGTGCATTGACCTTTTTCGTCTCAATCGCCTCCTCACTTCTCATGCAAGCAAGTGGCCCCTCAATTTTCTAGGAGTTTGGCGTGGAATGACCTCAGTTCAGCCAAGATCTTTTTTTTTGCTCCACACTTCCAGCGGAGAACGCTGCTACACGTCATAAATGCACTCGTCCGTCCGATGATAATGCGCCGGTTTTTCGAAATAAAGAAGCCAGACCAAGATCAGCTATCGTCTTCGCCACTTGAGAGGCCGTGTAAAACCCAGCAGCACAGCAGAACTGCACAACAGTGGCACAGTATGGCAGTGCAGCAGAGTGTGCTGTAGTCAGTTCGCCAGCGCAGAGAGGCACACAGCCATTGACTGAAGTATCGGGCAATCTTCTTACAAGCCAGCATCGCTTAGTAGGCATGTTCCCTCTTCTCTTTTGTTTTCCGTCTTTCCCCATCTCTCCGCCATTAACGCCCACGACGTCTAAGAAGGCTGTATACATGCATGCTTTTGGAGGAGTGAGGGGCATCTTGCACGGGCCAGTTTTGTCTCACTGCTGCATGTCGTCCTCCAGATAGACCCGGAGAGTACTCGAGGAGGCGTTGATGGTACACACTTAAGTACCCCAAACAATAAGAATGTAATGTGTGTGCGCCCGCCCGGCGAGTGCGTGCGGCACGGACTGAGTACTCTGGAAAGTAGTTCAGTCACTCACCGGCGCTAGCGCTGTCTGGTGGAGCCAACTTACGTGCGCTTGCCTGCGTAGTATTTATGATTGCCATTTGGCTTTCGGGAGGTAGAGGGCGTATGCTAAGTATTAGAGAGGGGCCTCCTTCGCCGTACCCCAAGTCTGCATTTGCGTGACAACATAATTGGGCAAGCAAGAGTTGCCCTGCTCATTTATGGCGTTACACCTTTCTCATAATGCCTATTTTACGGCCGAGCAAATATTCAAGGTACGTTACGTGCATCTTCACAGATACAGATATAAGTGTGTGCAAGATGCTTTCAGTTGTTCCACCTTCAAGCTTGTATCCAGAGTTGACTTTGGATGCTCCGCACAATGTGAGTACTGCACACAAATTGAATAAAGTCAGCCGTTGTTGATCGGCGCATCTTCATCTCTCTTCCCTCTCTAAGGCTTTGATAGGCGTAGTAGGCAAAAAAGGGGCTTAGGTGGGGGAAGAAAGAAGGGCAAAAGGAGTTCAGCACTTTTTATTCGCTTTTTCCATTCACGTTTTAATCTGATGAGAGAGTGAGTGTGTGTGCGTGCGTGCTTGTGTGTGTGTGTGTGTGTGTGCTCAGAGAGTTGAGGCAAAAGAGGCTTATCCGCAGAATGATCCTTTCCCGGACCCCGTAGGCTGGCGGTAAACAGGATGCTTCAGCCAGGCAGAATATTTCCCAAACTGACACATGGCGACGATATCGCTTGTGCGTGCTACATACAGACGGACGTGCTGGGGGTCGCCGGTGCGGCCGCTTCCGTCGCGTCTCAAGCTGAGACGCAGAAGTTCCACAGGAGATGGAGTTTGTGTTCAGAGCATCAGGTCTTCAGCCCAGTAATGGCGGTTGTTAAAGATTAGTTAACTCTCTGGTATCGACGACAACCATATCAATTTCATCGTCAGATCTCAACTCAGCCCAAATTCAAGGTAGTACAAAGGACTCATCGATGTAGGTGGCTCCTCTACAGTCTCGTCGAGGGCAGCCCATCTGGCAACAGCTAATCTCATGCATGGACAAACTACTTTTTCGTTGGGTCTGGCTTGGCTCTGACTGACGTTGTTTGCCGTGAGATAAATGGAGGGATATTCTCGAATTAACATAATGCCACACAAAAAAGGAAGAGAGGATCAGACCGTGCGCTATGCGCCGCCCTGAAAAATAGTGGACTCTGGCCTTTTCTCTCTCTGCCAGTGTTGCCAGCTTGGCCGGTCCCCGAGCCAGACTTCGGAAATCTGGCCCAATTTTGATGCGTCTCTGCCCAAAACGTGACCAATGTGCTTGCATCCCCACTTCCCCCAAAGTACACTTCTTTTGCATCTCGTCTGAGTTGCGGACACAGCTCCAGCAGGACTAGAAAATTCATAAGCTTACCCTTCATGTCGATGTCAATGGGGGACTCATTGCAGTTCTCTTGTCATCGGTGGACCAAGAGGCGAAATTGACACAAACTTGTCCTCCGCGAGACAAAATTGTCTGCCTGGAGTTGAGCGAGTGGTTGGTTAGACCAGCAAGTTCTACTTTCTTTTCTGACCGAACTTTCTTGTTCCCCGATCTGGCCGCAAAGGCCCTCCGAGGTCTGGCAACCTTGCTCTCCGCCCGAACTAAACCAGTCTCTCGTCTTCTTTTTTTGTGACGCTCACACAGTCTGTCACATCGCATGTACGTGAAATAGCCAAAGGGCCTCTCTTCTCTTCCACAGAGCTATGATGGGGCTGACATGACTTTTTTTTTTTGCCAGCGCGCGCACAGTTCCAAATTAGCCGTCGGCATGCTTATGTACACGCAGTCACAAACATAAGAAACTCGTACCATTTAGCACGACGCTGCTCAAATGTTAAGGTTGGTTTTGTTGGGCAAGCAATTATTTGATTACATTCTTTCTGCTGGGCCTGTGCTGGACGTGCATACAGAAAGAAGCCTTTTGAAAGTTAGTAAGTTATGTACGTACACATTCGGTATAGCATGGAAGTAAGTGGTACCATTATTGGCGTATGCCCAAGTATTTGCAGGGAAATGAGAAAGAACAACCGACCCCTTGGGCAATCTTTTTCCTTCTCCATCGAAGATTCGGGAAACGTACGCGCGTAAGAGTGAGAAATCGAGTTAGTCGAACCGGAGACGACGGGACCTGAATGAATAATAATCCTTTGCAACACCAGTGTTTCTCTATTTCTCTGTCGAACCCTCGAGAAAGTGTGAGAGAGAGAGGGGAGGAACAGGAAAAGTAAAAAAATAAAACAAGGAGAGGAGAAGTCTGGCTCGGTTAGTACCTTTCAAACTTTTTCTTCCATATCTTCAGTCAAGGAACGTTGCCATCTATCCTTTAGTGTATGAACTTACTAGGTAGTGTCTCGTGCATGTTACAGTATACTTTGTCGAAGGATGCTGCTGTCCCATAGACACTCGCTTGAAATTCACCATCACAACCTGACAAACTAATCAGTCATGTGGAGGAGACAACTGAAGCCTTAACTTTCAGTCTAGTTATGTCTTACAGAGTTAACTTTTTTCCTTGTCGTTGCCACTTGAGTTCAGATCCAGGGTGTGTGATTGAAGGATTATGTGCTGCTACAGTGTACTACTCGTCGGGGAAGAGAGGGGGCAGACGGAGTGGCACTGGCAACTCTGGCGGACACCCACGTCCAATATGTCTCTGTACTATTGATGGATTCAGGTTCAAACCAAGGTTCTCTTTTTTTTAAAAAAAAAAAAACTGCCCCAAACCTGGGGCTGCAGCGACTTTGAAGTTTTGGGCTTGATGTCCATCATGACGCACGTACCAAGCCCAGTCTTAATTGCTTCGCAACCTTGTACGATATCCCACGTGAGTGACAGGGTCTACGTTCATTACGCATTTATGTGCCGTAACGGATTTACATTAGCAAAGGGAATGCATTCTTGTACTGCGTGTGAGTCCCATATCACAATATAGAACATGTCGTGACATTTGCTTACCTTTCTCAGGGCAATAATATGCTTACGCTACACGATGTTATCAAGTATCTGTCTGAAGGTACAGGCGGCCTCCTTGTTCCCTCACTTAGGGATAGTTTGTATGGTGTTAGTCACGTAGTTAGGACGAGTACTTGATCCCAGGACTTGTGCTTTCACCACCGTCGAGTCCGTCGAGACACTCTTGGGACCAGATGAAATTGTCTCTATATCAGGTGTCACCATAAATGGACTCTATTGTATTACTATTCTGAAAATGGTGTCCACTTTCATAATTCTTTCCTCTTTCTTTCTTCTTTCTTACTTTTCTTTCTTTTTTCTTCTTTCTTTCTCGCACTCCCTCTCTTTTACACACACACACGCGCGCACGCTTACCATCTGGGGCTGGTTGTCTGCGTTTGACTGACGCACACCTAAGCTTTTTCTTCTTGCCAAAAATGTGTCAAAAACTTTGCGGATCAAACTTTTCGATTGAGAGAGGCTTCCACACACCGACAGAGCACAGAAAAAGACTTTTTTCTCTCACATCGGCCTTCCTTGTCAATCCTCTTTTTTCCAGCTGGGTCGCAGAAAGATTTTTTCCCCTCCGCGGGACCGGAAATGTGTGTGTGTGTGTGCGTGTGTGCGTGTGCGCGCGTGCGTGCGTGTGTGTGAGAGAGTGCGTACCATTCCACTCAAATTGAAAGCAGTCTCGAGGAGAGACACACAAAAAGAGGAGAGCTGGATGATTCTGAAGTACTACAGCTTGGCCTTGCCGAGACACCGCAGTAACGTAATCGATGAGTTCTCATGTGTGCCACATGTACTGCACCAAGTCCATTGAGATGTTTTCGCTGAAGCAGTTCGAAGGCTAGCTAGAGCTCTTATTCATGTCGGTCGCATTAATCAGGAGGACAGAAAAGGGGCAGGAGGAGTAGCTGAACTTCATCGCACTTCAAGAGCTTCCTTCACTGGTTGCACTTCTCTTCCTCATCGACTTACTTACACTTTGTCTCGATTTCTCACCCCCCCCCCCTCCCAACTCTGCTGGACCAGAGCTCTAATGGATTTACCAAGAATACACATAAAAGAACACAAAACAGGGCAGATCTAAGAAAAGAGGAAAGGTTTCGCTTCGTGGCACTAACAACTCTGTATACATACCCGGACACATTTCAATTAAACTTTCATGTTTGGCAGTAATATGCACCTTTCGGTACACGGTGAAAGGGTCTGCCTGACTGTGTGTGGCACATGCACGACCAGGAAGTCTCGACAAATAACCTCAGCGAGTTACTGGAAACTCCGTGATATTGTTTTCTCTCTCTCTTTCTCTCCACGTTACACTACACATACAATAAGTATATATGCACACGGTGATAAGAATGCACGATAGGGTCCTGCTTCTGCAAAATCTTTGCAGAAAAGTTGCAAAATTTCTCGCAGTACCTCCAGCTGAAGTTCTCGTTCCACCTCGCCTACCTGTTACCACCAGTACTTCGAATGCCAGTATAGATAAGCCGAAATGAGCTTTCCGACAAACATTAAAAGTGAGAGAAAAGTCAAGGCAGCCGTGGAATGAAAGTACACCAAGTCTTTGGCAGAAGCATTTGCTGTCCATTAACTTGTCCCATTACTGAGACAAGGGAGAGGGACAGGATGGTGCATAGCTAATGCTAATGTGCTTCCGAACGAAAGTTGTTTTCTATGCACGCGCGAGAGGAAAAACAAAGCAGCGATCATTTGTACGAGTAATCAAGTACTTTTAGGGTACACTGCTTATGGCACTCAGTTATTAGGCTAGCACGCGTTACACACGTTGTCGTTGTAGGAAAAAAAAAAGCTCATGAATGTTAACGTCGCGTTTAGAACTACGTTCTAGTCACACGAAACATCGAAAGTTACTCTTGGAGTGTGTGGCAATATTGTAATGGTGCTATTAACCAGAAAGAAGGCTCTTAAAAGCCTTATGCATACCTCAATAATGCTTGCCTGTTTGCATAACGAAATGAATTTTGCAGCTCTCCCGAGCGAACTGTGCAGGATCTAATTCAGTAATTTTGCTCTTCTGAGCCATTAGGAATTTGTTCAGCTGTACCGCAGTTGTACAGCTTTGAGAGGATTTGTTGTATTCGACCGGCCGTTGGAGCTGCTGAGAGGAAGGGAAATTGGGTTTGACAGTAGTGTTCTTCTGCTCCCCTCCTCCATGGAAACACGCTAAATAAAGATTGCTGACCTTGTGCTACGCGTTGGCCGCTCTATAGAGGTCTTCTCTGACAAATCTACATCGGCGAATACCGCGGACGTCGTCCAATCACTTCACAATCAAGAGGAGACAGACTTCTTCAGAGAAGACATTCCCCGCAGAAGATGAGATTGCTACATGCACAGTATTGTTACCCTAAAACACCGACCTCGGAGAGGGTGGAATTTCTAATTAGTGCTCTTAAGTTTTCATTATGGTTTCCAGGAGCTGTCGTACCTGCGGGGAGCATTTCTATTGTATACATCCTATCTCTTTATCTCTTCTCTCAGAATACATCCTGGGATATGAGATCCTTCACGGAATTGGCCAGTGGGAAGGGATTTTTATCTCACGTGGAGCCGTCGGGATGAGAAGACGTGCGCACTTCCCTTACTGCACGTGAGCTTAGGTGCTCACAGTTTTGTTGCATTCAGAATATTTGCACCTCCATCAAAGGTCAGCTTAGGGTCACGGTGTCAAGAGGCAAAAAAAAACCAGTATGCAGCTTGTGCACAAGCGCAGCAGTTTCTCTCTTTCTCTGTTATGCTTACTTAACTGTATTCAGTCATGACAGCGCGCTGCCCTTAGTATACGTACCACATATATAATATACGCATTCGCTCTGTGCTACGTCTCTCCTCGGGCGGGTATTCTGTTTTCTCCGATGTCCACTCGCCACTTCCTGTGTTCAGCCTGCGCGTCTGTGGGCGCGCGCACGCGCACGTCTGCGCCGCCCAGTGCGAATCATCAATCCACGTTTACCCACGAAAATTAAAGGGGGGGGGAACATGGATGCCAGAAGGAGCCAAGGTAGAGCGGCCAGTGCCGTCAGCTCACATCCTGCTGACGAGACAAGTACTCGCACCTCTGTCGCGTCCACTCATTTAATGTGCGGCTGAGTGAATTGCCAAAATTGGACTGCAGGTACTCAGGACTCGTACATAATGCGAGGAGAATCGTACAGTTTCACCTAGTTGAAGGCGGACGAACATTGGCTGCTGTTGGTCGACCTTTCAGGAAATGCGTTCCCAGTTGAGATTTGAAATGAAACGCAAGTGAAAAGAAAATCGAAGACGACGAGGACAACGACGACGACGACGACGACGACGACGACGACGACGACGACGACCATTCCATTCTCTTTTTACCCCCTTTTCTTTTCCATTGGGATTAAGATTCCAGGAGTGACCATCTTGATATCGAATTCTGGTGATATGGATTCTCAGATCAGACTGGGTACGCACCCTTAGTCACAGTGTGCCCCTTAAATATCTGCAAAACTAAACAAACGAAAAAGGAGTTAAAAAACGTGTCTAAGTGATTCATACACAACACATCTGCAACTACGCAGAACTACAACAGAACTAATAATTTCTCTTTCTGTTCTGCGTTATCGCATCTTCTCTTTGTACTTGTGTGCGTGTGCACGTATACAGTACTACATGAGCGTTATGTACGAGTGCATGCTGCGATATCGAGTGTGCATGGACGTCCCAATCTCGTCGTCTCATTTCCACGATACCCTTGTCACTTTCTCCTCACTTCTTCGTGTGATGACCTATCAAAAAGGTAAAGGACATGGCAATCATCGTATACCGGTATGTGCAGAGCAGTGAACGTAGCAGCCTTGCTTGGAGCTAAGGAATTTTTGTGGACCGAATTGAAGTGCTGCTACAGAAGTTGTTATCGGTTGACTTAATTTTCTCCACATTCAACCTTTCCCCCATTACTCCGTCCCTCTGTTATTTCTCTCCCTCCCCCAACTTCGTCCGTTTGGACTCGAGACTTGCTGCTCGTAGTTTCTTTTCTTTCAAAAAACATTAGGTCTGCTACGTACGAGGGAAAACAGTGCCAATGAGAGACTGTTCTTGCATGCCGAAAGTACAGAGAGTACTAGGAGTGCTGAAGGTGCACTCATCTGCACAACGTATGAAGTATGACAGTGTTGCTAGGTGCAGTTGAGGTCACAAGTGGCGCAAGGAAAAAAGAAACTTTATTGATTGCCACAATAAAGTACTAATAAGGGATCGATCTCTTTGGCTAATATTTTGGGTGATAAAGCACCAACCAACCGTCCGCTATTGTCAGCCTCAAAAGTACTTACTTTTGGGAGGGGGGATGCGCTACGTTTTACTGAAATAGCGGAATATGTCAAAAGTTTTCCTCAGGACCAATAACGCGGTGTTTTTTTCCGCAATAGCACTGAACATTCTGTTTTTGCCACTTGGTACAAGCTTCTGGCACACCTCCACAGGAACAGCAACTCGCTATTCCTGACAGGCCATCCGAGAATGAAGGCTTCCTCGGCCTGACTCGTGATTTAGGAACGGTCCTCAAGTTCTCAATCGGGTCAAGGACCGGGTTCTGTGGAGGCCACTCCAACACCCCGATCTCAGTCTGATGGAACCACTGGGTGACGATTTTTGGCTGTGTGCTTCGGGTTCTTGTCATGGTGTAAGATCCATGCGTCACCCATCGGGAGGTTTTCCGCAGAACGACAGAGATCATGCTGGAGTATTGCGATTCCTCCTTCCTCATGAGGCCATCAACCTTTACCATTTCCCCGCAGCATGATGTTTCACTGTGGGTGCAGTATTTTTTCGGCGTAAATGCTTGTCCACTCTCACTCCACACATACAGCATCATTGTGCCCGAAAAGTTCGACCTTCGTCTCGTCCAGCCAGTGGATGGAGTTCCAGAAGGTGCCTCTCGGTATGGTGGAGGCGTCATCGCAGGTGACAAAGCTTAAGAGAAAGTCTTCCTGGGGTGGCATCCACGCAACCGATACTGATGCAGCGTGCTTTACTGTTGAAGAGGAGACGACGTGGCTATCGGCAGTCTTCAGATCTACAATGGTGACCTTCTTCGACATCCAGGGGTCAGAGCGGACGTCCCCGACGATGGAAGCTTCGTCTCTTGGGTTGACCTTGCGAGGCCCACCACTTCTAGGTACATCACCCACAACTTTGGAGTCTCAGTAGAGCTAAACGATCCTCTGCATCCAGGATGGCTTCGGGAGTTCCAGTCTCTCAGCGATGGCTGCCAGACCATTGTGGGCCATCCTTACTGCGGTCCGTCAAGTTGCCCATGACTCGGGAGATCTCGAGGCAAGGGAAGAAGTTGTGTGCATGAGTAATTGTGCACTTTAGCGAGATGGCTAATTATAGACTGAGCAAGCATAAGCCGACAGAGTTCTAGAGGGCGAAAAGATGTTGCACATCCGTCTGGAAGTCTCTGTAACGTGTCATGACATGGTTGTAGATTGTAGAAGGTGACAGACACATCGTTCCATGCAGATCATTCCGTTGCCGTGTCCGCAAACATCTGACTCTCTCATTTTTCGGTTATTCATGCACCAACCTTATTTAACCCTTTTGAATGCACTTGCTTCCAAACGCCACTTAACCAAGGCATGCCTCATACCCCTCTCCCGCTATGTCAGAACCGAGCATTATTGTGCATAGTGAAGAACAATTATTTTCTACTCAGGTGTATGCAAACTTTTGACCTCAACTGAAGCTCAAGGTACATGCACACTACAGCAGGAACTTTACTTACAGAATATGCTGCTACTGAGCACTCTTCTGTTTAGTCCGTGCACTAATGAAGGGAAGACTGTAAGCAAGCAAAGGAACGATGCACTTTCGGTACTGTCATCAGCAGTAGGTACGCAATTAGGCCATCGCTTCCTTCTTCTACAGACACAATATGTTGTCTGCTTCAAAGTACATCCACTGATGCACATTTCCTGTATACTGAAGTCCGGCCGTTTATGTAACTTTCTGTCCCGAAGTACACAATCTTTTTATGTAGCTTTGGAAGACCAAACTATGCGAGAATGTGACTTCTTCCATGCCCTTTTTATTCAAACTTGATTATTTAAAGTTAAAAATCGTAACTTTAATTACACAACTTCAATGATGCGTCATTTTGTTGAAGTACATCATGATCAGAACTGTCCACAAACTACGGACAAAAATGAGTGACACTGTAAAAAAAACTTCCATAAAAACCAGACTGCAAAACCCCTGACATTCTTATGCTCTCTGTGATACATCTCAAACTGTTTCTTGGAAAAATTAAGACAACGAAAAAGAGCACTAAACGAGACAAACAGACAGGATGAAGTAAAACCTAAGAACTGCGCAAACCAACTGAGTTTTTAGGAAAGTTTATGCCACTGAAACTCACTGAGTAGCTGCAGGAATGCTGAGTTGTCAGGAATGCAGGTTGAGAAAAGTTGTAGAAAAATTCATTAGGATGAACTCGTAAGTGGACGTCAAATGAATGACATATTCAATGTGTAGTAATAAGTCTATGGCAAGGAAAAGTGGCAAAGAACACTAGAAAACGGCAAGGAAACTAAATGAAGACCACAATTGCAAGTAATACTGATTCCACTTTTCCACTGCAATCCCGATTATTGAGTAAACCAGTCGATTGTGTTAGGAAGCCTCACAAACATCTACGTGCGTACTCCATCCTTTCTTCAACCCACACTACTGAATAACTCAATCTTTATGTGGGAACATAGAATGATTCGGACTTTTTATCATACCTGTTCAAAGTAAAATTTCATTAATATTTCTTCCAGCAAGGAAGCAGTCCTTTCATGTGAATGGACCTGAGACCACAGGGTCTTATATGCCACCATATGAGACCTCCTGCAGTGTTTGCTTTATACTCCTAAGCGTGGGGGAGGGGAGACTTTTCCTGCAGTTTATTTGTTCTTCTCTGCAAAGTCCGAGAATGGATAGAAAGTGATGTCATTGCATCCACAAGTTGCGCGCACAAAAATGTTCGAATGCACCCCGAAATTTTCGGTGTTGCACACGGCCAAATCTGTGAAATCTGATCCCGCAATGGAATTAAGGTTTTTTTTCCCTTAAAAAAGCTCCAAGGCACGTACGAAATTATGTTTCATACTATGGCAGAACAAAACGAACTCTACCAATTACATGTGTTACGTAGCCGGCTGCACGTGCGCGTACCATAAGAAGTCCTAATAGTACACTCCCAGGTAGGACTGGATTTTCCTCCTTCAGTCACGAAGACTTTGCCTACCCGATAAGACCATGCCCGTACCACAAGGGTATTTTAGGTTATGCAGTGCCTGGACGCAACCGAATTAAATTATCAGAAGTTTCAAGGGTTCCTACGTATGTATTTACCTATCAGATCACGTTGGCCTCGTCTTCTGGGCCTGCACAGTTAAAAAAAGTACGATGTAGCTAGGTACAACTCAGTTGCCCTAAAGAAAAAGAACACAAAGTGTGCCTTTAAAAAAAAAAGAATGTTACGAATGTCTCGTTAAAATTATTTGTCCGAGTGACTCCACGTGAAAAGCTCCTCGCCAGTTAGAGAAATGTGCAGGTTCGTACTGGTGTGCAGACCTGTGCACACGAATGCATGCAAGACGTCGTCATCTCCTCCTCCTCCTCGTCCTCCTCTCACCTTTAGATCGAATTTCTGTTTCCCCTTCCACTCCTGTGTATTTCATGTTAGGAACAGTTTTTCCACTCCTGTGTGTTTCATGTTAGAAACAGTTTAACTTTTACTGTGGGCGAACGGGCCAGAAGTTTTGTTTTTAGGCAGCTCTTCTCACTCGTTGGAAACTTCCTCCTCTCCCCCCACCTCCCAGAGACGATATAGGTCGCTTAATTCATCCGAAATCTGGCTTCCTGGATGGCGCATCCACAAAACCCAGCAAACGAGCTGCTTTCCAAGTTTTGATACGCAAATTAATGAGTCGGCCGGCGAAACCGGCGGGCTCGCAGATGAGCTACTCTTGTAGAGAGAGAGAGAGAGAGAGAGAGAGAGAGAATATGGGCCAAGAGAAACGTAGTGAGTTTCTTCTTCAGCTGGCGGATGATGCTCATAAAAGTTCCTTTTTCTCTCTCTTCCCCTGCAAAAGAAGAGGGGAATCACGCACAGACACACGCAGACACACTCACACTTTTCCACCTACACACAGACACACAGAGTGGAAAGAGACAGCACATTCTGAGGCCGTTGACTGATGCTTGTGGCAAACAGCAGATGAAGAATTGTGCAGCTTTTACTGCTTCGATTAAAGTACCTTAACTCCTCTCTCGTCCAAGAGTGTGGATGAGGAGGATGCGAGGAGTTTGTCATGCTCGGGTGACCTCCGATTTGTTCAGACGTCGTTTAGCATTTTGCACGCAGATAATCATCGTATCTTGTGCAGAGCAGCCGCGCTCGGCGCACGGGCCGGCGCTGTTCTGAGCGAGCGGCGACACCGTCGGCAACATCCTTCGGCAGTGCCATGCAAGCGAGGGTCACTCCAGAGTTGCTCACTCCGAAGAGGCATGATTTGAAACAGCATAGGTTCGGTTACGCGGCTGGGATCGATCGGACATTAAATCCTGCCGCCGCAGCCGCAACATTGGCGGCCGAACCCGCGGCGGCCGCGGCTCATTTGTACATGACGACGACAGCTGAGACAGTGGCGACGTCGTCGTCGTCGTCGTCGTAGGCGGCGGCGGCGGCGGCGGCGGCAGCAGCAGCAGCTGCTGCTGCTGTTGCTGTTGTCGGTTTGATTGCTGCTGCTCTCGAGAGCTGAAGCTGCCCCACGGCAATCGTTCATGTAGATCGGATGAACGTTGACGGGAGTTCTGTGCTCTCTTCTGAGTTGTTCGCGCGTGCGAGTGCGGGGAGCGGAGCAGCAGCAGCGGCAGTTGAGTCCATCCATCGGCAAAAGAGCGGGCGAGCGGCCGTTGGAAGAGAGAGGAGCAGGGAGGCCAGCTGCGCCATCAGCAGCACCGACTACAACCCCACGACGAGCAGAGGAGTCTTCTTCTGCTGTTCAGTCAGTCGCTGCAAAACTCTCCTCGCGCGAGGAGCAGAGAGGGGACACTACCTCTTGAAGATGGCCTGAGACGCAAAAAGCGAAATCTCGGACCAGAAGTTACTTTCGCGACAGTGAAGAAACAGTTTTGCTCAGTGAACAACAGCCACAACGATGCCCTATCACGCAGTCACCATATCCGACTTGGCGCACTCGCCATCGTCGGGGTCGGGGTCGCCGTCCTCCACCTCCTCCATGCCGGTCTGTGACCAGGAGGTTTTCAGGTCCATGAAAGTGGAGCGCAGCTCGAAAACGCCTTACTCGGATGCGACGCAGGTGAGAACGAAATGCAACGTACGTTGTTACATCGACGAGCAAACGAATCTGGCCACTTTTGCTCTGCTGCCTCGGTCATTTTTTCTAGCCGGAGAAGGCGTGGGATTGGAGGTCTCTCTCAACGCTTTTAAATGTCACCCGATCTGCACAGCGAAGCTCTGCTTCTTGAGTATCTTTTCTCTTCGTTGCTGCTATCCACGCGGACTCTTCTTCAAATTCGTACTACGAATCACTAAGTGCGCTGAGAGAACTGTCAAAACCGCGTAGACTCTAACCGTCAGCGCTCAGCTGATTGCCGCTGCCCGCCCGCTTCCCCTCAGCCGCCCGTGGCTCCACTGGCGCTCCCTTGTTGCCAGGGAAAGTCTGAGTGCGCACGGGCCAAGTAGCAGACTTGCTGCGGCGACTCCGGCGCCACTGTCTTGCTCTCGCTCTTTGCCTCGCTCTCTCGCCCCCTCGCTCTCTGTCTCGCTCTCGCTCCTTATCTCTTGCTCTTGTTCCCCTTGCTCTTGTTCCTCTTGCTCTTGTTCCTCTTGCTCTTGTTCCCCTTGCTCTTGTTCCCCTTGCTCTTGTTCCCCTTGCTCTTGTTCCCCTTGCTCTTGTTCCCCTTGCTCTTGTTCCCCTTGCTCT
>JAAUXU010095408.1_pt1 | contig 21438 bp, 24 predicted proteins | sample 7278151 | NCBI WGS metagenome assembly JAAUXU01 (sample SAMN14350113, study PRJNA611818) | marine sediment metagenome | isolation source: surface marine sediment (1.8m) | place: French Polynesia: Moorea | collected 2018-08 | reverse complement strand
TGGATGTGTGGGCCACAATACCTATGTGGTGTCTCCTCCCAACTGTTCAAGGTTGCCACTCACACGATGACGGAACAAAGCTGAGCTGATGCTTTACTGTCCCAACCTGTACACGCTGTCTGTGCTGTCCTTGCATCATTGGTCTCCTCACAATGTTTTGACCAAGATTTGTAGTGTTGCTCCGCAACAAAATCTTCCTGCTTCTTGGTCGTGTTGAGTGAGATTGACCTCAGGAAACGGATTTGCCACTCGATGGAGACAACCTCGATCACGAGATACCTGTACTTGGTGAAGTTTGAGGCGTCTGTATCTTGTGTGGACCGGACGAAGATGACTGATACACCCTGTGCAAACTCACATATACATGCAAGATACTTTTTGGCCAATTCCGAAACTTCTGCTTGATGTGCGGAGGAGGGAGAGCGAGTAGCAATTTCAGTGAGACAACCTGTAGAAGAAACCGTCAATAAGCTGGCATGGACAAGATGTGCTTTGGACTGCAGAGTCAGAATAGAGCACAACTTTTCTGTGCTTTGTCCGGTTGCCAGCAGAAAACTTGACGAAAATCGCCTTTAGCTGGTTTCCAATAAAGCCTGAGCATGGAGAATTTCTCCACCTCCGACTGCTTTTAGCTTGCATCGTTGTTTTCTTCGTCATTTCCAGATTTCTCACATCAATTGTTGTCACGACCTTTTCTTCCTCCGTCCAAGAAGGTGTGAGGAAGTGACAAAAGTGCACGGTTGACACCGGATGACAACTCATAGATGCGTGAAGGCCTGCCAGGCCTGCCAGGCCTGCCAGGAAGAAGCCAGAAAAGAATCACTGGCTGGAGGAGCAACAAAATTTGAGAAGGCAATCAAGTTTGGCCGAGGCTGCTGCACTTCTTCCTGCCTCTCTGTCTGCGATGAGTGATGTGAGGCTCGCCTGATTTTCTCATCCTTCAACTACTTTTTGAGTGGCCCAAAATTTTCCTCCACCAATTTATGCAGAGAGCGCGAGAAGGACCAACTTTTCATTCCAAGGTTGACGTTAACGGGGGGATTTTTCAGAAAGTGGAAAGGGGGAAAATTAACTTTTGGCAACAGCTGCTTTTGGAAGCAAACGAACGTTCAGAACTTCTCTCTTATCTCTGCCTCCTCCATCGTTTCATCAAGTACGTGGTTTTCTTCACCTGCTCCTTCATGACTTCAAGCAGAGCAGTCAGGGATTTACGTATCACTCTGGAAAAAGTCATCATTATTACAGTAATTAAAGTATCAAAGTACAATTACTTGGTGAAAAGGTAGTGAATTACTTACTCATGACTTTCCCCAGTCATTCCATTGTTGGCAAATGAAGGGAAAAGTCCGTTTATAAAGTCTTGAACACTATGATTTATGCATGATAGAGGCTGTCTTTGTTAGGCTAGGGTGTGGTTCAGATTTAAGTCTCCACGGGGCGAATCGTCTGTGTCCGCCATTTTTTTTTGTCTTCTTTGTGGACAATAAAAGGGGGGGAATTTGCTGCAAATCCTCAGTCATTCATGCAGATTTGGAAGGGCTGCTCCCTTCAATCTGCAAGCACTCTTCGCCTTCCTCTGGACCACTTGATGGCGCATTTCCTCCTGGTCGCAAGCAAGTGAGACTCCAAGTTGGCGGACAAGCTCATCGGTCGGAAGTTGAGGCTTCTCCTCGAGTACCAGGAGGGGTCCTTGGACTACGTCACCAGTCCGGACGTGGCGCGGCAGATCGGTGAGGCGCCAGGCCACGCAGGTTGGCAGGTTGCCTGATCTGCCGGGATGGTTGGGACCTTCGTGAATCCGTCGAGCCCGCCTTGGACAACCTCATGGTGCTGCCGTGCGCCGACTGCGATATCGCCACTTGCCGTGTCGGCGTTGCCAAGGACTGGAGCAAGACAGTCATCGTCATCCAATTGGCCTGGGGCAACTATGCCAGGGCTTACCTGGCCCGGACCTACGAAGTTCGTCCTTGGGCATTTCAAAGAAGTGCAACTTCTTATGAAGGTCGGCCGTGGTGAAGGCCTCTACGATGGCGGGCAGATCGTGGTCGTGGACACTGGGTTCGACGGAACGTCTGAGGTTGTCTGCTTCGATGATTGCATCGGCACTACCTGGGACCCACGCCAGGGCTTTCCCTCGTCATCGGTGAGGGACTTCTTCAAGACTGACAGCTCAGACTTACCGATCGCCATGGGTTCCATCACCAGCGTGGCACCGAAGCCCATGGCGGTGAGGTATAGAGCTTGTTATGAATATTGATTCATATTCAATGTATTCGAATAAAATCCACTTTTTAGAAATATTCAAAGTACTCAAATATTTTTTCTTGGCTTTTGACTGTTTAAGAAATAGCAATATTATTCATGGGCAGGAACGAAGGGTCATTTAGAGCAGCATCAAGTTTTGCTGCATATATGTACTGAGAGGGAATCGTTTGCTGGATTCTGGATTCTTTGCCCTGTGGACACATAATGTCTTTTACATAGCAGCACTTTTTCAGGACTAAATATTCAAGGAATATTTTTTTAATATTCATATTTACGCAATTCTCTTTGCTGAATATTCATATTCACTCGAGTCCAAAAATAGTCGAATTCATAACAGCCATCAGACGTCCAGGAACAGCCTCGACGGCAGCCTCGTCCTCACTGCCGAGACATTGGGGTGTGGTAGGGATGCTTGCGGGCCAGATCCAGCCCGTAAAACCCGCGGTCTGGGCCGGCGGCAAAGTTTTCCAAACTACGGGCTGGGCCTTGGGCCTCGGGCGCCTCACAGAAGAAACTGCATCAATGCCAATTTTTCTCCACACAAACCTGCCCTAAAAAAAAAACCAGGAGGGCAATGATCTGGTGATGCAATTCCTAAAGAGCTTCTACAAAGTTCATGCAGTGAAAAACCTCCTTGCTTTTTCCTCCATGTGTGCCTGAAAAGGCTTCTCCGTTAAATCATATTTCTGATGTTATGCTGGGCCCGCGGGCTGGCCCAGCCCATATAAAAGTTCTTCCGGCCCGGCCCAGCCCGTAGCGAACAACCTCGGCCCGCAAGCATCCCTACGGTGCGAGCGGGGCAAAGTATTTGTACGCGACCGAATTCGTTGTCGCATGCGACGCTTTGTTGTTTCTCCAAAGAGGCCACCTTAGTGCTGTGCGCGTCGTTACTGACACTCTGCGCCGAGAACCTTTGGGGAGCAGTGCAAGAGTTGCTTCGTCTGAGCGAGTGGCGAATTTTCTCCGTGAGCGTCTCCAGGCTGTCCCCTAAAAACGGCCATGGGAAGAAGATTCTTAAAAATTTGTGTTCTAGGAGAACTTAGACTGAACATAGAACCCTTCAACCATGGTAGCTTTGCTTCTGACAGAGACACAGACCAGGTTCAAGATGACCAACAGGGTCTGATTGGAATTCTCTTAAGACCACTCAATGACTTGAGACCAACACAGAGGTTTTAGTAGTAACATAATACTTTATTCTTCAACCTGGAGGGGACCCAAAATATCTTACCAACGACTGTTAAGACAACAGAGTTTGAACCTAGCCTTCTACCCTGAAGGGGAGCGGATTCCTCCAGCTCAGCCAGCAACAGGGCAGGGAGAAAAGAAGTCAGATAGGACAGACAGCCTGAAGAGTGGCTTGGCAGGCCTTCACCATGATCAGGTGGGGGGCAGCTGGTCCAGAAGAAGGGGAAGACTCCTTGCAGATTGAAGGGAGAGTAGCCCTTCCAAATCTGCATAAATGACTGAGGATTTGCAGCAAATTTCCCTCCTTTTATGCTCCACCTTGACCAAAAAGAGGATGTGACCAGCCAGGTTGACCCTCATGTAGCTCAAGCTACCCCTTCTCCCCAATGTCCTGCCTCACTGCAAAGCAGCCACAAGCCTCCTTGCTCCTTGTCCTCAAGATTTCCCTCCACAACAAAGCCTCATAAAGCAACAACAAAGGACACAGGCAGGACCCAGGGAGGGAAAGAAGAAGACAAAAAAAAAGATGGCGGACGCAGAAGATCCACTCGTGGGGGGGTTAAATCTGAACCACATGGGGGTAAACAAAAAGGGGTAAATTTTGCAATTTTATGGACACGTCTTTTTTTTCATTTGCCACACCACAATGAAACTGACCTTCATGAGTGTGTCTTTAAAAAAGCGTCAAAATGTTGGCAACTTCGTTTCTTTCACTCAATCCATTTTTGTCAACTGTTTTGAGTGCCTAAAGAGGTTTCACCTCTACAATATTTGATGGCAGCATATTTTCTGCCTTCCAAAAAATGCGTGAAAAAAACAAAAAACTTTTTCTTGGGACTTCTTGGATCGTTTTTACAGACGTCAAAGGAAATCACTTCTCCCGTTTTTGCCAGCTATACCCTATTTTGTTATTTCCACTTAGTCCCATTCTTAAAATGCGATATTAATTCCAGCACTAACTGGGCCGAAGGGGGTCCCAATGGCTGTCAAGAACACCCTCCTCCCAGGGTCGTCAAACTCAAAAGAAGGACTGATTCGTGGGAGTCACCAGTACAGGAAATTCATAGTTTAACATCCCCTCTTTTTAGTTGGTGTCACTACTTATTTTCTACAGGCTCAAAATAATAAACCACGTTCTGGTCCATGGCAAGTTTTAGCTTTAGCTGGATCAATGATAGACTTAACGTTTAGAAAGCAACAACAATAAGAAGAAAAGTAAAGACAAGAGAATCTATTTTTGTTTCACTAATACAAAGCTGCGAGTAGAAGGAATCCATGCGCAGAAACTATCTTAATACGTACGTATCAAGTATAGTTCTACACCTGAATGTGCATACTTGCACACGTGAAATATATGCCTGTCTGTTTCAAACATCTTGAGTTGAGATTGTCATTGACGTCACCGAGTCTTCGACGAGTCTGGTTACAAGACTTTTTTTTACTGGGGACTCCACATGAAATTGTACACTCAGGGTAGGATTCAGAAATCAGACCAAGTTGATGCAAAAGTAATAGTAGTAAAGGTTGAAGGCTGTGAATGGCAACACTTGAAGTCATCCTCACAACCGTGCAATGTGAGCCGAAAATACGACTGCTGGTTACGATTTGATGTGGACTCCCCAATATTAGACATTTTGATCACCGTCTCTGTCAAGTCAGAGCCACCAGCAGCACTTTGGCCCCACCCTGTACGTTTGCCTTGCGTGCTTCTCCCCGGCCACCCTGTACTCGGCAAATCAGTTCTCCCTTCGGTAAGCTGCAAAGAAAATTTGCCAACTCCAGGACAGAGAACCGTCTATGACAATATCGAACATTTGTGTAAAAGGTGATGTCAAATCAAGGCCACCCCGTCAGTCCTTGCTCCTCACCCTGTACTTGGGGACACCCTGTGCAGGTCTTTGTTTCCAGCTCCAGCCATTGAGTACTTTTCATAGGCAGCATCGTTGTGGTGTTGCAAGATTAAAAGTGTCTTTCTTTCCAGAGTAGCTTCCATATTTGCATATTGTTTTGCATAACTTCACTCCATTTCTCTTTCTATCCCATTTCGTCCATTGCCAAGTGTAGGAGAACAGTGGATCGGGTGTACAAAGTGTACAAAGTGTACCAAGGATCCATTTTGGGCAAGTTAATGGCAATCCGTAACCAAATATTTGGTTAAGGGAGAGAAAAGGGTTTTCAAAAAAAAGAAGACTTCACTCAAGAGAAACTTGAACGGTTCGTTCGATGAGAAACTCATCTTGGGAGAGGAGAAATGAGTGGAAATCTCGACTGAACAACAGTTGCAATTCTCTGAATTAAACGTTCAGATGGGAGGTGCCAACGAAATAAGAAAGCACAGGGTGCGTCAGAAAATTGATGAACAGAGTCCACAGAGGTGCAGCAAGAAGAGTTGTGACTGGGGTTTGAGGGGGAAAGTGGCTCAACACTTTGATGAACTCTTAATGCAAAACTTGTGGACTCCAACAGAGAATGTTGTTAGGTTAATAAATGCAGCTTTTTGTTGACTTTCCGCTGGAATTCCAAGGTCCAACGTTATGAGCTGCCAGAATAGCTTACTGAGTCTGATGATGGTGGCCAAGGTGGTGCTTTTATTGTCTGAAGGTGAAACCAGTCCAGACAAGATGAAGATGAAACGAGTTCAGACCAAGTGCGTGTCGAACAGGACCAGGCAGGGCAACCAAGGTAAGATGAATGCAGAAAAGTTGTTTCTTAGCCTCTCCAGCCTGGACATTTGTTGTTGAGCTAACTGCAGCTGTCAAGTTATGGTGAGTGACTCCTCTTGTGATGCACCCTGTATGGAGAGAGAGAGAGAGAGAGAGAGAGAGAGAGAGTGGAAAAGAGTCGGGGAAGATGCGACATTATTATTGTCTGCGAAGCAGAAGCAGGGTGGAAGTTTTAATTCTAACTGGGAATTTGGAGGTGCTGGATGGAGGGAAAGGAAGAAGTTTGTACGTCCGTAGGAAGAAGAGGGAGAGAAAGCCTGAGCAGGCTGACAGAAGGGGTTAAAACCCCTTTTTCACAGAAGTCAAAATGAGAGAGCAAAGCCCAAAAGAGCAGAACAAGCTCGAGGGTTGCTTTCACACCATGGAAAGAAATGTTGCAGCTTCCTTCACATAGAAAAGAAACGGTTTCTCTCCATTTTCTATGCATGCAACCTTTGGCAGGGAGAGAAAGGAAATAACAATGCTGATTTTCTTCTCACCAAGGCCAATCCTGAGGCTGCAAAGGCTGCAAAGGCTGCTGCTGCTGCTACTTCCAGGAGCACCTTGATTTATGGCCAAGAGTCCTTGCTGCTCAGCCGCCAAATGGGATTTTTGCCTTCTGGCATGCAGGAATGCAAATAGCAGACAGAGAAGAGAAGAAAGGAACACAACAGCAGCACCAGCAACAGGAGCAGGAAAAAGCTTTAAGGAAATGGTTTCATAATGCGCCAGCAAGAGCAAGAAGGAAAAAAACTGACAAGAATAAAAGTAGACACAACAATGATACGCGCATTAAAGCCCGCAGCTGCCTTGTCAAGCGGCCTTGAGGGCCTCAAGGCGGTGCTGGATGGAGCCAACACCAAGGTTGCGGGGCGAAAGTCCTTGGAGCAGAATGATCGAGGCCATCCGGTGGGCGTCTTCAATGGTCACGTCCTCGCCCCTGCAGCCATCAGCACCTGACCAAGCCTAAACATTGAGAAAGCTTAAGGATCCCTTTTAGTTCTTCCCCGAGTACAGCAGGAAGTTGGTGCCGTGCAGGAACCATCGACTGCCTCAAACTGAGTCGATGTGGCCCATGTTTCAAGAATTATAAAGTTTTTATCATTTGTGCACGCCTGAAAAGCCTTCAATGTCTCATATCTGATGTGTCTCCATGAAAAGCATGGCCAAGTGGACGAGAAATGACAATAAAGGTAAGGGAAAGCATAACTTCCTTTTCCACATCTGGATCTTCCATTTCCATCCCCACACAACAGAACTGAGAGTCAGTCAGTCAGAGTAAAAGTAGGAAAACCTTTCGTACTTATTTGTGGACTCGAATAAAATTCTAGACTTGGTTGCGACAGAAAATGGTGAACTCCATGTCAGAAGCTGTTGTCCCTGCGCTCCTCTGCCACTCTTCCAACAGTTTCCTGTCGAACGGACCCAAGAGGAGCTCCCTGTAGCCAGCATCAATGACATTACAACCACAACCAAAAAGAACTTTTTGCGGCAGCTCTGAGACACAGTGTACATTGCATTAAAAAAAGTTGGCCAAGGAGTCAATAAAGGTACATATGAAACTTGTTCCAGTCTCTTTTTTGTACCTCTGAAAGCATATCTTTCATGACAACTGTAACTCACAGGGTGTCCTGGAGCTGTTGCAACCAGGCACGGACACTTATTTTTCTCACACTGCCTGGATTTCTGCAATTCTTTCCTCTCGCTGTATCTGCAGACTCTCTGTCTTTATGATGGTGCCATTTTGTGTTCATTCACATAACTTGTTCAGTCGGTACATACAGGGCCTCACTGAGAAAGGCATTGGTGAAGGTTGTCGAAAATGGCTACAACAGTACAAGGGCAGGATGGGGTAGAAGACAGAGGTGAAGTCCAACCCCTAGAAGACCCGAGGACCCGGATAAAGCATGAGAAAACTCTGGACAGACATTTTTCATCATTTTCTTCACTGTGCGCGCATCATTTCAAGACATTTGACATTTAGCAATCAAGAGTGCAAACAAAGCATCAAGACCATAGTTCACAAAAACCACTGATATCACAGAACACCTGAGAGTCTGGAGGAGAAAGAAATACTGAAATTCTCCCAGTGAAGGGAAGTAAGTGAAGGTTGGACATTTGCAACATTTCGAGGACACTTCTGAACTTGATTGCACGTTCCTCCTGCACAAGACGTGCGCTCGCTGCACGTCTGAACCGTACAGGGTGGTGGCACAGAGTGAATTGCGCAGGGTTTGTTCAAAATGAGTTGCAAATCTCCTTGGTCCACCCTGTCACACTCATGCAGAGTTGCCGGTGTCAGTCACACAACCTCGAATAAAGTCAATGAGACACGAGGCTGGCTTTTGTGAGGTCTTATCTTCACGCGTCAACGCGTCTGCCCTGATCGTCAGCCGCCTGTTCAAGGTGCCAGTCTAATTTAAGTTATCATCATTAAATCATTATCTCACCGATTATCACGCCTTCCTCGCCGACTTTTTTTTTTTAAAGATAAAAGAAAGAGAAGAGTCCTTCGTTGGAAAAACTGCTGGTTGGAGCTCGAGGAATTTCATTAAGTGTCTGCTAGAACGACTCATTCAAAAGTGAATGGCTCTTTATGACCTGGCACTAATGTCACTTCTCTTGAAAACAGTCAGAGTCATGTCCTAAGTGCGTCTTCCACCAATACAACGTTATGGCCTTTATCAAGATCAACCAACGGATGGAGCTCGTTTCACGCGCACTTTTAGGTGCAGATTAAGATAGTCGAACACTGCTGAGGCCTAAATATGGACGCCAACCTGACCTATGGACCTGAACTACACGTGAATAGAGGACATCTTACAAGAATTGGACACATTAAGTATTTACTTTATTTCCACTAATCCGCCGGGGGGAGGGGGGGCTCCCACTTCTGGAGGGCAATGCATGTCTCTCAGTATGTTTCGACAAGGTCATTACTTATCCCTAATTACAGCACTTACAGAGCTGATTTGGGTTGCATTCGATCAAAGTTTTGTCCCATATGAGCAAAAGCCTGGCCACAGCTGTCACGGCCGTCACGTCAGACCTCAACCCGGTCCTTTTGTGCATCTTGCACACACTTAAACAGTGTGTGTAATATACCTGTGAATATTTGGAAACTAAACCTTGGGCTTCATTCGGTTTTGTGGACTCACTTAAAGCTTCATTCTGTGGAAACTTCTGTTTTCTTTGCCCACTGCAGGGCACGAAAATGCTCCCTCAAGGAGGGAGTGCACGAAGGACACAGACTTCAGCCCCAGCCCCTGCCCCTGCCCCAACCCCAAGCCCCCCGAGATGGCAGACAGACTGAGAACATAAAGTCCTACCGCTTTATGTCCCGGTATATATAAAGAAGATGAGTATAAGTGCTATGATAAGCGAAGAAGTGATCTTCAAAACCAACAGTAGAACCGCATTGTTGAGCAGATACAGGCTGAGGCTAAACGCTTGACACTGGACTTCACCTGAAGCACGACACATTGGGGACGTGAAGTGCCAACACTTTGGTCACTTGAAATGAGCACCTGCGAGGATACGTTAAAGTTGGTCTCATTGCTGTTCCACCCGGTGTCAGTACATAAGGAGGATGGTGACGTCGTTCCGGCCTTGACTAGAACAACACGAACAACGGTGGCGTGACCAATCTGACGTAAAACGGCGTTGTTGAGCAGCTGCAGTTCCCAGGTGAACCCTGGTCTCGCCCCGAACTGAGCACGCCCGTTTCAGAGGCCTTGCTCGAGTTCTGCCCGGCCGGGCCGACTTGCACGGGTGCCTCCGGGTTGAAGGTGAGGCAGGAGCAGCTGTTGTCCCCCTCGACGTCCGGAGCTGCCTCCGGATGAGTCACTGACATCTCCTCAATGACATCACAGAGAAGAGAAAGCTGCAATCGGAATTTGTCGGAGCGCAATCCAATTTTATGTCCTCCCTCGGGTGTCATCGATATTAATCAAGGAAAAAGAACCCGACAACATTTGTTGCTCTCCCTTCACAGCATTAACTTTTTTTTCACGGCGCAAATGAGAGGGAAGAGTGATATTTTTTGGTGCTTTTTTTATATTTCACTTGTTCTCCATCCTCGACTGTCACAGAGACGAGTCCTTCCTGTTAGTACAGACACACTGAAAATGCACACACAGAGTTGATAAATACAAAACTCGAGCAAAGGCACAAAATAAAACAAAATTCAACCTTATTAAGTAGGCCTGCATAAGATTAGCACGTGCTTTAGACAGATAGGGCAGTAGTATTGGGAGGGGGAGGGCAGGAGGTGGATTTCCCACTTCCAGGTCGTGGTGAAGGTATCCAAAAACATCATGGTTGTGTTCGTCTGGACAAAAAAAAACAGCGAAAGAAAATACATTCTTAAAGCTTAATGGAAAGGATCAAGTCGAATGTAGTTAGATGGGCACATATTTTATATTTACGTATAATTGTGTATATTTATATAAGTATATTTGGGCATCTCAATGTTTTTCCAGCTTAAAAAGTGGCAACATTGATGTTTCATTAAAAAAAAATTTAGGTGCCAACAGTAGGCAGTGTCTAGAATTGGCGCCTAAAAGTTCAATCAGAGACACTCTGATAATGGCATTTTTAGACGTGTGAATTTGGGCAGTTGTCTTCAAGCCTTTTTAGAGGTGTCAGAAAATCATTTAAGCATTTTGTTTAATGACCCATCAAACGTTTTCCCCAGTTGCCACTTTTTCAGGCTGAAAAAAACAATTGAAACGCCCTAATATATGTGATACTTTTGGGTCATTAATACCATGTTGGGAAATAAAATTAATCAACAGGACTGTTAGTCTAAAGAGATGCTTTCGCTTGGCTTAGAGTGTTGTAATGATGCAAGAGGAGGTCTATTCACATTTAGCAGTGAGTTAACAAAATATGCGCACAGTCTTTGTTGCCCATGTGGGGTGGAGTCTTGGCGCTTAGGATCATTGTGGTTATCATAATACAGGGTGGACAGAAATTAGCGTCAGACTCGTCACGGTTCTTGCTGCTTTGAGGAGGCATCATGTCTGGCTTCATCAATCCTGCCGACCGGCAATTATCAATATTCAATCTGTAATATGTACAGTACAGATATATTAATTAACATTTCATATGCTGGACCATTCTCCCCAGAGGTATCACTGGCTGCTGAGCTGCGTGCAAAAGTCCCACACGGTGGACTTTGTCCCATTTCATCTGTTTATGCCTTGCTCGGAAGAAGAGGAAAATGGGCAGTGTGTCAAAACCTTGTGTACACCCTGTGCAGTCCAGACTGGCCACAGCGGCCCGCACGGTCCACTTCAAAGCTTTGACATCACTGGGATGAAGAAGCAAGTGGGAAAATGCATCGAAGGCTCTTGGACAGTCTTGGTACACCCTGTACAGTCCAGCGTTGATGGTGACTGACGACAGACGGGTCTGCCCGCACATTTTTGAGAAAGACCCCGGAAAAAAGAGCTCAAAGACCCGACGGAGATAAAAGCCCTCATTTTTTTTTCACAGAACAAAATGACAAATTATTTCATTCCTAGTGAAATAAAGTACTTTTTTGCCACTTAATACAGTTGATACCTCCGCCATCCTCATCTAAGAAGGTCCAGACCCATTTTCTGTCAAGACAGCAACGCCTCGTGAGGGGCTCAGGCTTTGAACGCCAGGTTCAACGATCGGCGCAGGTGGTCAGGCTTGCCACTCGACGTTAGGTCAGGGACAAAGACGTTGAGAAAGTATCTGGTAAGCCTGAGCACCGACTCCCCAGGCTCGGCGTCAAGGGTTAGAGAGAAACGTATAAACATCAGAAATCATTGAAAAGCATAAAAATTCTAAAAATTGACTCACAATCCTTGATGCTTCCTCCTTCAAGTCCAGAGTACAGAATGAGAAAAATCTTTTACTACGAAAAATTCCCGGTTTTCTCCGTCACTTTTGGTTTTTTCTCCATGCATTCGGGTCTTAAGTGTTAGTTCTGATTTTTTACTGCCGGAGCCGAGAATAAAATTGGGTCCGTTCCAAAGTGTTACGACGCTAAGTAAGATCCACCCTGTACAGTCACACTATAGTAAAGCTCAGTAGTAGGCCTGAGAAAGGCCTACAGGGGGGTGGGGTAATCTTTATATGTACACAACATGTGTTTAAAACGGCGACTGGATGACGTCGTAGGCCTGCAGCGAGGACATGACGACGTAGGTCAACCATAAGAGCACCATGACGACGGCGGAGGTGTACTTCGGCCCCAGGGGTCCGCCCAACTCGGTCCTGCCGCAGAGCGGCAGCATCCTGCGCGTCATGAGAATGGTGATGGCGGTTAAGGCACACAGTGAGTAGATGGTCACGCTGAAGCCTAGGGCGCCTGATGGAACTCTGAATCTGTCGCCCTAACAACATCAAGAAGGCAAACGATAATAACACATGTGGGTGGGATGGTGGAAAGTAAAACTCTTTTCGTTTATCTTACCTTGGTTAGGTTAAGACTGATTAGGTTAGGCTCCCCAGATGACCTTACTTAGGTTAGCTTATTTCACTTTAGGACAGTTCAGACAACCATGAAAAAACAAACCGTTGCTGGCCACATGCACAACTCACAGCACACACTCCAATCTACAGGGTGCAGCAGGCCAATGTCCACTGGAATTCGCAGGTAAATTGTGCAGACAAATAATTAGCTGCATCAAAGAAAGGTGCCAAATCCCGCCTTTCCAACGAGCCCTCACTTGTTGACAAACATGCACATTTGGCAGAGATGGACCAAAAATCATTTGGCTTCGTCTGGTGTCCACACGTGGCCACCAAGGACATCCGTGACATGGTGCGGGACAGCAACAAGACGGTTCACCAGGTGGCTCGTAGTCTGGGAGAAGAAGACTGATAGTCAGCTGGTCTCGCCCTCCAAGCTGGTCGAAGCTGGTCTCGCCCTCCAAGCTGGTCTTGCCCTCCAAGCTGGTCTCGCCCTCCAAGCTGGTCGAAGCTGGTCTCGCCCTCCAAGCTGAGCTGATCTCACCCTTGAAGCTCATCCCTCTCTCGAGGCTGTTCTCTCAAAATCCATTTGCTCAATTTGGGTGCATTTTTGAATTCTGTTAATCAGCGAACGTGGCTGCGGCCGTTGCAGTACTGAGTTCGCTACCACAGTAAATACGTTGGCTAACATCGACTGCAGATTAGACAGTTCTGTTGAATTTGAAAAAAGTGCTCGCTCAATGAAGGGAAAACCGTTTATGTACTAAGGCCGTAACAGAATTCGCTGAATTTGGCTGCAAATTTTACGTAGATTTTTGAGCTTTAAACTCTGTTAAAATCAGCGAACGGGTTCGCTCACATGTACTAAATGAGCGAATCATTGTATACGTTTCGAGAGTCAGGAAATTTTTTCGCCGTTCGCTCAATTTGGTTGCAGATTTGAAATTTTTGTTAAAATGAATGAATGGGGTTTATGTACTAAGAGCGTAAAATAATTTGCTCAATTTGGCCAATGTGGCTCGACAAGAGGGAGAAGCTCTTTGAGACCACCCTCATCACCGGCATGAGGAAGGCTGCCAAGGAGAGGAACGTCAGTGAGACGACGATCAGGAGGGCTATGAAAAAGCTTTGGTGTTGCCTCAAGAGTGCATTCTCCACGTCAGCTGCTGGCTGAGGCCACTGAGGCCACTGAGGCCGACAACAGGCTCAGTTGCAGCAAGAGCATCTCAATTGAATGAAACGACATTGATGGACGGTGAAAATCTTTCTCACTATCGATCAGGCTGACAATGGTCAAAATGACCACTGAGTTTCTCTCTTCCTGTGCAGACTCAGAGAGATGTGTGATTTGCACAAAGCATCCTCCAGGCATCATGTTCTTCAGCTCCTTGGCGAGTGACGACGAGGCCTTGCACCCCTTCGACTTGTACCTGGACTTGCAACTAGATGTTCCAGCGCAGGACAGCGCACCTGGTGGCAAGGCAAAGAAAGTTCAAGACTGACTGGCGGACTCTGGCCGGCGTCAACGTGGCCACCACAGTCACCAGAGTGGAAGCCTCTTGAGTACAATGTGTGGAACGCCGAGGAGGAGGAAGCCTTGAGCCTGTATTAGACACCAAGAGCTCTCACACCGAACGAAACAACTCAAATGTCTTATAACAGCACTTCTGATCAAACTGGGGGTCCCTTGCTTGATCATGATGCAGTCTGCGTTGAGCAACAAGAGAGTGCAAATTGGCCTGCTACACCCTGTATGGCAAAACAATCAAAGTCAACATATTTCCAATGTTACATGTGTCATATGAAACTGCAGGACCATGATCCTACTTTGTGCTTAGTTCTACTCCATCTAGAAGCCGACTTCGATGACGCCGTACGCCTGCAGGGCCGACAGGGTGACGTAGAGAAACCACAGGAGGACGAGGATCGACGCGGAGGCGTAGGCCGGCCCTTTGGGGCCGCCCAGTTCGGCTCGCCCGAAGTAGGGGAGCATCCGGCGCATCATGAGAAGTGCGACGGCCACGAGTGCGCACACGGTGTAGATCATGACGCTGAAGCCCAAGGAGCCGGCGTTGATGTGGAAGCGGGACCCCTAGTGTGTGACGTCACGAAGGGAGTGGAGGAGGAGGAAGAGGAGGAGGAGGAAGGAGGAAGGAAGAAATCATTCATTCATCGAGGTCAGTTATCGAGGTCATTGAGCGAGGTCGACCGGCAGACACACAGAGCGATTGGGGAATTATTCCTATCTACGTTCATGTGTGCGTTGTTTCAACCCACAGCAAAATCATTCGTGACTTGGCTCACCCAATTCAAAGTCGTGGTTGGTGGAGAGCGGAAAAATGCGTGACCTCTCAAATTATTTTTGTGCAAAAAAAGTTAGTAAGAGCTCAACAGTTACCCATAAAAACGATCACACCAACTCAGTACTGACTCATCTCAATTCATTTCACAAGTGATCTCTTCTGCGCAGTGGAATACTTGAACCTCGTCCAACAGGGTGACTCAGTCAAGTACGCCAAGAAGAGGTCACCCCCGTATGAATTCATACCATGTTCGACCTTTTCTATTGCTGCCCAGCCAGAAATGTGTGAGGACCACGTTAAAGGCTACGATTGGGGCCAAAGTTTTATGTGAAAAAACGTGTTAAAATCTATTGTTTCGGCTGATATTTCTTTTTCGCACTCTCGTGCTGGGAAAATCTGCTCTAAATTCAGTTCCGGATATTCCAAACGTCAGTGCTTGCAAAACTCCCGGCAAAACTGAGTGTCGTTCAAGTCAGGTTCACACAATATTGCAAAACAAGGCCTACCCTTGCACCGTGGTAGATGGCAGCGATGACCCAGGGCAGGCCCAAGCCCAAGAAGACGTTGACGGAGTTGGAGCCGGTGATGTTTCCGATCGCGTTGTCAGCATATTTCTCGCCCACGGCCGCAGCTTTGCTCGCGAAAGTGTCCGGCAAGGAGGTGCCCAACGCAACGAAAGTAATGGCTACAATGGAAAGTACTCTTGTCAGAAGAAAAGTCAGCTTTCGTGATGAAAAAAAGCACTGTTAAGGGTAGAGTGTGGAGGCCCAAATCGATTGCACTTGGCAAACAGCATCAAAATCGACCTCGGGAACACTGTTGAGCATCTTTTTTGCGAAGCTGAGGTCTCAGCATGGTCACCAACATGGCCCTGACGCCGAGATGCAAGTGGAGCCAGTGGACTCAAGTACCCAACAGGTGAGCATTACCTGCACAGTGCACAGTTTTGCCTGCATGAAGAGAAATTCTTGAGTGGAAGTCGTCAGTGGCTTCAGTGGCAACCCTAAACTTTATTGGTCAGCCGACAGCACCTTTAAAGCATCTCCTAAAGCTGAATGGGGACCTGTGCAAGCCTCGTACTCGGGAAATTGACCGAAAGACAACATCAACTGCAGGGAGATGTGCAAGACTTCTCAACCCAAATGTTCGAACGTCAGCTTCATTTTATGGACTCCAACCTCGCATTTTATGCTGAGTGCTTATTTGGCAGGAAAAAACAGAGTGCGATTGATTCAAATTTTCATCTGGCAGCCTCCTCCACTTCATATTAGGAGTGGTACTGTGTTTTTGGCCTCCTCTCACGTCCAAGAACTTTTCTACTAAAACTCTGTCGTGGATCTGGTGTCCGACCAAAGCTGGCATGTTTTTTTTCAGTGCATCAGAGCCTTTGAAGCTCTGGTCCCGAGCCCTGAAGGCTTCGAAGCATTTAAAATTAGTGCACAAACATACAGCAGAAGACAGCACCACTTCAGGGCACAGAAAGATATTCTTCAGCATCCATATCCATTCAGCATCCAGCATCCAAAATGCATATTCATGCGGATGAATATGCATTTTATAGATAAAAATAACATTGCCAAGCACCACAACCTGAAGCTGAGCTCTAAAGGAATGGGTGTAGCAAGGCCTGGACACCTGATACTTAACCTATGAAAGTCTGCATGTCCACTGCAGAGAGCAAAAGTTTAGTAGAGTGAAGCTGAGCTCTGCAAAAGGTCACCGGTTTGGTCCTGACCGACCCATGATCAGGCTGCACCTGGGAGGTCCTGCATGACTTCTCCAGCTCCCCCACTTCTGTCCAATGTCCAAGCGATAACTTTTTGTCTCCACTTCCAAATAGGTGAGAAAAAAGTTCTTGGCGAGAGCTCCCGAATAAATAAAGTGATCGAATGGAATGTTTATCACACTGAGCGAAGCAGGATCGAAGAGTTACCAAGTTCAAGTCAGCTCCATTTGCCAATATCTGAAAACTGATGGGATTTTCCATTCCTCGCATGCTACAAAAGTTGTAATCCCACTCTTGGCCAAATTTTCCATCCAGCCAATGAGACACTGAGAAAAGGCTGCTTTGAAACACGCTAAAGTAGAGTTAAGAAACTTAATTCCGCAGGAAACTGGAGGAAAATACACTTTTCTAACACCGTGAGCACTTTTGCAGCTGTCACCTGTGACGCTATCCTTGAGTCCAACGAGACAGCCAAAGATGCCAGCGAGGTCCCCGACGATGGCCGTCAACAGGCCGATCATGGCGATGGCCACGAAAAAGCAGGGCCAGCCTCCCCCCATGCCAGCGGGCGGGATCAGGGCGAAGATGATCTGGGAAGACAGGAAAGACGGAATCAACCAAATGCTGGACAAGAGTTGAACCTGGAGAGACAGAACCTTAAATCCGAAGGTGAGAAAGTGCATGACGTAGTCGCCGGCGGTGGCGTTCTCCACGTCGCCGCCGTTGACGTTCATTGCGTCCTTGAGCTGCTGCGCCCATTTGTCGTTGTGCACGCTCATCCCGTCCACGTTGTATTTCGTCATTTTCATCAGGCGGTTCATCAAGGAGTTGAACTCTGGAATAAATCGAACAAGTTCTTACGGCGCGTCCACATTGGATGGGTTACGCTTTCACGACTCTCACCGTCGTCGTTAGTGATGGTGACGGCGGTTCTGTTGATCTTGCCCACCTTGGCGCCCCCGTTGGCCTCGAACAGCTCGACCTCGAAGTTCTCGTCCTTCTCGAAGACCATGTCGTCAATGATGGGGATGCTGATTGAACGGTGAGTCTGGCAGAGAAGCCACCAACTTATTCAAGACAAAGCTGTGGAAGAAGTCAGAACTTCTTTGCAATCACCTCGCCGTGCTTGAACTCCAGAGTCCCTTCTCCACCCTTGTAGTCCTTGCCGTTGATGGCAGACCGGTCTATGGTCCTCCACTTGACGCTGATATTGCCGTCGGCGCCGTTCGTCCTGGCCACCGAGATCTCGGCCTCGCCACAGCTCTCCTTCACCAGGTGACCCCGCTTCTCAAACTGCAGCACTCCGGGCTCTGGAACGAAGGAGGACGTCTCCGTGTTCAGCACGTACACGCTTTGTACCGAGCTGTGGTAGCAAAATTTCAAGTCAAGGGGTGTTCAAGAGTCCTGCCGAAAGACCCATTTGAGGCAAGTCCTCTTAAGCACGTGTCAGTAGTCAAATATGCATGAAGTTAGCACCAGAATGAGTTTGTCAGCCTCAAGCCAGATCCTCAATGCCATCATGCAGGCCAAACTGGCCAAAGTTGCCGGCTTTGCTCGGGTTATTTGAGGACTTGTCTGTCTGTCCGTAGATGTAGGTGATCTCACAGAATTTAGTCTTTTTTTTTTCACTTTTGATGCTGGATAATCTGCAGCACTTCACCGATCTCTCCTCGCTAGTGTTGCCAAGTTGCTCAGCAAAGTTGCCACCATTCGTCTCTCCCTTCTTCCTCCTCGTTCCTCCTCATCTACCCTATGTTTCAGAGTCTGGCAACTCCCAGCTACTGCAGAGAAAGAAGATTTGCTCTAGTAAAAGGCAACTTTGGACTGCCATTTCGGCCTCGAAACTGCCTGGAAAGCCGCCTTCAACCCTCCCCCCTTTCCAGGACCTGTGAAAAGTCGAGTCTGGTGTTCAGCTTAGGATGGATCGGTCGGGGCGTCGACCCCGGACAGACAGACCAAGCTCTTTTTCTATGTGGGAGATCTGAGAAAGTTCAGGGGGAAAAGTGCCATTTTACATGATTGACGTCATCAAGATCCTCAATATCTAGAGCCTCTGCTCTTCGCCCATGTTGTACTTGACGAGGTTAATTCCGTTTCTACTCCACCAGATTCAGTTTCTCTGCTCAACCCAGCCTGACTGCAAACTTTGCCATTACTGTAGGTACGCACGTATATAGTAAAGTCTCGATATGAGCAACGTTTTCCATCAACTCCATGTGCAAACGAACTATTCCTACCACTACCCAGCCTCATTTTCCTCATCGACCTTCTAGGCAGCTTCACCCACCATTCCAATTTCCAGGATCATCCTCCGACGTTCTGATACATTTAGTCTTGAAATGTTGTAATGCCTTTAGTCTTGTAGTTGCCAATATGTGCGCACCCCAGAAAATGTGACTTCTGAACTGTGCTGAGTGCCATTGGAAAAGCACGAGTCCACCTACTCCTTGGTGGAGCTCCCATTGGAGTCATGATTTCCAGTGTTGCCACAGCATGAGACTGGGTACGAATGACGACCCATGAAAGAAAGTCAAGGAGGAAAAGATGACTTTTTTATCAAGGCGCTCCTGCAGTGATTTTTTTCACGGGAAGTGGAAGACTTTCCATAAAGCTCGAGGGTCTGCGGACAGAGATAGACAGAGCAGGAGGAAGTTACTTTCGTGCATATACATAACATTTTGTCTACACAGTCAGGAAGTTGACGTCAGTTGAGAGGAGAAATGCAGCAACGCCATTTCTGGGCGGAAAGTTTCGTAGAAAGTGCCAAATTTACCGTCGTCGTTGAGGATGGTGATTTCCATGATGGAAGTCCTGCCGAGCCTGACGTTCTCGCTGTCCCTGCCGGGGATGAGCGTCAGTTTCAGGAAGAACTCCTCGTCGGGCTCCCACTGGTTGTCGTCCACGATCTTGACGCCGATCTAGATGGGGACAAACTTGTTCATTTTTATTGGAAAGATCTTTCTTTCTCTCTCTCTCTCTCTTGCCTCTTTCTCTCTCTCATGAGGCTCAAAGAGGAGGATCTCGTTGACAGGTTCGTAGTCTTCACCCTCAACGGCAGATCCGTCAATGGTTTCGACCCTGCAAATGAAAGAGAGCGAGAAAGATTTGAAAGTTTCCATCACTTAAAACTTTCACCGTCAGTCGGACCTGACTTTGACGGTCTCGTCCATTCGCCCGTGCCTGATGATGGTCACCTTGTACGTGCCGATGCTCTCCAACACGGCAGCCGAGGCTGAACAGGTGAAAAATATTTGGCATAATTAAAGGGGACGAAAAGAAACAAACGCTTCTTACATGCGTGAAAGTCGATAATGGCCCTGTGATCGTCCGTGTCCGGATACTTGATGGTGGGGGCGTCCGGGTTCTCCGTGATGGCGTCGTACACCTGGAGGAGGTCGAACGTCTTAGAGTGGTCAGTCGCGAGGAGCGCACGCAAGAGTGCAAATTAGTGATAAGAACGATGCAGAAAAAAAAAATTAAACACACGACAATAAAAACAAGCACACGAAGAACGGGTGCGACAACAGTGGTGTGGCTGGCACAAGTCTCGTCTGCACCTCAGCACGTTCACACTGTAAGAAATATGCTCAAAGTGTACTTTTACCCTAGGTGGATAACAACAACAACAAAAAGATTTATGATGCGAGCATGGACAAAAAGCCTTGCGTAAAAGGATCGACAAAGCCCAAGAATCACCGACATCACTGGTGCTTTTGCACTAAGGCTGTGCGATTGATGGGCACAATCCTCAACTAGTGTTAGGATGAGTAGAACAGCCTGTGAAAGTAACCGACGCTCCAATGCAACGAGAAACTAAGTCAGCCATGATGTTATATTTGAAAAATTTGAAATCCTATCAGAGAGGCTGTTTTCATCATTTGTGCAGGCCTGGACGACTTCAACCGATCACCCTCTGCAGTTTCTTCATGAACAACATGGGCATTTTTTTTGGAAGGAGATGATGCTCATCAATGTGTTGAGTGGAACAGCTCTTTTTTCCACAGCTCATGTCTTCATCTTTGGCTTGAGTCGTGAGGAGACCACAGAACTGAACTCAACCATTGATCGGTTAGTCTTCCTTTAAGGCTTGCAGGTCAACAAAAAGTGTGACCAAAGAGTCAGAAAAGTAGGAAAAACTTTTCTTTTTCAGAACCCAACCAAAAGTTGATCAGTTGCGAAAAGCAACCAGTCCAAGCACGTTTACAGTCCACGACAGCATTGAGGGTGAAAAACTAATGCTGCATATCAGCATGATAACATGCATTGGGAGGGCTGGCAATGCCCAAAATGAGGGAGTGTTGGTGTTGCACAATTCATGGGGACTGTTATTCACCTTCACAGCTATTCATACCCTGAGGATTTATCACAATCCTCCTCCTGCAGGTTGTCAACCTCCTCAATACGTCCATCGAGAAAAACTGTATCAACGATTTCTGATACGTTCCTGCTGGGTCCTGCTGTGTTTTGGTGGCTTGTGGTCTCTCTAACTTGGGTGGATGATGATGACTCGTTCACAATAGTAGAGATGTTAGAAAAATGCTTTGTTGTCTGGTGCTTGACAACATCCATCGTTTGGCAATTCTCAAAGCCATGGCTGGTTCATGTCCCTCCAAATAAAATAACTTTTCACCCTCAGTGCTGTTGCGGACTGTTAGGCACATGTTCAAAATTTCAATGACAGATGTCAGCAAGGAGCTCCTTCACTGTGTCATCTCTGATCATGACCAGAAGTCGCTGCACTGACACTGTTTGCGCAGCCTTGCACAGTCTTGGCAGTAAAGGAACGACTCCTGACAGTAGTTTG
>JAAUXU010013509.1_pt1 | contig 21448 bp, 18 predicted proteins | sample 7278151 | NCBI WGS metagenome assembly JAAUXU01 (sample SAMN14350113, study PRJNA611818) | marine sediment metagenome | isolation source: surface marine sediment (1.8m) | place: French Polynesia: Moorea | collected 2018-08 | reverse complement strand
GTTCAAGAGAATCAACGATTGCACTTTGCCGGCCCTCCTCAGTTGAGGGTAAATTACAAGTAATATTCATATACTCTTACGTCTCTCAATGCGAAGCTCGCGTTCCCTACACATGTCCTGCGCAGCTAGCATCCTAACCATCTCATCGATGTTCAGAAGGTCTAGGCTTTCTCCAATGCTTTTGTGGCTGGTGTCTCCATAGTTTGCCTCTAAACTTGCCTCTGTGTCATTAACCTGTGCTTCTTTCACTTCTCTCTCTCTTTCGTTCTTGTTGCGGTGGTACATCTTTGTCGGCAGTTCTGTCGGCTCTATATCCATTCCTGCCATCACTAAAAGCACCTCTGCTCCTTCTTGTCTCTGATCCCCATGTCCCATTGGTTCACTTTGCTCAGTTTCTAGCCTTGGATCTCATCCTGGCTTTTCTGGATCTTCAGAATTACTTGGCCTCTTTGGTCCTCGTGCTTCTCTTGTTATCCCCGATTCTTCTATGTCCATCGGTTCATTCAGATCTCTCAGACTCTCCAATCTTGCAGATTCATCTGTTCTCCTTGGATCATCTTCTTCCAGTTCACATGACTCTTCTCATTCATTTGATCTGTTTCGCTTTCTTGACTCACCTTGTTTCCTTGGTCCATTTTGTTCTTTTAACTCATTTCGTTTCCTTGATTCATTTCGTTCTTTTGATTCATTTCGTTTCCTTGATTCATTGATGTATGGAACGTCCTGTGTCCCAGTTCGTTCCTGTACATCCTCTTCAGTCACAGGACTATAGCTTATTTCCCTGTCCTGGACTTGATCCTCCTCAGGTGTCCTTGATGCCTGATTCCTCACTGACCTCGTTCTTCCTCTAGCATCTTGGCATGGAGGTGGCGTATTGCCTTGTCTCCTTCTCTTGTCTCAGCGTGCCTTTCTCCTGGCCCTCTCAATGGTCTCAACCATCTGTTTGTTGGTCCTCCTGATGGCCAGTGCCAGATCCTTCAATGCTTCAGGGATATATCCTCTGTTTCTCCACAGGATCTTCCCGTATCTTTCAGTCGTTGTTTCTACAGAGATCTGGTGCTCCCTGAGCACTGCAATCTCTGCCAGGTCCCTGGACTTTGTCTTGCCTTCGGCGGCTCTCTTCTGCAGCCACTCGCTCTCCTCGATCATCTGTGATGCCATCAACTGTTTGGTCACTAGTAATGGTCCTGCTTCTTCCTCCTCGCAGGCCATCTTGATCCTTGAGGCGGCTTGTTCTGTTTCATGCACGAGATCTTCCCATGCATCCTTCTCCTCACCTTCCATCCTATCTAAGATGTCCAGCGTCTCTGCTGTATCCAGCAATGAGTTGTACGGGTAGGACACTCGAAGTCATAGCTCTCTTCGTTCTCTCTTCCCGTTGGTACATCCACTCGTCCCTTTGCTCTGGACTAATGGCTGCCAATGATCTCACCATTTCTGTGAAGATGGCAATGCTGACCTCTCGGCACAGGTGCCTCTTGCTTTCCTGCCCTGCGTACCTCTTGTTGTCGAGGATACTCTCTGCTAGTATTCGTATCCTCTCCGTGATTTGCTGCATCTTCATATCCGCATTTCCTAATCTCTCACAGTTCTGCATCCTTATTGTCCACTCTTCTGTATTGTTGGGATCAAGTCCTACAATCTGGTACAGGATGGCTAGGTTCCTCCCTAGTAGCCCTCTACATTCGGCTACCAGTTCGTCACCTGTATTCGGTCCCACGAGTCCTAGGTAGTCTCGGATTCTTCCATAGTCCTTGGGTAGCACCTTGTCAAATGCGCCCATCTTTGTAGATCTTCTTATGGCGTCGACATCTTCAAGTTGCAGGTCCTCTAACATTGTCTGCGTCTCTTTTCTTCCACTTGACCTTTCCAGGAGGTCAATCGGTTCCATGGTCACCAGTTGGGTTGTGAGCGCCCTGTTGACGATCCCTTCCTCTCGGTCCCATTCCATGAGCTCGCTCATCGTCATCGCTGGTAGCTCGCCCTTATAAAGACCTGTACAGTAGACATCAGGCCTTACCATCCAGCTCGGTCCCTCCATCATCTGTGTTAGGTTCCTCGCTGTGACCACTCTTGACCTCATTGTTGTGGTGGCCAGTCATTGCTTCTCGCCATCTGGTGCGCCTGTAGGTTCAGGTCCGTCTTGTTGTAGCCCTCCTGCTATCATGACTTCGGCTAGAATCTCTTTCTTCTTTTCACCCAGCTTCTTCGATTCCTTCCTCTTGGGCTTGCTCGCCTTCTTCACCTTCCTCAAGGCCCCATCTGTCCCTGGGTTGGTGTCCCGCAGTGTCTCTGTTCTTGACCCGTCATAGTCTCGTGAGTAAGGACCTTCCATGCTCGGTACCTCTCTCTGTATCTCGCTGTTGGTCCTTGTCATCGGACCTCTAGCTCTCTCAGCACCAATCGCAGGATTAATGAATCCGGGCGATTCCATGCACTGTTGATCTCCAACACATCATTAGTCTCAAGTGCTTGCCTCAGCTGGCTGTCCAGCTGATCTCCGTCATCTGCTCCCAGGGATGACGGTAATCTGATCCGCCTCGGCTGATCATTGTCCCAGACCCATGCAGTCTGTTCTGTTGCCAAAGGGCTGCCCGCGGCCCCGTCTCTGGCCTTGTGCATGCGGCTCTATCTCTGGCCTTGTGCAGGCGGCTCTATCTCTGGCCTTATGCGTGTGGTGCTATCTCTGGCCTTACTTGCCTGTGGCTCTCTCTCTGGCCTTGTGTTTTTGCATTTTATAACCGATGGCTCTATCTCTGGCCAATCCTCCCTGGCTCTATCACTGGCCTTTATGTGTTCGTGACACTCGCAGAATGGATCATGGTTTAACTCTCTTTTCTTTGCTCTTTTAGCAGTTTATTATTACAGGTTAAGGTAGTTTAGTCTGGTCCAGTTGCAGTGTGCTCTTCGACTGACTTCTGGGCTAGGTTCCTAAGCAACCTCATGCCTGCTCTGTATTGGAAGAGGAATTGCGGGTTGTTGTCCAGGAACAGCCCAAAGGCTCTGGTTCTCTTCCTGGCCTCGTAGTAGACCTCCCCTTTGATGTCATTAAAGGATAGCTCATGGGCTTCCACAAGGTATTGTCCTTCATCCAGGTGGAACTTGTCGATACCTTTTCCCAGGTGGAGAAGGGCGAAGCAGAAGAAGTGATGGCTTCTACTGTGGTAGTGTCATGTCCTTGGCTAAGGTCCTCATGGAGGCAGTACCAGGGCTTGGCCATGCTCTTGAGGTCTGACACGTCTGCCATGGTGTAGTCTGTAAGCCAGGTCATCAGGGCGACATCATCAAAGTTAGGCCTGTCCGTGGGGTTCTCCTCCCGTTGGGTCTCGCTTGGTGTCCATCACCTCCACGGAGTGTAGTGGCCATGGTGCCCATTGGTGCACCTCTGGCCCAGAATGCACCAGCACTCCAAGTTGTGCTGGTGGTTCTCGTCTGGGTAGGGTCAGCGCCATCGCATCTCCTTAGGTCGGTGTGAGTCCGTCGCTGCGTGGGGTGGTTCCTCCGTGACCACCCTCTGGTAGCTGTTAATGTGGTCCAGGAAGGTACCTGGTGTGTCTGCTTGGTCCTGGCCATCTCCCGCCCGGCGTGGATTCGTTTCCGAACTGTCACCATGTGTAGCGTCGGCCATGCAGTAACAGGAGGGCCTCAAGCTAGCTTTGAAGTAGACAACACCTGGATGCCGAGGGTCGGGGAACTCAGAAGGGACATACTCTGGTTCCATATTACAGTCGTGTATTTCTATATCTATACACTCCAATGGTACAAAAGCTACTACTCTTCCAATCTACTTCTAGACTTCTACTAGCGTGGGGCGACTGGAGAGCGCACTCCCCCGCGAGCAGTGAGCCAGGGCTGCTCAAGGGAGTATCCCAGTAGCGCCCCCTGTCTCCAACCCGCGTAGAGTCATCATCTCCGATACGACTGCGTAGAGGGCTGAAGCTCAGTCCGCTTCACTTGCAGACCCACCTCAGGATGTACGACTGGTTTGCCTTGATCCAGCAGGACCTATGCAGAGTTGAATGGCAGGTTCTGGAGAATGCTATCAACACCCTAGCTGGCAGCAGCAACAGATACGCCCTCAACTCACTCCTGGGCCCAAGCCATAGAGTCACCACCATGGGAGAAACAGCATATGTCACTCAATGCCAAGGCCTACAGGCCACCCGGGTCAAGTATTGTAACTGCATGCAAGAGATTCCTGTGAGACTATCCAGTTCTAACAATACTGTCAAGTTCACAGATCCGATCAGCTTCACACTAAGCAGCTACGCCACAGTGATCCCATGCGGCCCCATGGCACCACCAAGATGGAACATCAACGGCCATTGGTACTGCGCCATGCTGATGGTAGAACCCTGCGGGGCCCCAAAAGAGCTGGAGTCCAAGACAAGGGAATTTAAAGATGAGGACTTCGTCACCAGACTAGGGGGTAACATCTACTCCAATGCACAGATCAGACAGCACCAGCTAGCTGAGAGAATATACCATTTGAGAGAGGCCCAAGCCATCATGGGGTCCTGCTACGCCAATGAAGGAGGCAATGCGGGGGTCAATGGCATCTGGCACTTCGGCACTGGGCTCTCTGGCAAGACCATAGTCCAACTGGAGCAGAACGTACTATCCAAGGTGTCCTTCCTCATCCCTGCCATAGGGAGCATGTGGCCTTGGATCGCAGGAATAGGGCTGATCCTAGCCATGGTCCAGGCCCTTGCTGGATGCATCGCAAGGGTGTACTTGGTCTACCAAGCCCGGGGTGTCAGTGTATGGCTAATCCCAGCCTTCACGCTTGTTGCCATCCCCTGGACCGCCATCTGAGCCATCTGGAGAGATCTCAGGCAGGGCCAAGGGCCAGATGTCAGGCAGGAGACAACTCTGGAACGAGAACAGGCCCTGAGGGGACCCGGACCTTGGCTCAGGAAAGGTCACCTCTACCCCGGCATCTCATGGACTGATGAGGTCAACGAGGGGGCAGACTTTAGCATGGAACCCCCAAACAAGAAGACGGTTGTAAGGGTCCCACTCAAGAATGTCAGCCAGTTCCTCAGGTCTTCAGCCCCGCAGATCAACTCTGCTTCCAGATCGGGGCAAGCCCCTAGTGGGGGATGTGAAGCGGACTGGGCTTAGTCAGTTCCTCGTGGGTCGCATAGAACCTAAGCCGGTGAAGCTGAAGACTACGCGGGGCAGCCGAAGAACTGGGTGCCCCAAGGTTGCTTACTGCTGACCGCTTGTGGGGAAGCGGCTACGGGCGAGCGCCCTCACCCACTGTAGTAGTAGTCAAGAAGTAGATTGTGCAGTAGTAACTCTTGTGCTTTCATCATGTACAGACCAAGAGAATACACTGATAACTCTGACCAATACTCCGTCTCCTATATCATATGGCGCCCGAGTATCACTTACTTGAGGTTAGTGTAAGACCCTCTTGCTACTCCCTGGCCAATGCTACAAATAGCGACTTGAGGTAGTCGACTCACAAGTCGTTTGAGTATGATGGGTCAAGTATGAGTCTAGACTCAATTCACCCCTACTATACTCTCGAGTCTCTCCAGGGCGAGTCTAGACTCGATCCATCCCTGCTAGACTCGAGAGTCTTTCGAGTACGAGTTTTTCCAGTACAAGTCTATAATTGATCTTCAAGGACCCGCGACGTCGCGCAGGATGTAATCACCAAGAAATTTGAAAAGTGTTTTTTTTCCCCTGAGAGTACTTCTTTACGAATTACTCTAAATTCATTCTGCCTATGTACATATTTGTAATGGAGTCCAAAGATGAGAAGATTTATGTGTCAGAGATCAAACATCACTGTAGACAACGTCTCAAATTGGTTACACATCAGTGTTCTTTGACTCGGGCTGTTTCTGCTCTTCCTTCTTGTCGTTCTTATTCTCCTTGTCCTCTGGCTCAAACTCGATCTGTTCGTCCTTGTTGGGTTTGTCGTCTTCATCACCAGTTTTCTCCTTCAAATCAATCTCTAGGGCCGCCTCCTTCTTGTCACGGTTGCTGCTAGTGAGAAAGTGTATTTTCAATCATCGATTGTTCGTCATAGATGGAACGTCTTCAGTGTCATTGTTACCTGCTGAATCTTTGGTAAATCTTGGAAAAGAAGAATGTCTTATTGTCCTCCTTCTTCATGCCCTTTTTTTCGTCTTCATCAGAGGCGCCATCGACTTGCACTCTGTCCTTTTCAGCGCCATCCTCACCGACAAAGGCCTCTCTCTCCTCGTTCTTACCGTCCTTACCAGTGTTCTCGTTGTCTCCCGGAGTTGCTTCGACCTCGTTGGCATCCCTGTTGCTTAACCGGAAGAAGGAAGCCAATCTCTCCCTGATGCCAGACTTGGGATTGGTTTTTTCTTCGTCCTCATCCTGAAGATCTGCCTTGTTTGGCTCTTCGTCATCAGCTTCTTCATTCTCTTTTTTCTTGGAGTCATCAATTTTCTCCTCGGTTAGTTCTCCGGCCTGAAACCAAAGTAAATCAACGTATAAATGCGCACAATGCACTAAATTGACTCTTGTAACTAAATTCATCACTCGCTTTTTGGGAAACACCTGGGGACCGTGAAAAATTGTTTGCCATGGCCGAGGTTTACTATTTCCAAGATACAGTGCTTTCCGTAAGTGTCTGCCATGAGCATGACTTCACCTCAAACGCTGTAAGTCTCAGTACAGGTGAGGTGAGGTTTTGATGCGGAACATGTAGATGTGATACTGAGGCACAATTTTGGGTACAGAGATTCAATGTCAAGGATGCCCATTTTGGTGCTAAAGTGCTTGAAAGGAGGCCACCTGGAGAGGGAGGTATGTCAAAGACGATTGAAATTTGGGGTTTTGATGAAATTGCCTGAAACTTTTAAGGGGCAATCCTGACCCCCTGGACAACCATTTCCAAGGATTCACTCCCTGGGTCCTCTGGCGCCGTGCAAAACACACATGAGCCACTTGTCTGGGCCAAAAGGTTGCTAGGTTCAGTGAAGCTGCAAAAAACGAGCGACAGGGTGACCCTTCAGATGCAAGCAAAATGCATTAACAGTGATGATCTGGACATCTTGATCTTGACAGTCGCCACGAGTGTGGATGAGTCTCAACCTCGACAGTGGCTACGACTGTTCTGAGTCTTGCTTACGTTGTGAGTGTCATTGTCAGGAAAGCTGTTCTGAGTCTTGCGTACGTTGTGAGCATGACCCCAAACATCGTGGATAACAACAAAGTGCATCGACGACAGTCGGGAAAGCCTCATCCTCTCGTTTCTTCCGAGCCCAGCACTCTGGACTACTATGCTTACCACTGCAGCTACAGCTGCTAAGTTTCCTACAGCTGAGGATGGCGAGCTTTGCATACCAGGTCGCTATCATCATCAGTGGCAAATGCACTAGTCTCGCCATGTCCACACTCATAGCGACTTCTCCAGACATGTCCTGAGTGTAACCAACGCATTTTGCTGACATGTGTTGTCACCTGTCGTGCTTTTTTCTCCCCTCACAGTACCTACCAACCTTTGGTCTGGACAAGAAGGTTTTGCATGGTAGCACATGGTGACAGATGACCTGGGAAGTGAAGCCCTGTGGAAATGAATGATTTCAACAAAAATGGAAAAAACGGGTGCAAGCATCTCAGCTTGACATGCAAGCCAGCAGTCAATTTTTGATGTGGCCTCAATGGTTTGCTCTTCACATTCTCCAGCTAGCTCTCCATGGAGACCATGCAGTTTAGGACCTCCGCCGGGTCAATGGAGGCTGCTGTAGCCTTGAGAGCTTTCCACAAGTCCTCAAATGAACTGGGCTGTTCATTATTATCGCAGAGCTCTCTGAAAAGCATAGATTATGTCGTAATCGATGAAGAAGTGATGAAGTGTTCTTTTGAAGGTTTTTGTACCACTTCAGGACATTCTAGTAGTGCTTGATTGGATTAAGATCCAGAGCATGGGAGGTCAAGACTTGAGGCAGCCTTCCTTGAAGCTTCCTCTGGCTAAGAAGTCCTTTGACAGAGGACGAGAATGGAACGGCGCATTATTACCCTGGATGAGGATGAGCTGGGGTGCCTCACACGGTTCTGTGATCAGCATTAAGGCAGTAAGGTATCAGGCGGTAGCTTAGTAGTAGCTCTAAGGTACTGGTATTTAGTAGTAACTGGTGCCAGTACTTGATAGAAGTCTTGAATGGCATTCTTTATTTCATTTGATTACTCTTTTCTGTTCATTTTGACTCCTATGGGCACACAAGCAGGGTCAATCACTTGGTCGATGCCCCCTCCACCCTGCTGGCACTTTCCATGGAAGATTTTCATTCCCAATACGAATCAAGTCTTCTGCCCAGCCATTAGGGCCATCAATCATTCTTCTGGATCAATATGTCCAGATCACATGGGAGAAATCTGTTTTTAGACTTCCATGACCCCACTGCAGTTGTTGTGCCTCATTAACTGCCTTCAGTGGAGGTTGCCCAACTACCCTCGACAGCTGGAGGACAAGATATTGAGTTGCCTTAGACTTCATCGTGATAGCTGCCTCAAGGAAATCTTGGGGATTTTTTAGGACATGGTTTGTTTACAGGCAGTCCTCTCATATTGAAGTGTCATCAAGCCTCTTTGGACGTCTATCCAAAGATTACACACAATTGGCGCACAATGAAAAATGGGATGGGAGATCTCTTCTCCCTTGAACCTTGGACAGTCATCTTGATTGGAGTCCATGTTGCATAATCTGAGACATTTAAGTGTGGGCTACGCCCAGGCCATACATTCTTACTGACAAGTTTTCTTCCTAGACGACCCAGTTCTTCTTGCAAGAAATTTTGTGTAGCCATTCCTCTATGCGCTGGAGCTGAGTCTTGAAGCAAGATCCTACCTGTTGCAGCACCATCAGGGTAAGACTTGAAAAGACTGTGGATTGTAAGGGCAAGTATTTTGAGTGAAAATAGACGTTTTTCATGAAAAAAAATCCCATTTTTCATTGTTCTTTTGCAGCTGTACTACTGCGCATTGCAGTGGTGGGGTGGTTAGATTCAAGAGGTCCAAGAGTTCTGTTGTTGAGATGTCCAAGCATCAGCTATCAATGAGAATGTCATCTTTAATTTGAGCCAAAGTGGCACTTTTTCTGGCATCACACTCGTGTAACTATTTCAGCATGTGCAGGTAACCAAACCAAAACCACTGTCTGAATAATTCGACAAAAAGTGAAACCTATCGTTTTTTTCTCAGCAAATTTTGGTTTCAAATTTTGTGCCAAGCAAACAAATATTTGTTCAACCTGAAAGCAAAACAAACTGCAAACCGGTGAAAAAAAACTTGTTCAGTTTGCTGACAAACCAGTGATGCAGTGATATAAATGTATATGGTATAAGCGATATGGTATATGTCAACCCTGAGCAGGCATGTAGGCGCATTCCCAGCAAGGTCAGTAAAATGCTTCATCAGAGTGTCTCTTCTTGGCAGCTGGCAACATTGTCTCAAGTAAGGACACCAATCTAGACTGAAAATGTGTCTCATTTGGTGTATCTGCACAATGTCAAAAGTGAAATAGCATTCTAACCCAAGAATACATGAGTTTGAGGATGACCTGAAAACCAAATCTTTTTCTCCAAAACTGACCCTAATCCAATTTTCGAATATTTTCTTCGACCCACACATGCTTACAACTATTATCACCAGCTCTGTACATCATTGTCGACCTATGTGTTCAGCGTCACCATGTGCCCCAGACCCAATGTCAATTACACTGAAATTCATACTTGCCAACTCAATGTGGGTGCCTAGAAGTCACCCCTTTTCATATTTGCATATCACACTGAGACGCGGTGTGCTGTGAGGACGAGCTGTGAGGCCTATGACAGTTATATAGAATGACTACTCAAAAATGATTAGTTCAAGAACCAGCGTCAAGCTACCAACACTGGCACATTACAAGTAAATAGAGGTGTGGGGTAAACTAAAAAAGTGATGTTCATGGTTGACAATACGTTCTGCCGAAGTAGGGCTTTTTCGCAGGTTTTCGACATTGCATTCAAAGTCAAAAAGACTCATGAAAACTTGTCACGTTTCTTACGGATGAGGAAGTTTACCTCGACATCTTCTTTTCCATCATCGTTGTTTCTTCGGTTCCTCCTGTACTTGAAGGTGATAACGGCAAGGGCAAAGATCACAAGGACGATCAAGGCAGCCACTATCGGGATCACCGAGCCAAGGGAGGTGTCTTTGTCGCTGCTAAGAACAAAAAAAAAGTTTTAAAAAGAGTTCAGGGTATTATGCAAAATTCGATGATGCTGACGTCGTGTGATGAATTGGCAATAATGGCGATGGTTTTGGTTATGTGCTCTACTGGCCACACTCAAGTGCGGTGTGCTCTCTTGTGGGCGTAGTTTGCAACCCTGGTTCCAAAGCAGAGATGAGAATTGTTCATGTCAAAGGGCACCGGAAAGCAATTTTTTTGACCTCCCCCTTTTGCTCGGCATGCTCGTACTCAACCCAAAAGCCTTCTACATCCCTCTCCAGGCTCCTGAACTTGATTGATTTCAGCTCATAGCAGCACAATCAACCACAGTAAGAGAGAGCTATAGCACATTTTCACAGAGTCCACTCAGGATCTGTCTTGTTGAGCTGCAGGCCTTGAAGGATCTGACCCTTGGTGAAAACTTTGGCACTTCTTTGAATATAACCCACAGTGAATTGCTTCAGGACCATCTGGATTCTGGGCCACTTCTGGAGCTTGTGTCCATACTGCCTCTGGTGGCCATTGTTCAAACGACCAAAGACAGAGGCTCTGAACCCCCTGGTGCTTCTCAGGAGTGTGACCTCAATCACAGTTGCCTTGGGCTCCATGCCAGTTGAATTTCGCATGGCATTGATTTTTTCAGCACCTTCTCTCACTGATCCATCAGCATAGTCCTCCTCTTCCTCAGTTGCGTCTGAATGGCCAGTGGGACAGAAAATCTGGAAGGCCTCCCATGCCTGGATGTATCTCTCCTTGCTGTTGGCTTACACAATCTGCCTGAAGATCTCCTCCATCAGTGGGACAAAGTCCATTTTTGAACTTGAAGATGTTTTGACATTTCCCAGATTTTTGAAGGCAAAGAATATGATACACCTGCCCCAGCCCGGAATATGGAAACATGTGTAAACTGAAAATCCAATGTCAAATTACAAACAGTAATTCACATTATTAGTAAATCACATTCCTATTTACGGTCCTCTGTCGATTTTGCTGTCAAACTTCCTTGGGCAGCAAATCTCCAGCTGGCCATGAATGGCTTCTTGACGCAAAGCACTGTCTATAACTATTACTTAAACTGAAACCAATAGCCTCAACTACAAGTGGTTCAAACTTTCTAACAATCTAAAGAGCACTTTTGTAGCTGCAGGATTGGCAGTATTACATTTTGTGATGTTGGGGAAAAAGAAAGATTTCCTTTTGTGCTACTGACGCTCTTCAATTTTGCAGATGCATGCTGAAGTGAGTAAAGAAATATTCTCTTTAACGGTTTTTACTTCTACTGGCTTTTAGTAAATGTAGGGTAAATACTTGTGGGGCTAAGTACGTTTGTCCTTGACTGTATTTTGTAAATGTAGGTTTTGGTTTTGTCACTTTCATCTCGAAACATGCCAAGGTGTCCCTCCCGAGAAACCAAACCCAAGAGCTCGACCTAGATATCAGCGATTAAGGTGACTGATCACTGATGGGCGCGATTGAGGTCAACTTCAGACACCTCGTCAGAAATCGGTAGACGGCCTCCGATGTTGGTCATGAAGACTTTGCCAAGAACTGCAGTTGTGTTACACAGTCAGAGTTGCCAAGAAGTAATCATGGACGTTGAATATGCATCGTATTATGGAGCCATTGAGGTCAGGGAGAACTTACTCCAACTAAGCCATGGCGGGGGGGAGGGTGTAGGATACCCAACACTTCAATAGGGAAGTCTCTCACTTACCGCGACTGTTCAGACACTTCTTCGTCGTTGCTGAGATCAACGTCGTCGTTTGTGAACCTAAGAACGACCCTGGCTTCCCTATTGTCATTCTCGTCCAGACCTATGTGATCCACCAGGCAGACTAAGGTCTGGTTGTCGTGCTCCTTCTCGGGCACGTACCTGAGGGTCTGTTAAAGAAGAACATCAAGTGTCTTGTGCCGTACAACACAGCATGCATCAGTATAGAAAACCTCCACATCAGCTACCACCACCTACACACAGGCGTAAAGTAAGGTCCAAACGTTAAGCTAACATAGCTTGGAAACTATTTTAAACCCGTTCTGGTATCTCTGCTGTCCTGATTTGTGCACGAAGCGCGTATTAAGCGGGAAACACGTGTTCAGCTATGGTCGAGTCTGCTGGTTGCGAGTCTTATAACAACCCAAGCAACGCCGGACACCTCTGCTAGTACATATAAAAACGCAAAATCCAAAGCCCGCAGAAATGCTTAGAGAGTTAGAACACGAAATTGAGGGATGGACAAAAGGCTATCATCATCAGTATGTATAATTAAACCCAGCACCTACGTGAACACAGGACATTTCATCGACATCCCATGACACGTGTGGCCATTTCGTCTTATGAAAACAAAGACTTGGCCAAAGACTTATGTCTTAGTTAGGGGGACAACAAACAAGCCGTAAAGAGAAGGAAAGGAAATAACGATTATAAAATTTACTTCCACCAACCAGAAACCTTGGTCCAACCGAGGCCAATGACCCTGTGTCCCGGTTTAATGGTTCTTAATTAGTCCAAATAAGACCTAGATGCCAGACTAAATCTGAATCACTTGAATTGCACGAACCAGGAGAAGTCCCCACACGGTACACATAGAGTAAAGTGCTTGCCTTAAGTAATATCTCTTGGTACATATATCCCCCACTGAGTGGGAAAATCCTAAGGTTGAATTTTGCCGTCGAATGTGTCACGGAGAGAGTCATTCTGTGAAGCTGCGAGGGGCATAACGAAGACCTTCCTAACGTCCCATTTTGCCGCTCAACTTCCATTGACCCGTTAGGCTCCCTCTGGTCACTTCCCAACTGGGCATTCCAACAGTGCAACTCCACAGACTTGGCGTGACTGACTTTACTTCTCGCAAGAAAATATTTACCACGATTTACCTCATGGTTTCAAGTCAAGAGGAGCCATTTTGAACCATTTGAGCCATTACCCACGCGTAAAACGCTACTGATCTTTTTTTTGGCAAAAAACAGGTGCATCTTGCAGACAGGCTGAAGATATGGTATATGGCACTTACCTGCATCCACGTGTTGTCAGCGAGTTCATTGTCTTCCACGTCATAGCCGACCAACTCCTCGTCGCCGATGGTCCTACATGAGTGATCAACACATGTACTGACATGAAGGGAGGGGAATGGGTCGATATAGGCGGAAAAAAAGAAAAGTCCTGACCATTTGAATTCTGGCTTTGGCTTGGCGTCCTTGACAAGGCACGAAACCTCCCTCTCCTTCCCGTCGGCCGAAATGTTGGCGGCGCCGCTGTCGAACGGCCGGACCAGCGTCACCGAGGAGGGCTTCACAGCGAAGCCCACGCTGGTCAAGCCGCTAGATGTGATTACCTCGCCGTCGTCCTACAATGACACCACGTTAACCCATGTATCAGAGGGACAACAACCCTGTCGTATTTATAGACCAGGCTAGGGTTATTGTGCAAGCACAGCGTGTGGAACAATCCATAGAATTTTCCTTTTGGTAATTATGTCTACCCTGTCCGGGGTGATATTAATATCGATTTATGTAAAAAGTTGCGTCAAAGCAACTCTGAAGACTCTACTTTATGTGCATGTTGTTTTTGTCCCGCTCAAACGCCTTATTTAGCTTTAAGCATCGGTTCCTGTAACGAGCGTCAATGCCTACCTTTTAATGAAACACCCGGCACAGACGGTTAGAGGATTTTAGGAGTACAGATAAGCTCCCTAAACTGTTATTACCTTCAGCACAGAGAGTGAGCACTTCCATTCTCCCTCGTCTTTGTCCTGCACCTCTTGAATGAAGACCCCACATTCTCCTTGCTGGAGGTCCCCGTGCTGCTGAAGCCGTCCCCCGTCGGCCTTATGGCCTTCGTTGTTCAGTGGGAAGCCCTCTGTGCTGTAAGCGGGCGTCCAGAAGCAGCTCTCGAGAGGCCTGAAACTCCGGAAAGTTGGACGTGTCATTCTTGCAACTGCACCACATTCTCTTTTCGTAAATTGAGTTTCATCAGATGGTTGTTCCATACATGCCCATGTTGATGGTACATAACATGCCCGGTGCGGGTAAAAATTAACTTCTGTCTATGTGGTATAGACAAAAATTAACGCTTCTCCTGTTCTAACACTTGCATATAGAATAGCAATAACTTTAACGAAAAAGGTTGAGTCGCTGTCTGGACTCTTCTCGACCTTGGAACAAATTTTCAAGGCTTGCACAAAGCGATTCATTTGGTGAAATTTTAGTATACAAAAGTAGTGGCAAATAAAATGTCCATAACTCTACAAGAGACAGTTTGAGGTCTTTTGCGCAGCCCAAAACTCAAGCCCTCGAGCAAAAACTTCAGTCATAGGCAATGGAGGCTGCAACTAACAAATCTGCACTAAGTAAGAGTTGTCCAGCATCACAGATATGTTGTCACGGAAAGCGTCAGAACAGGCCCTCAAGGCCATACAAGGCCACATACTGTCGATGGCACGATTGGACCTTTTTATGCGCAATTTTGTTGTTGACAAAGACATTCTTTGTTAAAAGACCATCTGTGCCATTTGCCTCCTTACCTGCCCTCTGAGGCCTTGCACACGAGCATGGTCGTCTGGCCTGGCAACACGAAGGTGTTTTCCGCCGGAATGACTGTGAGGATGTCCTCCTTTGCCGCGGAGGCCGCGACCAGGATCCAGACTTGCATGGAGAGGAATCTCATTTTGGGGGTGAAACAAGTCAACTATCCTTTTTCTTTTCTGTCAAGCTGCGGGGGTACCGCGGACGGTTGGAAATAGAGTGAGGGTTGGATTGGAGAAGCAAATGGGGTTGGTTGGCTGATTCGTCGGTTAGCTGACTGACCGGCGAGAGGAGAAAAGAGACTGACTACCTGGTCTAGATAGGTGGTTGGTAGAGCTATTGGCAGCGGTGGGTTGGTTGTCTCTGGCCCAATTTTGGGCAGCTGTGCGTGGGTCAGCTCAGCTCTCTTGACAATGGGATACACAAAGACCAAAAACTGGAGAAGATGGCGATCAGCCATTTTATCCATAGTAAATTAATATCTTTCTTGTACGGGTATATTTCGTGTACTTGTAAAGACTGAGCCCCAACAAGAGGTTACTATTAAGGATCCCAAGAATTTCTGATATTGTCAGCAGTGCGCGACACCAGTATTTATTATCTCTCCATTTGTTGTTGCAACAGCAACATAGAGTCGCAATTTAAGCAGAGGGTCTTCTTGTGGACAGTAAGATCACATGTACTAAGTATACTCCAGTGCATACGGCGTCTTCCGGGTACGTCCTGCTGCTGGAGACGTTCCCTCTCCTCGGAGGGTCTAACCCGGAGAAAGATGATAGTACGTAGCATACCGATACGAGGGTGTCCAAAGTAAAGCTTTGACCACCCTTCACATCATCATCTCAGACCCTTGTTTTTAAGGTGCATTGTTTATAAGGGCACACTCTTCGAATACAGTGTGATCTATTGCATTAAATCTGGAATTTGCAGGACTTCGTCCTGATCCTTACGGAGGGCGACAAATGTACAGTAAGAGCAACAAGAGCAAAGGTTATTTTACCTAATATGACCCTGAGCTACTTTCTCACGGAAAGGTCGTGAAGGTCCCAGACTAAGTTCTGGGCATTCCTGATTTACCGTAGCCACCCTGCACGTATCAAGAGGAATCCTCAAGGGAATAGCGGAATGGGGCATCGTTTCTGTCCGAAATCCTCATTAGTGACCAACTCCGATGTCCAAACAAGACGTGCAAATCCTCCAGGGAGAGTTTTCAACTAGTCGAATGGCCCCAAACCATGTTTTTTTCCCGCCAAATCGAGGCGAAGGCGGGGACAAATTCTTGACCTCTTAAGATCACTTTGCAGCAGTAAAATAGAGACAGAATAGTTGCGTTTGAAGAACTCTACCATTTATCCATTAGTTTATTTTCGCCCTGTCTAGGCTAATCTTGCAGTACAATTTTTTTCTGTCTAGTTGTGTTGTTTTTACAGACATCCACACAAAGAAGGTTCGATACGATCATGCATTGGTACCAGTTCACCGATAATCTTCGTCATCAGAGCAGTCCTGAATTATGTACGGCACTTCTCGTCCGATATTCGATAGTGGCAGTAGAAAAAACGCCAAATGGCTGCTCAACGTTGATCAAAATGGGAGCTATCCTTTGTAAGTAAGCCTGATCTGTGACGAGTTAGATTTGGCTCCAGATGATTTTGGTTCCTGCAAAAAGAGTCTCAGGTTGGTTGGATCAGTCGGTGGCAGCACTGACGTTTGAACCATGGAACCCGGGAACCACCGCAGAGAGCTCGCACCACCATAAGTGGTGATGACAAAAGTGCCACATGTAAGAAATAGCTACACTGCAGGGTGTCCGGACACGTGTCGGTCAGTTAAGTACTTTTCAAAAATTGCTTAAAATCTTCATTTTTTGCATTTTTGTTGATATTGAAAATTTAGTGTAACTAGAGTACAGTCTAAGTTTCAATTTGTATTGCAATAGGCTTCAGTAGAGTAAAAATAACCAAAGTAATAGCAAAATATCTGAGGCAAGGAAAGAGTCACCGTGCATTACGTGGTGTGAGGTGTCTTTTAGCCCCATTTTCATTGTTAATCTTCATCAGCAACCAATGCTTATTTGCTCGTTTTTCAGTCCAGAACATACACGAATTCAACATTTGCTCTCTGTGCACCCTTCCCAAAGCATACAACTTACTTGATGAATTATAGCAGCCTGAAGATTAAGAAAATGGGAGGGATGGCTAGAGGAGGCCATGTCGAAGGCTGTCTGTGCACATAAAAAAAATGCTCGAAATTGGAATGCAGCATCATTTCGATTTCGTATTTAGTTGGCGAGTTCGCAAAATTTACTCCCACTACTTTTTGAGGGAAATTAGTCATTTGATTGTGTTCCTGCAGGATAGTATGCTTAGGCCACTCAAAAATGTGTTACGAGGGCGCACCACCGCTGCCAGCAGAGCGCAAGGAAGCTTAGATTTGAATTTTTAAGACTTAAACTGTGCCTGCCAAGCATGGCTACAGTATGTACCAATTTTTTTTAAAAATATATTAATGAATTCATGTTCAACATTTAGTCCCACTCCAAAAACCAGGGTCTTGGAGAACACAGGGGTGTTATTTACTCCACTGTCTACAATAAATTAATGTCGAGAAAATCGAGATCCAATTTTTGCGGGTGGCAAAAAATAAAAAAAAGATCGGTAGTTCAAATAGGGTGGTTCAAACATCAGTGACGCAAATGTCTTGACATACGTACGTAGCTTGGGGTCCCTCACTTTGTCTGCTGTCTTTTTTACACGATCATGATGTCCTTTTCCTCCCTGTCCATGTCCGGCAGTCTCTGGTACCTGACCTTGATCTTGGAGAAGTAGAGTCCGCAAGCCTCGGCGCAGGGACCACAGGTGGCCGCGAGGCTCACGCTCAAGCAGCTCCGGAAGAAGGCGCAGTTGATCTTCCAGGTGCGCAGGCAAGGCATGAAGCACCAGATATGCTGAAAATCAGGTATCACCCGTGAAAGCTTTTTTTAAAAAAATGGTGTGTGTGTGTGTGTCCCGGTCCTCTATTCCTATGCCTGATTCGATTCCTATGGACAAACTTTCCAGCTATGGCAAGGAATATGCAATTTTTTTAAAAGGAAAGTCATATTGGGTAACATGTCCCTTGAAAAGCAATATTTCTGTTTTGCAATACCCTTTTCCTATTGAAAAATGAATGACACAAAGGGGAAAAGAATTACTCAATTTCACACTTCGCGAAACTCAAAAGCCCGTGCTCTTCCTTGGAATTTTGAGCTCAAATTTTGAGCGAGTTTAGCTCCATATACCTTCAGCTACGAATTTTGTTTTCAGCTCAATCATATATACACTTATAACAACGTATGTATGGAGTCACAAATTCAGACCCTCTAGCGTGCTGCCGTAGGGACTGTACTGAATTTCAAGTAACGTCACAAGAAGTCATGTGTCCCTATAATTTCTTTGCGTATATCGGGAAAAGTCGATTGTAGCTAAGCCCACACGCTCAAAGGTGAAATTGTACTTTGCACTCATGGTGACACCTGCCATTCTGAGCCCCGCAAAATAATCAAACATGAAAAGTCTCAACTTACTCCCTTAATTCCGATTGCATCAAATTGCACCACAAGAACTTTCTTTACTGCACTGGCTGAATGTTATACAATGATTCCTATAAAGAAACAGCATGGTAGCCCAGTGGGCGGGAGCGTAAGGGGTCTCCACCCTGTACATTACAGCATTGGTGGCTATTTCCCATGGAGAAAGAACGAGTCGGAAAAACTATCTGGGGGAAAACATCTGAGCAACTTGGGGCAATAAGTAAGACTCAGGGGTTGCCACTAACAGCAGGGGGTTGGGCAGGGGCATGAAACTAGAACAAAACAGAAAAAAATGAACAACCATCAGCCAGAGCAGTAAAGAAAGTTTTTTTGGTGCAACACCCTGTAGGTCTGGTGCCATAACTGGACTCTCCAGGTTCACTTTTGGTAAGTAACTGGTATTACTTTCTCCCTAGGGTCTTTGCTTGAGGATGTTCTAGTACACCATAGTCTAGGCCAACTTTGTGAGGGTGTGGCCCTTTTTTGAAGAGACCAACCACAAAATTGTTAATTGATCCTTGATGCAGATATAATTCTTCATCCCAAACCGCTTGTGAAAATGTCAAAACTCAATGTGACATCAAAAAGGCCCACCCTACTGTACAGCCAGCCTCTGCATGTGTAGGTCTGGAGGCATAAGGTCAAAATGGCCTCAAGTCGTGTCGTGGGGGTAGTTCTGCATTCATGAGTCATGCTTAGAATAGCCCAGCATTGCCCTCTATCACAAAAAGGGACATATTGGACACTTATTTCGGAACAGAGGGACTATCAACTTTTTTTTAAAAAGTCTTCCTTGAACTCTTACTGATCGACTCTTCTTGACGGAAATCTAGGTTTCTTAATCGTTACACCATTTTTTTACTTTTTCCACTCATCTTCAGTTCCTAACCTTCTTTAGCCAAGTTCTGTTCATAAAGCAAAAATTAATAATCTATGTCTGACGTCTTGGGAATGACTGTATATTGCAAATGGACTATGAAATAAGTTGACTAGTTAAAGACAATCTCATGTTCGACCACACAAAAGCTGTTATTTTCACTCACATTTAACTGCAACCCTCCTGACTGACTGCCATCAGTCTTCAAGGCTCACTGGAGTGAGCCTTAAAGACTGTTTTTCACTCGTTCCTCATCCAAGACTCACTCGAGAATAAGTGAAATTTGCTGTTGATAATAACTTTGCTAACTTTTCGTCAATGAATAACCTTTTTTCACTGAAGTTTCATTGAAAAAAGATCGTCAGAAGTCCAATCCAGAAATACAAAAGTTCAATCACCTCTTCTAGCCTCCAGGCCCTATCACCTCAGACAAACTGTCTGTATGCGCTTCAAGCCTGAAGTAAAAATCAGGGCTTTGTTTCTTTCTCCCTTGACGCATTTCTCACCTGTCACGGAAGCCCTGAATATTCACTTCATGTCAACGATTCCTCTATAGGAGAAAGAAGCGTGCATGAACACGAGACACAGCAGCAGCAACAAGTACCCTTTTGCTGTGGAGTCAAAAGAAAAGCTGGAGCCAAATTGGCAATCAAGTCAGTTAGAAAGACTCTTTGGATTATCCGCACCTTTAGCAGCTGATGCATTGTTGCGTGCTTTAACGAAGGAATGAAAGCAGTGAAACTTTCCAGGGAGGGGTAATACGGAAATTAGCGGATTTGCCAAGCATGTGAACTTTTACCATGTCAACCATGGGTGTGGTTGCATTTTAACTTTCTAGCGAGGTAGATTGTCTGTATCAGCTGTCTTTTCTGTCCCTTCCTGTGCCTTTTGTTGTTTCTTTATGAGGGTTTGTTGAGGAGGTAAAATCTGCAAGAGAAGGGAGAGGAGGCATGCAGCTGCTCTGCTGTAAAGGACAAGGGGAAGGACATTAACAAGGTAGGGAAATTTAAGCTACATGTGGGTCAGCATGGCTGGTCACAACCTCAATATCTTGGACAGAGGCTTGGACTTTCTGACATGTAGAAGTACAACATGAAAACAGGCATTTGTTAGTAACAAAACCAAGCATTAGGTTCAGGCACGCAGAGGCACTGGGTAACCACCTGCATAGGAGGGAGGCTATGACATCTGGTGACCACACAACACAAGGTAGAGAAGTGGTGAATTCCACTGAAGGAAGAAAATGCATCTATCATAATGGACCCCAATTTTGATCAGAATTTGATGAGCAGTGTAATCTGCATCATATCAAACACCTCACATCATCACCCTATTGAAGCGGACTGAGCTCGACACTCTACACGGGAGCAGAAGTCTCTACGCGGGTTACAGGTGGCCGAGGGATGAGTCTCCCGAGGTTGCCGTCGGCTGACTGCTCGTGGGGGAGCAGCAAAGGAGCGCGCTCTTGCCTCATTAGTAGTAGTCTAGAAGTAGGATGTAATCAGTAGCTCTTGTGCCACCGAAGTGTGTAGATTGAGAAATACACAGTTGTAGCCATGGAACCAGACTACATTACTTCCGAACCTCGGCACCTGGGTGTTGTCTACTTCAAGGCTGGTGCGAGGCCGTCTTGCTACCAACTGGCCAACGCTACACTATAATCCACACTCAAATGGAGCAGCAGAAGCATCAGTAAAGCAATGGAAATATCTTCTTGTTCTATCCCTATGCTTAACGTACGTATGTAGCCACTACTCTAACCCTCAAGCTTATGCTCTCTTTCTCTCTATCCCTTTCTCAGTCTTGAATAAACGTTCATAGAGAACACATGTGCTTCTTGACATAACATGGTGTCGTGAACAACGAACTCAGTGCAAGAGGGAGAGAAGAAGAGAGTGCTTATGTACTCTGCGCCTCACACAAAATAGTGATCCATTTCGTGACTAACACGATATGATCGCCTCACGTGATACGGTCGGCAACAAAAGTACTTATGTACTGCTCAAAATAGTGCCTCACTCAATTCAATAGGCGACCAAAGTGCTTATATACTGCTCAAAATAGTGCCTCACCATCGATCGGCTCACTATAGTGCTTGAAACTGCATCACACGATCCGATCGGCGCATACGATCAGCGACATTTGGCGTAGTACTTTGTGCTCAATTTTGTGCATCACTCTCGATCAACGCACAATCAAGAGAAAATAGTGAAAATAGTGCTTTTTTTGTCCAAGCATCTGGTCAAAGCATTTCCAACAAGGAAAATAGCGGGAAAAACGG
>JAAUXU010069569.1_pt1 | contig 21451 bp, 15 predicted proteins | sample 7278151 | NCBI WGS metagenome assembly JAAUXU01 (sample SAMN14350113, study PRJNA611818) | marine sediment metagenome | isolation source: surface marine sediment (1.8m) | place: French Polynesia: Moorea | collected 2018-08 | reverse complement strand
GGTGGGGAGACTTTAAAAAACTGTTGGATAAATAATCTCGACTTCCGTCGTGGTCGAAAAAAAAACCCCCCAGTTTTTGGCCTCCCCCCCCCCCCCCCAAAAAAAAAGAATGAAAAAAAAATTTAATTTCCTGCTCGTTAAGAGAATCTCGACGAGGATGCATTCATGTGCTCCTCCCCCACCCCATGAATGGTAAACACTCTTGGCACAGAAGGAGCTGTGAATAATGTGAGAGAAAAAACCCTTGCCAAGGCCAATTTTTCTCTCGACAACTTTTTAATGAGGACCTTCTTTCCTCCTTGAATGACTCCACCAGGCACTTCAATAGCGGATACACGCACACACCACGTAGTACAGTCTCTAATAAAGGAGAAACTTTCTCTTTCTACTGGAAGGAGCAGCACTTTGCAAGAGCCCCCCCGAGAAACAGCAGCAACAAGGTATCGAAATTTGTGCTAAACTAATTCCGGAAGCAGTCATTTTTCAAGTTTTTCCCTTATGCTAGGCCTTGTCATCAATCTCGGGCTGTTAAAAAATTCGTGGTCGTTCCTCTCTCGTCATGCATAACATTCTGGAGGGAAATTGGTGTTGCTTATGCTCAAGCTTCCCAGATGTTTGCCCCCCCCAGCCGTTTTCACAAGTTTCTTCTCGCCCCCTCCCAAGTCTCTTCTTACAATCACTCCTCTTGAACGGAGAAATGGCGATGACGAGGCTTAGCCAAGCTCAGCCTGCGTCTCCATAAATGTGTGAGGAGGCAGAGGAAGATAGAGAGAGAAGGAGCCGAATTTAATATGTCACGTACACAGGCACGAACACAGTGACGTCGACGGAGGAGGAGAAGTGAGAGATGAGGGCAAACATGCTGAGGTGCGTGTGCAACAACCACGCGTCCGTGTGCGCCTTTGTGATGTGGCGAACAAAGCGTGGACATTGCAACTTTGTCATCGTCATCCTGCTGCTCTCCACCAGTCCGTCTATCTAAACAGTCGTCTATTCATCCATTCGTCCTTCCATCCACCATCGGCGCATTCATAAGTTAGTTTCGTCTGGAATGGGGTTTCCGTCCGGGTGTCAGGTCGACCGTTCGAATGTTGGGAGGGGGTGAGAGGGACTCTGCACGGTCCCCACCACAACTTTTTGACTCACACCTAGGTCTGAATAGATCAATTCTTCGGACCTGGTCCATTGTTGCTAGGAGGGGTGGGTTAGGGGGTGGTCGGACACCTACAGACACCCCTCCTGTTGTCAGGTGGACAACCTCCCCCGTCGGTATCTTGGTACCGACGTTTAAACTCTACGTTTGCATCTACTGTCTCATGCCGAGCAAGTGCGAGCCAACCAGCAATGTGGCACCTCTACATAAAGTCCCCCTATTCAGCCTTTTTGGTACGTGCCAGGGCATTCACAAGCTTCATTCTGTGGCCAAACTTGGAGATGTCATCTAACATCGAGTCATCCTCGGGCTGCATATGGAACAGCCGCTCCTGCTGTTAGGTTTCCAGTCCCTCCACTTAGTACTGTGAACCTTTTCCCATCTCTGTTGCGTCTACTTTGAATCGTACAGTTCATGTTACATCGTACGCGAGAAGTGAAAGCAGAGAACTGCCCAAGCTCACTCGCACACAGAGTACAGTCATAGGAAAGTACTCGCACTGTAGTTTGAACAGCGGAGTCCTTCTTCTCCGGTACGACTGGGTAAATCAGATAACTTAAACGAGCCGACATTCTGGTGGTAGCAGAAACGACTGCAAAACGTGCAGGCATGAGAGAAATCTTCCACTTTCTCTCCTCGTCCTCCTCGAAGTAATTTGGGTCAGCAGAACATATTGTGCCCGACCAGACTCATTACAGGGGCTTTGCGATAAAGTTGACCGAGATGTGTACGTACATAACTGTACTAAGTGCTGTGACTTCTGTGCCACACGTATGTCGGGGGGGGAACTTGCAGATATAGGAGAAGAGGCAAACTCAAAAGACGTCCTTGCGAACGTACCAGATACGTATATGTCCGTGACCCAGAAATACTTTTTCCCGCCACGCACATCTCTTTCATCATCTGTTTTTCGTATAAAAAAGAGCGTTTAAAAACACGTACTTTCTTTCACTATCAGTGAAAATCAGTGGCAGAACAGTACTTACCACACTCTCCCATAGCTCCCGGGGCACTGTTTTTTTTTCACTGTAATCTTTTATGCTTATCTGCAAAGCCAATTTAAAGCTAAATTTAAAGCCAAAAAATGTAGAAAGCAATCCGAAAACTGCCGTTCTGACCAACAGCAAAGTGCTAGCGATGGCGCTGGTTCAATGGTGGAAGGACCACGACCGGATCAATGCTCTCAACACGCATGATTAAAGACATACATGTAAAAGAAAGTATGCTATTCTAAAAAAGTTCTGAGACACAATATCATGTGCTTGCCCGTGGTGCCATCCACGGTGCTCTGAGACTGCCACTGGTGACATCATTGGGGGTGTCCATGGTTGCAGTTGACATCTGCCAAACCGACCCTCAACGATACCTGGGAGTTGTTAATAGTGCTGCGAACACCATCTGACTTTCAGGGGGGAAACCAGAGGGTAGGGATAAGTTGCCAAAAGGCAAGTTCAAGACAGATAAAGTACCAGAACTGAAATTATCGGCACGTGCATCTGTACCTTAACCACCTGTACTCTCCTGCTCTCATCTACTTTTGTACTTCGTGTTCCTTCATATGCATGCATGTGATGCATGCATTTCTCTCTCTGTCCGGAATAAACATGCGCACAGATTACTTGAGATAACAGTCAAACCTGAAGAATACTTCAGCTGACCTCAGTTTCTGTTCTGAGAGGGTTCTTCAGGTATGTACAGTATTGCGCAAATGCACTGCCGTGCAAAAGCTAAGACCCTCCCTCACCGTTCGTACACTGGCGTTCAGAAGTATTGGCCACCAGCTGAAGCAGCCAACAGTGACGCGTTTTGGGCGATTTCGAGTTCCCAAATTGTCCTACCTGGAAGGGGGGAGAGCCTCAGATAGTTCAGCAGACAAAATGGCCAGCGCGGCCTTAAATATTGATTTTCATGGAAAGAAAAGAAAATAAGCTTGCCTGCAAAGGCTTCTAGCTTTCCAATGATGTAAATAGATTTTGTGCAGCTGCAGTATTAAGGAAGTTATGATGTTGGAAACAGGGGGCGAATACTTATGAACACCTGTAGAAACAGATGGCCTTGATGAATGGGGTGGTGGGTGGGTGTAGCCCATCCGGTGGGGCAAATCTGAGGCTTTCCCCCCCACTAGATGAGGAAAATTTGCAGATTTGCTGTTGAAATTGCCTGGAAATCGCTGTTCTAAGCGCTTCGCAACAGGGGGCGAATCTTCTGAACACCAGTGTAAACAGCAATTTTTTGTTCAATCGCCAACGCTACCCCTAAGGTGCAATTTTGTCCGAGAGGGAAGTAAATAACTTAGACTACTGAGGCCTCAAGCTCTCCAACGGTGTAACGGTGTGTAGCTGCAATATTAAGAAAGTTACGAAGAGGTCAAGTTTGTGCAGAAATGAAGGCCCCAGCTCTCTAGCGGAAAGTCAACCCTATGAAGCAACTATCAATGTCTTAAAGTCGCCGGCTCTGCTATAAATATGGTGTTTCACATTTAAAGTGAAGAGAATAATGTAAACTAATGACCTTTCCAACACTCTGAATTATAGAGGAAGTTATGATTGTGGGCACAAGGAGCGTTCATTTATGCACAGGTGCTGAACAGGTCTGTGTGGTCATGCAGCAGTTGGAGAGACTGGGCATGGACCTCGAGGTTTTTTGTGCGTACCACTTTCCCGCCGCAAAAGCACTTCCTCGTAAAAATTACGCTAAAAATGACATATTTGCTATTTTGCGTCAGTGTATGAGGCACATGCATAGGATTTATTACATGTAGCACAGAGACATTCATTACTTAGAGCAGACGTGGCCACATGCAGTACTCGTACTATGCTAACACAACTTCAGCCTTCAAGTTTTCGTACATTTTGTTGCTTAAACCTCAAACAATCCAGCAGAAGTTTGATACTTCCTTGAACTTTGTTCTCCCACGATAGTTTGAGCTTTAACTTGACTTGAACCCCTCCCTAGAGGCCACCTGATGGCTAGTGGACAGTGGGTGCGTGGAGACACACTGTGAAAGATTTGAGCGCTTGACTGCACCAAATGGGGCAAAGTATGGAGTCCTCTAAACTTTACAGTACGCCCACGTACTCACGATGTCATGGATTCATCTGACAGAAAGTAGAGAGATCGCACCAGCTGAGTACCGTAGTACTTAATTTGACATCGGCGAAGGACAATAGCGTCGATTGAGACAAAAGCCCCTGGACAGGTTGCAGACTATTTGCAAGTGCTGTCGCAAGTCACTGGGATTTTGTCGTTGGAGCATGCAATTTCTTGCACTTTGATGTGCATCGGATGTCACGTTACATTATGATGTGATGAAGGATGACTGTGCAGTTTGCTCCCCTGGTGCGTTCTTGTGACGGAGGCAATCAGTTGTGAAGACAAATCAACTTGCACTTGTTTTGCAAAAGAGCCTTTCGTTGAGCTCAATGAAAAATGTCAAGAGCACTAAGATTGTTAGCTGGGGAACCCCGAAAAAAGATGTTGCAGTGCCTGATTGCAGCAAAAGAAATCCCAGCGCCATTCAAAGCGTGTATATCTTGGGAGAAATTGCTCATCTACGGCCCCAACACAGCTGTCATCACCGAAATGGGTGTCTTAAGTTCAGTCCTGCCGTCTATGCGAGCTTCCAATGTCTCGTCAACGCAGTCAAATAGATAGATAAGCGTTGTTCAGAGCATTGTTAGTGTAGCACGCTCAAAAGTTCCTCAACCAAGATCTGCGGTCGTTGAAGTGTGTTCCTTTGTGAGTATGAGAAGCTCATTGATTCTGTCATAGTTAGAGGTGATAGGAGGTACCACCTCTTGTCGGTTCTTCAGACAAAGCTGTTGGTGAGGTTGTCTGACTGCAATGGTCGTCAAGACTTGATTTCCGTCTTCTCTAGAGAATGCTGTACATCATGTTGACCTCATAGTTGTCGCACTCTCTACTGTCCACTTGTTGAAGCAGGAGATGGGCCTCTGCAAGAGCATCAGGTTAGGGTATGCATCCTCTAATTTGGTGACAACTGATAAAGAGCGAATGGTCTATAAATTACGACCAATTTCATCTGCTGCATTCACCACTGCACGGTCAGTGCGAAAATGTCAATTAAACCCTATGCACTTTTGCTGTAGGACTACTGATTTTTCCACTCTGTAGGATCAAAGTTTTGCACTGTCGCAGAGTCTACTGCATAAAAGTTTGACAGTATTGTCAACAAATAGGTGGTCTTAGAGCTAAATGGCGTATGAGTTCAGTTTCAGAGAAGCCTCTTAGCTTTCCATGAGGGGGAGCCACCTCTGTAGCTTAATCCAGTCAAAAGTTGTGGGTGAAAAAAGAAGTGTCCGCTACACTTACATCATACAGCATGTCATAACACTTTGAGTTGAAAGTGCAGGTAGTAAATGGTCCTCAAGAAAAAATGGTTCTACTAAAACCCACACAAAAAAATATTGCTCTCAGAAAGAGAGTACCTTTTCGAACTAGCCTAACGTGCATAACATCCGTTAAAGAAGTTTCAGGGGAGGTGCACTTGGCATGATTATGAAGACTTGTCACATTCAGAATACTTCGATGTACAACCGAGAGTAAAAAAGACGTCTACAGAAGACAGCAATGGTAAATCACTGTGTGCGTACGATGCTGAAGTATTGAAAGTGCATTGAAGTGACATTACAAGGATTTTCTCCTACTCAAACTTTAGATACAAGCGATGACGACGAGGAGGAGGGCGTCCAGGATCCCTTGTGCGAGACGTCGGCCTGGTCAGATTGGTCCGGATGCTCGGTGACGTGCGGCAAGGGGCTCTCGATGCGCACACGCTCGTTCCTCTCGCCAGCGAAGGCGACCATGGCTGGATGCGACAGGCAGCTGACCCAGAAGGAGATGTGCGCCGCCAGTGTCGCCATGTGCCAAGGTAAACGCCGTACTTAACGGAGCGTTCACATGTTTGTTGCTACATTAAACAAGGGAAGCGTGTGCAAATCGGATCCAGATATCTTCAGAGTATTCACCTTATTGGCCTTCTTCATCATGTAACCGAGATGCTCGGGAGCTGTCTTTGTGTCTGCGAGGCTGAGGAATGTGGTTTTGATCGATGCTCTCAGATATTGCAAGATTTATTATACTGAAATCTCAACCTTGAAAAACTCACTTTCTATTCTGTTTACTGCTCATGGCTTGTAATATGGCACACGCATATACGAGCAGATGACAGTAGCACAACTGTGCAGGCTTGACGAAATTTCTGTTTTTTGGACGATTCAGATCACCAGTTTTACTTGAGTGCCCCCTCGGACTTCTTGCCAGACGACATGTGCGCGACCAGCGAGTGGTCAAGGTGGTCCCAATGTTCGACGACCTGCGGGAAAGGCTTCAAGTCGCGGACCAGACGATTCTTCAACAGGTATTCTTTTCCCATCGTAGTTGGCACACGTTGTAGTACATACGGGCAATACGTATGAGCACTTGGTGTCAACCGTCAGCACGCAGTCCACGACCAGCCCTTGAGCGACGATGAGAATTCGAAAGCTGACCCTGTTCACTGGTCCATGACCGAAAGTAAATGACACCTGCATGATTCAGACTGAGCATGCTTTCCTACGCAGAACTGGTCGCAAGAAGTGCCCTCACGTGGACACGATGGAGAAGTCTCTGTGCGCTGGCGCCTTGCCCGTCTGCGACGAGGTCTCGGCCTCGCCAGGTGAGCACCAGGTGGATCCCCACTGCGCCGTCACCTCTTGGAGTGAATGGTCGCCCTGCTCAGTCAGCTGCGGTGAGGAGAGAAAACTAAATTATGCTAGACTGCTATAGAAAGTTGATAACTACACCAGGAGTAACAACTGGAACCTGCCTGGTTTAAGTAGGAGGAAGTTCCATTTACATTCTCTCTCTCTCTTTCTCCATAAGTTCTTGCAGCTGCCACCGAGTCAAGTCTTTGAGGAAGATTGCAAAGCTTGCATAATGTAATGTGAGGGATTGTGTTCCCTTTGTCTTCTCGCGCAGCCAACGTGGAGATCCCCAAGGAGATATTTGAACAGCACCCGCAAATGGAGAGAGGAGTCAGCGTTTATGTATAGGTTACAGAATGCTGTTTATTGCGTTACTACAGATTTAACAGCAAGAGTTCTTCTTTCGCAGGATTTATCGCTTCATCATTCAACCGTGCGTGTATGAATCAAGAGAAGGGTTAGTTATGCAAAAGAAAGAACATGTGACGCATAATCCAGAACACTTTTACGCGCGCCAAAAGTTCCGTGAAAGGCGAAAGAAGATTAGTGCGCAGAGTAGGGGAGTCAATCTAATTTTACGCGAGATCACTTTGCATTCGTCGACAGTAGGGGACTTCCCAGAGTACAAAATGGGCCCAGAATGCCTTGCCTAAGTGCAGGGCATGTGCACCGTCCTTACACAGTAGCATGACGTACCCTTTTGTACAATATGCGGCGTCCACTGCCAGATGCTCCACCCAGACTGAAGAGAGCATCCAATTCGTTGATGAAAATGACGTTGTACAGCATGTGAGTGATGGGTACAAGACGTGGTCTCAGCACCGCCTGTGTGCGTTCTGTTACGTGCGTATGCACATGATGTAGTAAGTCGTCATAGTAGTGATAATAGGAATGCAGTGTGCTTCAAAAAAGAAAGAAGCCCACGGCGGCAAAATCGCGGTTAAAAATTCTGGGGAAGACCTCGTAAGACAGGAGATTTTGCCCACATGGGCGACTGGGACAGGTGGAATAAGGCGGACAAAACTTTGTACAAAGTCAGCGTGTTCGTCTGGGTCTGAGAATATGATCCACCCAACCTGAACTGCCTAGATCAGTCTTGGATTAGCTTTAGCTTAGAGCACTTTGAGATGCGCCTGGGAATACCGACTCAGAACGCTAATGTCGCTTCACTCAGGACAAGAAAGTTTTTTCTTTAGGTACTATCGTACACCCACTCTTCACTGTGCGTTGCACTGTACTGCACCTATCTATGCATGTACAGTTGGAATGAATTTCAGGCACCGGCTTGAAGGTTCGCACCCGCCTGTACAAGGTGTCGCCGCAGCAGCAGACCAACGCCGAATGCAATATCCAGCTCATGGAGAAGTCCGCGTGCGAGGGAGACGTGCGCAGGGAGTGCAAGTTCAGCGACGAGGACGCAAAGTTGATCTGCGGGTTGAAAAAGGAGGTCAGTCAGACTTCGATGCGCTAAATCCGTTCGTATCCTCTGTTATGCATCAAGTTTTTGCATTTTAGGTTGGACACTGCAGGGGTTCCTTCCCTAGGTGGTACTACGACTCTTTGCTGGGCATGTGCGTGCAGTTTATGTACAGCGGTTGCAGGGGCAACAGCAATAACTTTGACGACTACAACGACTGCGTCAAGTTGTGTGAAAAGTCGAACGTCACCAACAGCAACATGATGATCAAGAAGTATCAGACGGACAAGTAAGAAAAATCTCGTTTCAGTCGTCGTTAGAGACTTGTCGACGCATCCCTTCCAGTGAGAGCCCAGATCGCCTGTCGTTATTGCGGCGCAAGCAGGAGATGATGCAACAGCAGAGCTCGACGATGCAGGGAAAGCGAGACTTCATGCTGATGAAGAATCACGCCATGGTGACGTTCGAGCGCGAGCGCGCTGAGAGAGCCAAAGACGCCGAGGCAGCTAGTGAGCAGGAGGTGGACTGCCTGGTCACGGCCTGGTCACCGTGGAGCCAGTGCGAGCCGAAATGCGGGAGATCCTTCAGGAGGAAGTTCAGGCAGGTCACGAGATTCCCGTCGGAGGGAGGAAAGCAATGTCCAAAGAAGATGGAGAGGAGGCAAAAATGTGAGCTTATTTAGTCAAGGCTGCTTCTTTGTGGATGTCAAGACTCTTGACTATTGCTGCCGTTGCAGGTCGAGTACCTCCTTGCGACTCCTCGTGCCTTCTGGTTGGCGACTGGGGCGAGTGGAGTCCTTGTTCGGAGTCCTGCGGGCAAAATGGAGTCCAGCAAAGGACGAGAGATGTCCTGTACCACCGACAGGAAGATGATGTCCTGGAAGAGTCCTCCTCCTGCGGTACCGCGACCACAGAAAAGAGAGTCTGTTTGCTGGCAGCGTGTCCTAATCGGGACGAGGATTTGTCTCTGACTTGATGCTCTGTTTTAGCGTTGTTACCATTCTTCATAAATTCATAGTAGAGAGGTGTTTATTTAAATAGTCATATCAGAATCGTTTCAAGCTGGAGGAGAAATATAGATTGGTCGCTCCTCTATTCAAGAAAGTCCGTCAGGAGGTTGCGCGACTTGGTACTGCACTCGCAGCGGGCGCTCCTCGCTTCAGGACGGAAATGGTGGGTCCTCGTAATAACAGCCATGCATGTGATACTTTGGATGAGATTTTAGGCAGCCTCCACCCGTTGGTCTTGTTTCGACCATGTCAAGCCGCGTCTTCCACTTAGGTTTATCTGTGCAAGGTAGGATTGTCCTTGCTCCGCGGTGTCGCCACGGTGAAGTCTTCCTTGGTCCCGCTCACCTATCTGCGTCGGGTGACTTATAAAGCCTAAGGCCTGTGGGGGTGAATAAGATAAACCAAACCATGGGGACTCATCGCAGAAACTGTAATGAATGACACAAGCAACTGATTTTTTATGTCTGCTCTTCGTATACACTACAGAAAGCTGTATATTGGCCAATATACCAAAAAGCACTTAAACCAGAGTTGTGAAGAAAGAATTATATCTTTTGTTAACGAGCAGAGGTATCTAGCATGGTCCACGTTATGCAGCACGTCGTGTAGGGTCAAGACTTAAGAGAGACTCCCCTCGGTGACTTCCCAAATATGTCCTTCCCAACTGAAGTTCAGGATGTCCGCCACCCCCCTGGTCCATCAGTCCAAACACCCAGCATCAGGGTTCATACTTGTAATATCTGCCACCAATTTGACTGGCAGCAGGCATGAATTTTGAATTTCATCGGTGTCAACTATTGCAACACCCTCAAGAACGTGGCCAAGCCCTGGTTCGAGGCAAATCATCCCGATGGCAATTACGTCTGTCAGTAAGACTCTGCTCCAGCGCACAGAGCACAGACAAGGTCCAAGAAGCACCTGATCATCTTTCTGCCCAGACCTGCATCGCTTGGATTATGCTATCAATGGCATCCATGAAAGGAAGACCTGTCGCACCAGCTACCCCCAACAAGAGCTCTCTGAAGGCTACCGCTGAGCAGGAGTAGACCGTCATGTCGGAGGACCGCATCCACAATGTGTGCTGGAGGCCAAGGTCACCGCCGGTGGAGGTCACTTCGAGTAGAGCTCCCATGTGAGCTGTTGAATGTCTATAAAAGCTCTGCCCCTTCTCCTTCTTGCTCACAATGTGCCGGTTGATTCATCATCGTTTACCTTTCCCGTACGTTTATAGAAAAAGAATTGTTGGTATGACATTGTTGGTGGGATGTCACCATACTGCAAACAGAGTTGATTCCATCGTCTTCAGTTTACTGCAAAGCAAAGTCGACGAAGTCAAATTACAAATCTCATTCCGGCAAAAGTAGCAAGCTTTGTCACACCTCCGGGGCCTTGACGACCCTTAGGCTACTCCCCTCGGGCCGCCAAGGCCCCCCGAAAAGAAGAGCAATTCCACCTGAACTTGACTACTTACTTTAGTGTAAGTAATTTCCGCGGGGTAAAACGGGCTGCATACGCTACAGTGGCAGCTTCTAATGTGGGATCTGAAAGAGAGATCGGTCGTTCAGACAGGGCTTCTACAGATCCAGCGTTATGAGCAACTTTGTGACCGGCCAATTTGGTGTTAGAACGCTCAAAGTGCAGGAACCCATAGTGGAGACCATGCCCAAAGGCAGCATTGTTACCTTTTTCGGTTTTTTTTCTCAGTGGCGGTAACTTTGAGGTCCCGGAGGGGGTACCTACCCGATACACGCCTACACCCCGTCCCAGGCCTCCCCGCGCTGCATGCAAGCACGTGAAACCCGTATCTTTGCGGGGAGGGTTTCCTAGGTTTTGTGAACTAGCAAAAAAAAAGCGACAGGGTGACTCGGCCAGACAACACGCATCGATGCCGACGATCCGGAGAGCAAGGCCAATCTGGACAGCAACTTCTTCTGGACATTTTTGCCACAGTCGCTGAGAGTGTGGGCGGTCTCGACAGTCTCGCTGTTGGTGTGTCGTCGTGCCGTCAGAGTTCCCCGCGATCGTGGCCGTGTGACTGTGTCGTCGTGTCGAGTGTAGTGTGATAGTGTTTACATCGAAGTGTGACTCTGTCGCTCTCCTTTTGTGAATTCACTGAACCTAGCAACCTTTCCCCCAAAATGCATGGGTTAGGAGTGCTTGCGTGTCGGTCCTGAGGGCCTGAGAATGGATTCCCCCTGGAAATTGGAGGCCAGGGGGGGGAGGGGGGGCGCAGGATTCCCCCAGAAAATTTCAACCAATTTCATCAACTTCAACCCCCTCAAAAAGCCTAATTTCGAGCCCCATCAGTATTCCTCCCTCTCCAGTTGGGTTCCTTTTGAGCACTTTAGCACCAAAATGGGCTACCTTGATATTGAACCTCTGTACTCAATGTCGTGCCCAAGTATCATATCTGCATGTTCCACCTGAAAATTCCCCTTCAGCACGCTCCCATGCAGCGTATGAGGTGAAGTCATGCTCATGGAAGTAACTTATGCCAAGGACAAGACAGTGGTTCGTGTCATACGTGCTTTTAGACAGAATTTTACGACTTTGTCAGCGGCTTTCAATGTCAATGTCTTCCAGATGTTGCAATACTTGGCTCAAAGAATAATCGTAGATCAGTGGACGTGAAAAGTTTTGGGTGCAACGCAATTGCCGTAGGCAACAATTGCAGGCTTCTTATCAGCGTTTGGCCTGAAAGACCAGCTCTTACAGTTGTTGTTGTTGCTGCTGTTGTTCCTCAATCAAAAGGGCACAATGGTGCAAATGTTAGCCGGCTGGAGATCGAGGAGCATGCTGAAGTACAAACCAGTTAGATGAAGGGCGCCATCCCAGTCCAACCCAGGGGTGATGGCGGACAGAATCCTCTGCTAAGGGACGACTCCGTCGCCCTTAACAACTGGCGACATTGATGTTGAGAATTTCAGTCACATACGCCATATACATGTCATAAAGAGCCAATCGCCGCTACCTTTCCTCACAGCCCCGTGGAAGCTAAGAATTACGCTGCTACCGCGTGTTCCACGGGGTGCGTCAGAAGTGATGTCACTCGGAATGACATCTGAACATGAATACAATACCTCATGGTGCCATCAACAATTTCTTTGGCATTTTTCGTCTTATTATCATTTTGCCTGGCACATGTTTCACGTGCTGAACATGGCAGATTGAGTAGAGCAAATTTTGCCTGATTGAATTTGTCGCAGTCTCATCTCGTGCTCCTCACACCATATTCTTACCCTATCTGTTGCCAGAACTTGAAGATATTCAGTCTCTCAGCCACGTTCACTTTTGTGGAGCTCATTCTGACGCATCTTTAAAATATGGTTGGTGTGTTGTCTTTTGCTAAATTTGTTCATATTTTTGTTCTAAGTTGCTGTAGCAGTTCTTTTTCTGTGTTTCTCTGTTACTGCAGTCTCTAAAAATATCCATAGTGCTGAATCTTCCTGTTGGAAACAGTTAGTCACAGTGAAGAACTTGATTGGTCGAATTGTATCGTGAATGGAAACAAGGTTTAAAGGGGCTAGATTAAGCCGAAGGATATATGATATTTTAGGGCCCTGATATGAGCAAAAAATGATTCTCCAGCTGAAATCACATTTCACGTTTACTTCGATCCACTTCGACGAGAATTCCTATCGAATATCTGGCGACGCGTGGTTACAAAGATGTGATTAAAAAGATGTGGTTAAAAAGGGGGATTAAAGCGAGGACAAAAATGACAAAGAGTGCAAAATTTGAGAGGGGGGGCAGAGAGCTCGACAGAATCGAATTTTCCTCCATTTTGACTTTCCGAGCACGTAGGCATCTTATGACTGAGCGATTTGAAAGCAATGACTTGCGGGTTCATCTGAAGAATGAATTTGGCTGAGAAAAAAAGCATTCAAACTGGTGACCATCTTGGGCTCGACAAAATTGCACTCTTTTCTTTACAACATTTTCGCTCATGTGCAGCATAGGGTTTTTTTGGTAACAAATGTCAATTGCCACCTCTTAAACATTACCTCTGACTTCTGAAAGTGTTGCAGGCGCACGAGCAGATGAGTTTGTGCCCGAGGTACGCAGATGCCCCGGAATGAACCGTCAAGGACATTTGAGTCTGGTGAGCATGGTGGCAACTGAACATCACAGCCTCATGAAATGAGCAGACCAGGCAATTTCTGTCGCAAAGATGTCGTCGCTGCGTACTTATGGGTTATATATATGGTGTCGATATATAGTATTGCGATACTTAGAATATATGGCGATATCATGGGATGCAGCATGGAGAGAAGGAGATAATGCTGAGACAGCCCGGGAGTCCATGGACCGCTTGGGCTGCGGTGCAGAACGTATGAACATGACAAAAAAAGCAAGGGGAAAAAGGTTTTAGATATTGGAGCAACAGTACTCGAATCTTGGCGATGCATAGAACATCTCTGAAATATCAGCGAATGCGTCGCCTTGACAATTTATTGAACATTCAACATAGTTGGTTTCGATATGTCGAATATGGCTATGTCGATTGCTTTAGGATGTCGCACATTGTTAGCGCTGGATTTTGATAAATCCGTCATTCATAGCTTTCAAATGGCGCAGAAATGATTCTGTACACGCTCCCCAGCAGGAGTCATAGTATTTTCGAATTCAAGTTTAAAATTCACGCTGTGCATGTAGATCAATGTTGAGGGCTAAATTCAGGATCTATACAAAGTATAAAGCCTCCGGGACATATGTGAATAGGACGTCATACAATTCATGCAAAATTGATCAACTCCAGAGTGACGAGCTCCACCCCTCCCCACCGTTAAAGCGAGCAATGGGTGTTTAAAATTGAAGTTCATTTTAGCTGCCCGAGGTTGGCTTGGCCAAAATGATTGTTCATTGCGCAGAAACTCCGGTCCAAGGCTGAGCTGCAGCCGCCTACTTTGATATTTCTATGATATGAACACTCTGAGGCAGAAAGAATAACTCACACAGTCAGTTTAGGACAACTTCGGGTACACGGAACTTGGGAGAGTGGCCATTCTTCCCAGGTCTCCCGCGTAGTTGTGTTCATCCAGCCGGTCCACACTGCACGTACAAGTGGAGCCAGATCAGGCTTTGCTGCACTGTCTGCAACATCCATCAAAATCCAGTCATGCCAAAATAAGTCCGTATTGATCTCAGTGACCTTGTGAACGTTCTTGTACACTCACTGCCTGCGTATTTGCACGGACCTGCCTGCGACATGACCATGCGCTTTTTTTTTTGCATTTCTGTCACTGGTGACCCTATCTGCGTAGCCATCGAGGATTTGACTTTCGACATGTTAGTATAGGCTGGCGTTCTGGGTGCTCTGTCCGTAACAAATCGACTGCTTCAGGTGCTCCTTATCCTTGCCCACAATAGGTGCCACTGCCATCCATCCACACACGAAGAGACAGTCTCAACACGAAAGAATGCAGCTATTGCGAGTATTTTCGAATGTTCACAAGACATTGAGTGGCTTTGAGTGTGTCCTCTCCGCCACTGGTCCACGTCCAAAAACACTTGTGCTCATGTTCGTGGAAAGGCAGAAGCATCCAAAGAGATGGACTTTGACCGAATGAAGGGTTGGCATAAGGACGAGAGCACCGACGCACATGCAGGTTGGAGGGTTGAGGGTGGGGCACAAGCTTGATGGTGTCCTTAAGGCTTCAGACTATAGCTGTGTCGAGCTATAGAAAGACTTGTTCGGTGTTCGCCTACCAAAACCTGGGTACGAGCTCAGCTTGGCAAAAAAAGAACCGAAAAATGATCCAGTTCGAGCCTTCATGAAGAAATACTTGGGTGCGCACTTATGAGCAGTCACTGACCACTTCTCAACCAACGTGAAGAATGAGCTAGACGTGTATTGTGTTTTTCAACCTTATCTTTCCTCTCTGATTAACTGTATGCCACACCATGGCTCAGTTTCCTATCTCCAGCCAAAAGCTCGCTCAAGTTCATATGAAGAGTACTAGTAAATTTCGTGCCTGCTACGTTGCACTTAACGTGATGCGCGTCTGCAATATGATTACCAACGTGGCTGGTGGGTGGCAACTCCATGAGGTTGCAACACTACTTACAGTGCATGTGCTCTTCGCTGCACCAGGTCACAAAGCAATCTTGTTCCAGCCCGGTGCAACGATAATTTCGAGAACTTCCGGCCATCCACCTGGTTGACCTCCAACCCACAGAGCAGAGCCCTGATTGAACGTAAATCCCCTTGATTATGGGATCTGGGGCGGAATTGAGTCCAGGGCCTGCTTGAGCGGCTCCCCACGATGAGCAATGGATACCTCAAGACGAAGAATTCATAAGGGAACTAAAGCCATAGGTAAAACTTCGCCAGGTTTCTTCAGCCATGTTGGTTTGTGATTTTTAACAATTCCCATGCCTTTAACTAACCCCTACTCTTCCATTGACATTCATACGCTGACCTTTTTGTAATGCCTTCTGCTCAACATAATAGTGAGTGAAAGACGTTGGCGGCCGCACAAGTAGCAAGTGTTCTTAGGTTGCAGCAGTAGAGGTACTTGGAGCAGATTAATGCAGTATAGAAGTTGCACTGCTACTGATAATCCAAGGAAACTTAGAAAACGTACTTGTGCTGCCAACATTTTGAAAACCACTACAAATCATGCTCGAAATGTTTCTTTTTAAATAGTCCCACAAACATATGAGGACCTCAATAAAGGAATGAGACTAAAAGGTATCTGCTTGAACTCTGGTCAAATCTTGTGAATTCCAGTCTTGATCAATCTTTTCAAGTTTGGAACATCCTTGTACGTTTTAAGAACTTTTGATGAATTAATGATGTTGGAAAGTTTCAGTAAACTCGCACAGGAAGTACATTTTATATAACATAATGGGTAGCGTTCTGCAGTACTTTACAACTATACTGTCTAGCACCCCCGTGAGTAGGAGATACGCAAGAGAATATTTATTTCACTTAAGAAGGGTACATGTTTTGTATTGCACAAGTAACAGGAAGAGGAGGAGGAGGGAGAGAAGTTGTGCCGCACAGTTACTACTTTTAAAGATATCGATTTAGCAAAAAATGGGCGTTATTCTTTGGTTGCAACCTCTGTGTTGCTCTCTCTTCCCGGCAACATCATCAAAGCGTGCAGCCGCTCACTCAAAAGCGACCTTCTCCCCAAAATTTGATGGCGCCAATTTAATGGAAAGATAAAGAGGAGGTTATATCTATTGTCGTTAAGTCATCCTCAGGATGAAAAAGATTCCTTGTTATGCCAACATGCATGCTATTTGCTTTGATCATAGACTATGCAGTGACTCAAGCATGAATGAAGTGTAAGATGAGCTCTCTAAGTACTGGCTGCATGCCCCTTTCGGTTAGTCCGACGCTCCTCAGTACTTATATTACCCTTTTGTGACTACTATGCAAGCATATACATAAACGTTGTGCGCTTGAGTAAGAGAGCAGCAGCAGAGAATAAGCCTCCAAAAGCATACAAAAAGGCTCCAAACCAGTTTAAAGTCGTATTGCGTCGAAAAGCTGACGTCCCTGCACCCTCTTGCCACACTATAGTAGACAGTAGCAGAACAACTGACTTATGGTTACACCAATGGCAAAATGATATAATAGCAGTAATAATTGTGATATGATAAATCGCGGAATGAAAGAAGAGGAGGATTTTTCTTTTTTTTCTTTCTTTCTTCGTTTTTTGCGCACCAGCAGGAACCAAGCTGCAGCCCGCGAGAATTCAGTTGAATCTCAGAAGGTGAGCGTCTTGTCTGGGGAACCTCAGCCTGCCCTCGTCGTCTTCGTTGTCATAGGACGACCTTCCCGCCCGATTGAACCTGAGGAAGTGCTCGTCTGCGGCGTTGCGGTTATAGCGCCTCAACTCTTGCTGCTGTCGTTGCTGGGTCGTCGCTGGCGATCTGTTGAAGCGCAGGAGGTGCGAGGACCGCTTGCCGTTTGAGAAGAATCGGATGGCCCGCAAGAAGTCGTTCTGGGACATGTTGTTGCCCTCGTATTTGCTCTCGGGTGAACGCACGAACCTCGAGAGGTGAAAGTCGGCGTCGCCAACTGCGCGATTGTAGCGCAGGAGGTGGGCGTCGCCGTCGCCGACTCCCCGTTTGTTGAAGCGCAGAAAGTGTTCGTCAGCCGCGCGGCTGCTGCGCGGCTGGTCCTCGCGTCGGACGTAGCGCAGCAAGTTGTACGCCTCTGCGGAATTCATCGATTGGCGCTTGTTGAAGCGCAGGAGGTGATCGCTGACGCCGCCGTTGCGTATCTGCTTGGGCGCCATGGCCGCTGCCTCGTCGACGGACAGCTCAGGCTCCGAGAGGAAGTCTGTTGATTGAATTGATCAGATCAATGAATGCCTTGAATAGGCATAACTACTTTCTAACATGTGACAACAGGAGGATTGATGATGATGAGTACAACGAAGAGCACGCACGACACTGCATAAGATCGCTTTGGCAGCATTCTTTTCAGTCGGACTTGGGTTGCTGTTGCTTTCAACATGCCGATGTGATGAGCAGAGACATGCAATCAAATCGCAGACTTACGCAGTTGCATACACAAGCTCGCACTGCTTAACTACTGCAAGTAGGAGGGCGCAAGCGCCCTAGTCTCCACCTCTTTCTCTGCCTTTAGGTGCTCTAACTGTTTCTGCGCAGCATTGACGAAACGTGTACCTAAGCATGAAGGCCAACTTCTGCAGCAAGTATATGCTTCACTTATGATTCAGTAAATGGGGCAGGTGGGTAGTCCTGACAACAGTTGACTACCTTCCCTAATTTGGTCATTTGGCTGCTGCATTCATACTTAATTAAAGGTTCCATAAGCCAACCAGAATCTTCTTCAGCAGCATCAAACCAAAAATAGTCCAAACTGTTATGCAACGAAGCCCGTATATATTGTCTGCAAAGGTCACACCTGTGTGCGTCACTCAGCACACTTTTAACCAAGCCAGCATGAAGATGTGTTTGACTCGAATAACCTCGGCTGATCCCCCCCAGGGGACTTGCCAGAGAGCTGTTACAATCATTGTAGGCTCTTCTCAAGTACCGCAGCTCGTCAATGGTGGGTCAACTAAAGATCACACGCTATATAAGGTGGGGATGTTACCATGCCCTTCAGTGCAATGCTATCGAGGCCAGGAGTAGACGTGCACCAGTTCCTAAAGCTCGTTTAAAGTTGGCGGTATCACTTATTGACACGTCAATGACAGCATCGGACAAGGGTAAATGTCAGTGCCAGCATTTCTCATGTCGACAACGTACCGACCGTTCTTTGCACTTATTTAGGAGACCATTTGTCGTCCACCTTTTAATTCCAAGTAATGGGGTTGGGGTTCAAGCTTCCTTGTGAAGCTTTTGCAAAAAAAAGAGCGTTCGGTCAACTCCGCCATCAGGCCTGCGAGAAGCTTGGTCAGAAAGCCTCATTAGGCTCTGTAAGACATTTCTATTATGACGCAATGTATAAACGTCAAAGTCGGATCGTTCTTAACATTTTCTAACGCTCATGCAACAGAGTGTGCATAAAACAATCTTGTGCTCTCACTTTTGCACTCTTTCGCGGACTTGCCAGTTGACGTGCACAGATGAAGTACTCGACTGTGTCGAAGTGCATGAACGTTACCTGACTTTCACCAGTGCAGAAAATTAGTCGCACATGAGCACTACTGAAGTTTTTGACCAATCTAGTAGTGCTCCAAATCTAGGTTTGATACCAAGCCTGATCAAGCTTTCTGGTCAAGCCAAACCCAAAAAGCTTGGCTTGGTTTGACATCTTCAGCTTGAACCCTACCTCTAATCCAAAGATGTCCGTCGATTCAGCCTGAACAGCTGAATAATGATATGTGACCAAAGTTGCTAAGGCCATGAGATTAATTCACCAGAAAAGTAGCAATACACCGTTAAGCGGATTTAAGGATCACTTTGGGACTGCTCACAACGATCCTTCCACCCATCAAAGCTGAACAGAATGCAGTTGAGGTCAAAAAGTTTGCACACTTTTCCATTGCTTCACTGCTATTTTCAGTCCCGACGAAAACCGCATTGTCCTCTTTTGTTTTGCTACAGTATTGGTTTGGGCAGAGGTGAGGGTCATTGTGCATAGCATAAAGGGTACAAAAGCTCAGGTGCATTCAAACTTTTCATCTCAGTTGTACGTAGATAAAGGCTACTCTTTACTCTCAAGGCGGGTCTACAATGAACCTCACAATGCACTAACTTCCTTCTTTGTAGTTTTGTTGATCCATTCATTCTTTCAAGAAGAATTTTTAATGTCAACTTGCGTATTGTATGTTTTTTGTGTATGTGAAAGGCATAGTTGCTTTCACCTGCTTATCCTTGCGGCCCAAGTAATCTTTTATCAGTGTCAGTAGATCTAAGGCAAGACCAAATTTTTAGGATTGCCACAATCTCACCAGCTTCAACTCCTGCCTTCCTTCTTGTTCTTTTTATCGCCTCTCGTAGCAACAATAAAAGAAACCAATTGGAAAATTAAATTTAATAAATCTACTCACACGTACGACGTATCAGTTACATATTTCCTGTTCCCTAGCCGTTTCTCACGTACACAACACTGTCTTTTCGTTAACATAGTCACTGTCAATTCGTTAACATAGAACTCTAATCTCGAAAACCGAGTAAATGCCATTGAACTGGAATGATCACACATCCCTACTCTTCTCGTCCAGCCCTCACTTTCTTGACGCACTACACCGAGACTCTTGTGGCCTGCCTTAGTTACAACCAACCTTTGACCAAGACTAAAATCTGACGTAATGTTAGTGAGAGCTTTGTTCGCTTGACTCACTTGTCATACAAGAACCTTCGGTGTCGTGAACAACTTCGATGTCGTCAAAGCATAGCCAGCTTCCTTGCATCGAAGGTCGACTGTGTTACAGACTTTACATAGAACACAGTGATATCCTCCACCTATCCGGAGTGACGAGGCAATAAATTGGCCGATCTGACGCAACAAATGGTCTCTCTGCGACGCGTCCGTACGTACCATCATAGGGCTGGAGCGGCTGCGCGGCCGCAGAAGCGACGACGCAAGTCCACGCGGCCAACAACAACAGGAACTTGCAGAACGGCGAAGGAGCTACGACAATATTCCTTCTCCTCGCTGTGCTCGGCGGCTCGGAGTCGAGCATCGCGTCGGCTGATGTCCGGCAGATGAATGGCCGGTCCTTGGGCTGAAATGTACACCTTTATAGTGGAGACAGAGCGAGCAACCGAGAGAGAGAGAGAGCGAGAGAGGGGGGGGGAGAAAGAAAAAGAGCTTCTTCTTTCGAACTCGAGGGGCCTCGCGGCCTCGCAGCCTCGCGGAGGCCCCCTCACCCTTCGCTGGCGTGATAAACGAAAGAATTTTGCTGCAAGATGAAGCAACAGTTTGGAAGGAGCGGCTTCAAAGTCCTCCGGTCTCGGATAACGAAGTTTTCGTGCAAGAAGCAATGATGTAAAAGATCGCTCTCTTATTATTATGACTCGCCTTTCAACGTTTAGCATTAAAAACATATTTTAGCCCTTTCAGTCAAACTGAGACGCTTTGTCATATCTTTGATCATTTTTCCCTTTCTATGTTATCTCATAACATTTGTTGTTTATTTCAGTAAACAATAACCTGGTCACTGTACTCACCTGATCGGCCGAGTCATGATAACATGATGTCATGGAAAAGTATTGCACAACCAACAGTGAGATTCGGTAAGGCACAGGTGACCACATGGTACAAGGGGAAATTCTACTCCATAGAGGTTACCTAGTTAGGTTAGCTTAGGCAACCATGAACAAAATCTGTTGCTTATGAATTCAGTTATAAGTTAAAATGAAGTTCACCTACAACTCACGAGCTCCGGACGGCCGCGTCAACCTGTTTCATGGTTGCTAGTGCTAATTTACATAAAATAAGTTATAGGCGGGACATGAATGAATCGCGATACGATTCGAAATGATAGAGTATGTCAGTACATTGCCCACAACATGATGTGCTCGATACACATGAACACGAGTATCGATACTCGCATACTCGATACTTTGAGTGTCGGAGGTCAAAATAACGTCAGTCGAACGATGCTTTATTATAACAAGATCAATCAAGAGACTACTCACGCATTCTTGCCCATCTGAAGGGTGTAACAGCAAAAATGTCGCATCTCTGGCCACACCTTGGTGATGGAGTCTCCTGAGCTTGGCCCGAG
>JAAUXU010019323.1_pt1 | contig 21463 bp, 30 predicted proteins | sample 7278151 | NCBI WGS metagenome assembly JAAUXU01 (sample SAMN14350113, study PRJNA611818) | marine sediment metagenome | isolation source: surface marine sediment (1.8m) | place: French Polynesia: Moorea | collected 2018-08 | reverse complement strand
GGTGTGTGCATGCACCCGTTCAGAATTGCCGCAACTTCAGCCATGACTGTAGCAGACTGAAAAACTTCAGACGGTCAACTGGATCATAAGAGAAGAGATGCTATCAGTGACTCTGGAACAAGGACGTGGCAAGTAGTGGTTTTTACTTCTTCACTTTTATCTGTGAATGAAGACATTCTGGGCGAAAATCTTGGTCAAATGACGCATCTGGCTTGAGTGCATCAACTTCGACTGACATCGAAGCAAAGTTTCTGCAAGTAGGTATGCTGAGAAGCATATGCAAAGGTCTGCGTGCATGAATGACAAAGTAGGTTTATACACAGGGAATACTCATGTCTAACGATCTTGAGTGACTTCTCGTGACCACGATGGGGTTCTCTTCCGCGCTGCAAGGATCCGCGTCGTCCGAGGCCATCTTGGCCCGTCAGGACGCGGAGATTCGCCTGTTGGAGACCATGAGAAGGTGCCTGGCGCTGAGAGTCAAGGCGGACAGGGAATATGCGGTTGCACTGGGAGCTTTCGTCATTCATGCAGGAGGAAACAAGGCGTGTATTTCAATCAGCTATATACGTCGAACACGTCAATGAGATACTTGTTTAGATGGACCCTGTCCTGGAGCAGACTGGTTCGAACGTGGCCAAGGCCTGGGCTTCGTTCGTCGACGAGAACGAGAGGATCGCCAAGTGCGTCAAGGACAGCGCTGAGCTCTTGGCTGGAAGCACGCTAGAAAAACTTAATGAGCTGTATGCGGTGAGTGTAGTTACTTAAATGTGCATTTTTTCCACGAAAGCACACAGAGTTATGATTCTTGGGACACAGGAGAAGAAGGCCAACCGCAAGCAGTACCACGACGAGTATCAGAGCATAGGTTTGGAGCTCCATCGACTTCAGGAGAGCGTGGCCAAGACCAGGGCAGACTATGAGAAATGTCAGGAAGCCTTTACCCAGGCCAAGACAAGGTTCGAGGAAGCCTGCGCCAAGGGGAAGAATGCCAGACAGCTGGAGCCGCTGAAGGATAAGTACATGGTTGGGGAAGCGTAGCTCGGAAAACACCTGTGAAACAGGAAATCAAGAGGTTGTATTTCTTCTAGAAATCTTCCCGCAAACTACACTTGATCCACAATGAGTACGTGCTGTTGCTGTGCGAGGCCAGCGAGTACGAGCGAGACATGAGGACCATCTTGTTGCCGGGGTTGCTCGAGCACCAACAGGCGATCCAAGAGGACATGGTGGACAAGTGGAAAATCTGCTTGCAAGAGGCACAGATATCGCTCTTGTGCTACACCGACCCCTCTAAAGTTAACGGCAGCGGCGGCGGCAGCAACAGCGTGGTAGAGGCTGCCATCAGTGCCATCAAGTCATCAGAGGTAAGACTAACTGGAGCGAGTGTCAGCCAGTGATATCACAGTCATCATCGACCACGAGGACTTGCATGTTCATGTCCGTGATAGACGTGGTTTTTCTTTCTAGGAGTACTTGCCCTTCATTGAGCGTCACCGCACCGCTCCTCCTCCTGCCATCACCTTTCGTTTCGAGTTGACCCCGCCCACGGACTCCAACTTGGACCCCGAAGGTCTGACACTCGATGAGACGACAGTTGAGCCACTCCGGATCAGACTGCGGGACAATGAGGCTAGGCTAACCGAGTGCAGGGCAAGGATACAAGATAGACAGACACTCATAATCCAGTCGGAGGCAGAACTCGCCACGGTGAGACTTCGTGACACTTGAGCCTGGTCAAGACTATGGCCGTATAGACCTCATGTTGGACTTTGTTGAACTGCGTATAATGAAACCCTTCTGCTCCTCATGCATGCAGCCCGAAGTGATGAGGTGGATATCAAGGATGAGTTATGCATACGTCATGCAGCTAATACTTTATATCCTTCCTCTTTGTGTGTCTCCATTAGGTTCGCTTCCGGTCTGACCCCGCGAGCGTCGCCAGGATGTTCTCGGTGAAGAAGCGCGCGGACTTCATGAAGAAAGAAGTCAACGAGTTGCGGTGCCTTGAGCAGAAGCTCAGTCGGCAGAATGAGCTGATGGCGGCCCCTTTAGCTGCTTTAGGCGGGGCGCCGCCGCCACGCGCGATGTGCGAAGCAGCGGCCGCAGCGATTGTGGCAGCTGCGACCGGGACGACTTCAACTTCGTTGGTCTCAGAGAACAACGGCAACGGGATTGGCATGGTGAACAATCTTAACGACGTGGGTGCAATACGAGGCAGCCAGAGTCAGGTAAGACTGCGCTTCCACATCCATCACAGGACGTCTACTGTGTATACTGTTCGTACAATGTGTACTGCTCGTACACATTGTACATGACGTTTTGTCTATATAGAGAAGACAGAATCATTCATTTAGTAAGTAGACGTGTGCAGATACGATGGGAGGCATAACAGATGTGAGTTTTCTTATTCTTCTGCGATTACAGGCACACTGTAAGACTGCCAAGACTCAAGGCCGTCTTTCTTACAAAAAAATCAAACTTAGAAATATCTAATTTCTTACAAAAAAATCAAACTTAAAAATATCTAATTAAAAGAAAGATGTCAGCAATCCAGGTCGCGGATGAGAAATGCGCCTGCAGCAACAACCACTTTGCCTTAGCCACGTGTGACTTGGTCAGCGATGTCATGGGAGTTTTTGCTCCCCATGTCCTAATAGCCTGAGTCATCGCTTTTGCGTGTTTGCAACATTTGTCGGCCTTTGGACCACGTCTAAACAGGATATGACTTCTGAACTCTTGAGTCGTGGGAGAAGTTCATTACTGCCGCCTCATCAACGTTTATGCTTATGTACGTAGTTGGGTATTTGGGGTAGCTAGGGCGGGCAAACAAGCCTTAAGCAAAGAAGCACCTTCTCGTGTGATTACTCCTCATTTCTTTCATGTGGTTGCTTTGATCAACACTTGGTGCAAATCTTTCAAGCTCATCAGACGCGAGGTTTATGTCATTCCCTTCTTTGGAGACATGAGCACCCTTGTTAAGGGAATTACTGTTGAGAGGAGAATCAAGACAGTCCGAGATGACCGAAGTTGCGGACAGTGGAACGAAGCGTTCAACTTCTCCTCGGCTTCGGGCTCTCTGGCGCACGCACATGCATGCCGAGGAGGTGCAACGAGAAGTAGCCAGAAAAGTAGCCAGAAGCTTACATAGGCACGCACCTCAAGCTCAATGTGCCAGGAGCTCCCGGACTATCAGTTTTTCGCCATCCCGGCGATGAATGTCGCAATTTGATCACTTCTACCAAGTTCCACGTGGTCTGATATGTCTGATATGTACGTACATGTTGCAATGTCTAGGAATGAAAAGTCTTCCGGTGGACCATCCCAATGTGGCATGTCCAATTCAGTGTAAACTACTTCGTGTGTTTTCCAGGGATCACTAAGCACCATTGGTGGCAGTGCTGGTACTGTGGCGGCGCGGGCTCGCAAGTCCAAGGTCATCAACTTGTTCAAGACGATGGCGCCAACTTCGGGATCAACGTCCTCCGTAGCTGCCTTGGCCGGCAGTGCTGTTGGAGGAAGTAAAGGCACCCGCTCAGGTTCTCTGCCATCTGTGACGTCCGAAGGGCCCGGTATGTCCCAGACAGCCACTGCTTCTGGAGCATTGGATGGTCAGCCTGAACAGTCAGGTTCAACCGGTCATGGTGCTGTTCCAGCCGATGCTGTGGATGGGGTAGTTGGGGGAGTTGCTGGTGAGGTCTCTTCACCAATGACGTTTGAGCCCGGGAGGCCGCTGGATGAAGAGCTGTGGTTTCACGGAGTACTGCCTCGGGGTGAGGTGGTCAGACTGTTAGAAAAGGATGGAGACTTCTTGGTCAGAGAAACAGTCAGAAATGAGGAGAAACAGGTACACATCCAACCTTGACTGGTTAGAGAAATGGGCGGCATAAATGTCATACATCTAATTGCTCCACCAGATTGTCTTATCAGTGATGTGGACAAGTCCCAAGCACTTTATCGTTCAGACGTCCCCCGAGGGTCTCTACCGCTTCGAGGGTCCGGCATTTGCCACAGTCCAGGAGCTTATCTTGCATCAGTTCAGATCGGAATCACCCGTTACATCAAGGTACTGTAATAAGAGGTTGAGTGCTGCTGGGACGACATCTGACATGTATTACATTTAAAGATCGGGGGCCATCTTGAAAAATCCCATTCTACGTGAGAAGTGGGAATTGAACAACGACGATGTGGAGCTCTTGGACAAGATCGGCAGGGGCAACTTTGGTGACGTGTACAGGGCAAATCTGAAGCCAGGTAGCAACAACCTATTTCTATACCGTCAATAGCCAAATGTCACTCGCTACTTATATAGGCAACCTCCCTGTGGCCGTGAAGACGTGCAAAACGACCCTGCCTGAGGAGCAGAAGAAGAAGTTCCTGCAGGAGGGGCGCATCCTCAAGCAATACGATCATCCCAACGTTGTCAGGTTCATCGGGATCTGCGTGCAAAAACAGCCCATTATGATCGTGATGGAGTTGGTGCCAGGAGGCTCGCTACTAAACTTCCTCCGGAACAGCGGAATGCAACTCACTCAGAAGAATCTCTTGGGTGAGTTGAAATGGCTTTAGTGTATAGAGTGCGCATTAAAGGAATCACTGTCTCTTGTCAGGCATGTGTTTGGACGCAGCCGCCGGGATGAGCTACCTGGAGTCCAAGAACTGCATCCACCGCGATCTAGCGGCGAGAAACTGCCTGGTGGGAAAAGACAACTCGGTGAAGATCTCAGACTTTGGCATGTCCAGAGAAGAGGAAGAGTACACTGTGTCAGATGGACTCAAGCAGGTAACGAAAGTGGCCTTGACATTTGTGCACCGTGCGCCCGTGCTTCACGTTGTCCGCGCATGTAGATTCCCATCAAATGGACGGCCCCGGAGGCCCTGAACTACGGCAAGTACACCTCGTTGTGCGACGTGTGGAGTTACGGAGTCCTTTGCTGGGAGATTTTCTCCAAGGGGGGAACGCCTTATCAAGGTATGCTGGAAAGTTGGAAGCTTTAAACGTGTAGGAGATATCCCTAAACTTGACATTTTCTTTCCGATCAGGCATGACCAACACACGTGCTCGAGAGATGTTGGACTCCGGCTACCGGATGCCTTCTCCAGAAGAGACACCCCCAGAGATGTACGAACTCATGCTCCGGTGCTGGAATTACGAGCCGGAGGACAGGCCACACTTTCCCGAAATCCATGCCACGGTGGACATCTTGTTCTCAAGGTAAAACTCAGTAGTTTATCACTATCACCGGATTACGCACTGCAGTAACGAGTGAAGTTTTTAGTCATTGTAACAACTGCACGTACTAATGGTCTCTACCCCGTGCTGTTGCTGCACAAGACACTGAACTTCTAGTACCTCCCGTTAGGCTAGACCAAGTTCTTTATCTCCTCCCGCGTGCTATATTTGTTGCAAGACTTCATTTGAAGACGTTTTAGTGAAATGAAATGAAGAACCACAGTATCAGTTTTTGTGTCCTCTGTCTGACTTCAAAGTTTTTTAAACACAGAGCACAAGCATATTAGATCAAATTAGACATGTTTTGTCACTTTCTAGATGTTAGGTTGCAGTAAAAAAGTGAGTTTTGCTTTGCCCCCAATGGCCCTCCAAATCTGAACACCTTGTTATGTTCAGAACTTACGTAGTAAAACTTTATTGCGAGGGAGAGGAGTCAAAAAACTTTTTTTTTCAAACCATTTGACCATATCTTCATTTGGCACCAGGTGACCAACCTCGGATGGACTCAGTAAAATTCCGAAATATTCATTTTTTAGTCTAGCCTATTGCTTCTGTAGTATTTTTTCCCCATTTAAACACAGTACAGCTCTTTGCTGTGCTCTCTAATCGTGTGTGTTAGTGTGTGTTTACGTGTTTTGCACTCACTTTTCACACAGAGCCTCGGTTGGACCAGAGACTCGAGTCTGATTGCGTTAAATCATCACCTCTTCATCGTCACGCAGCGATTCCTGGCTAAGCAATCTCAACTGCGCGCTTAAATTGTAAACCCGTCGTACAGATTACTTCATACTCATTATACTACGCATGTTAGAGTTAGAGTGTAGGAGCAATAATTAGCTAGCCCTTTCATTATTAACATTGACGTCAAATTGTTCAAGATCTGTAAAAATGCCTGCAAAGAGTGCCAACACTTCATAACAAGATATTATGTATGAACTCTTTTCAATGCTCTGTGATACAACGACTTTATTTTTGCCCTCGACATCTGCTATATCCACAGAGAGCTGAGTATCTTGGAGACGTAACTACAAGTCTGTGGCTCAAAATCGAACAAAAAGTCCTCAAAAATCGTCTTTCCCAACCGCTACTTCTGGCTCCCGCTGCTATAATCCTTCATTGTGCGGTACGACGATTGAGTAGTCAATTGAAAGGGCGAGTTGACCCTTTTTTGTAAGCGATCATGCTGGATGATTGCGGCGTGAGCTGTCTGGCGTGTAAGCAAGCTCTGACGGACACTGTAACAAACCTGCTTGGATTTATTCTTAATCTTTTCAGTTATTATATTATTTTCAAAGAGCATATGCCGACCTCATGTTTTTTCGTGACATTCCTGTTTGTTGAGGTTCGAATAAATGTGTCTTATGTGTAATGTCATCCTAACGGTACTAAGGAGAATCGTTGTGGTCTCACCACAGAACACTTGTTGTGAGGTACCCATGAGTCTTCTCGCCCCCCTGACACAGACACTGATGCTAAAAAGCGCTCATAACCTCTCAGAAGTGGATGTCAAAAAGCATGCATGGATTGTACTTTATCCCCCGTCTTTCTCAGTTACGTGATCACTCCTATGCGTCTTCGAGACGCCGATAACTGTTCGTGCCAATATTGCATCAGATGGGGCATGAGTCTTGCAACGTCAAGCTGTAACTATGTCAAGAGTGGCTACAATGACAATCGCGGAATATGCAATGACGCTGCATAAGAACAGATAATCCAGACCCGAAGATCTTGGACAAGATTACCTATTACGCCTTGCAAGACTCTTGCCCCACCCAGCTGATGGGGAATGCATCGGGTCAGACCGAGGAATCCTCGACTCGGGGTTCAGGCTCGCACTCTGGGGTTTCAATCTTCAGGTGTCTAGCCGCCAGTCTTGAATGAATCAGGCACAAACAGCCAGAAATGAAGGAACATTTCTGGATCTTGGTGGGGACCTGGCCAATGACGTTCTTTTCCAAGTCATTGGACTTGACTTCTGTGCCCAAGGCAGGCAGACTAAAATTTAGTCACATTCAGGCAAGGATCCTACATCACGCACTGCTCAATACAGTAGTTTCCATTTAAAGTAATCATTTCGGGACCCTGATGACTGCATCCGCAATATTCTTAAATCTGACGAGTGTAACCGAGCTGCGACCGAGATGATTACGCCCGGAGACTACTGGATCCGATTCAGGTCATGAATTCAGGGATGCGCCTGATCACTAATGAGTAGAACTGCACTGCTGCTACAGGATCAAGCAAGAGCCGATCCACAAAATGGAGTTTTTTTATAGTAAAACTCAGGGATTTTTTTTATATAAAAACCTGATTGAGAGGGTTTGTGACATGAGTAACCGGTGATTCCTTTCATCCGTGTCCGAATTGACCGGCGGATTCACAACATAGCATCAGACGACAGTGGATACACGCAGGCGACGGCATCAGGGCCACTGCCGATCGCTTCGTGGTGACACCGTTTCGAGGTAGTTATGCCTTAACCGATATTAAAGACGAAATCTTCCTCTTAAACGTCCCGCTCCGGAAATACGTCTTGAAGCTATGCTCGATCGGTCGTTTGAGGCGATCCGGTACTGGGAGAGGCCTTGCTGCGCCAGCACTAATCCCAGTATGCACAGATAAGTACGGTACACAGTACGCACTCTTTACCCATTCGACTAAACCACGCCTTGCCGACGAACGTGTAGTCCTTCATCCCTGTCATTGCACGAGGTGATTGGCGTGGGGGGAGGAGGGCTTTGTTTCTTTTTGTGTGGTGTTTCTTCGTTACAAAAGTAACCGTGATCAATCTGAACTTAGGCTTTATCGTCGCCGCAGCGTGGTCACCTTCGACGACAGCCCGACGTTCTCCGGTTATGCGGAGTCGCTCTTCTCGACCTTAAAGAGGCACTTCAAGAGAAACTGGGAAGGTTGATAGAGCAAGACGACAATGAAAAGTACGGAGCACTCCAGACGGACGTTTAGAACATTTTGTATTATCTCTGTTTCTTGAGGTAATTCTATCATAAGATCCTTTAGTAATATGGCCGCACCTTGCGTATGAACTGCTTTCGAAAGAAGGGAGACGACCTCGAGGTGGAGTAGGCCAGCGGGCCGCTGTACAGGCCGTGCTGAGTTCGCAAGCGGTGCTGGAAAACGCACAAGTCCAGCTGCGGGCAAATGTAGGTTACTTTTCCCCTACCTTAGCACGGTAAAGGCTCCCGTGCGCGGCGAGCTGTGGGAGGGGAGCTCCCTCGTCGTACCACCAAAGGTCACCTTGCGGAACATCCACCGTGGAACGGAGCAAGTGACCGAAGTGCGGGGAAACACCCCCGCCGTAGGAGCCCCCGCCGTAGGAGCCCCCGCCGTAGGAGCCCCCGCCGTAGGAGCCCCCGCCGTAGGAGCCCACGACGTTGTGGACCCAGCTCAGCAGGGCGGTGGCGACCTCGGGATTCAGGGATGGCGCGACCTGGCTCAACGTGTATGACAAGTGGGAACCGGAGCTCGCCGCACTGGGATATTCGGCACTGCGCCGCCGTCGCTTGTAAATTCTGGAAAGATCAAGTTGACATTGCACGTGACTTTCATGGTCTCTCATGGTCTTGCCTAATAGGAAAGAAATCTAGATCCCCCAGATCCCCCAGATCCCCCATATTCTCCAGATTCTCCACATTCTCCACATTCTCCAGATTCTCCACATTCTCCAGATTCTCCGGTTCCGCCTTTCCCTCCTCTACCATGCTGAGGATGGCCCCGAGGGGACCCCCGTAGACGCCGTTGCGGACATCGTCTTCGACAGTTTCTTGGACATGGTCGGGTTTGCCGTGCTTGGGATGACCATCGCCGTCGACGCCGCCCGGGCCGCCATTAACCTGTCCAAAGAGTGAAGAAATGTTAACCTATCAGTCCTTACAACCTATTGCGGCACTTACTTGAATGAGACCGACCGCTAAAAGGATTAAAAGCTTCATGATGTTGGGTGCAGTCAAAGAACTTTTTGTCGACAGCTCGAGCTCCCGTCGATCACTGCCACGATGCACCCTAACCTGACCTTCACTGCCAACTCGGGCTGGCTGACTTAGTCATTCCCGACTGTGTGGTACTGAAGTACTCAATGCTTGTCCAGAGACTCAACTGGAAGCAGCAAGAAGCATAGAACAGTGGACGCCGGTTACAACAATATAACACCAGATCGCTTTTACCACTAGAACATGACGAGATAAAAACCGGTAAAATTTTTATGCAGTAAATTTTAAAACTTATACCACCAGATATGTTCTATAATTATCACTCGTTGTGAGTTCGTCTAAGCCGTTGGGAGACAAACTGGATTGCTCAACATTGATGAAATCAGTGCTTTGCTACTGAATCAAAAGACCAAAGTGGACAGCACGGTCAAGAAGCAGCACTTGTCCAGGATGGGCTTGGATAACACTGATGACGACATGTCCAGGGCAGCCTTGCTCTCACTCGCGCCCTCTTCCTCTTCTACTCCCTCTTCATCTCCGGAACATGTAATAGACACATATTTTGCTTCACATCGCAGGTTTGAATTGCTGCTGAAATTTAAATCGGTTATAACGCCAGACCGTTTTTTGACGCCAGATGGATCTTGGCCCAAGGGTGGCGGTATAACCGGCGCTTACTGTAGTTGCTCGCTCACTCCGTACTGTGACACTGTCTGGGCACGAAGGAGTTGATCATGTGCAAGCTAGACTTTTCAGAGACAGCCTGACTCATGGAGTGACCCTAGACAGGCTAGATCATGGGCTGGCCATAAACTGGCTTGTCTATGAGGTTGACCCACAGGACAGACGATGCCATCCTGAGCGGGTTCAGCCTGACTCTCAGCTCGGCAAGGAATGTCCGGAGGGCGTCCAAGCTGCCACCAGACCTCACTGAGATGTGGTATACGCGTAATCGTGCAGCTTTTGCATCAAACAGTGTCGGTCTGCTAAATTTGGCTCCTCAAATGTCAACCAAACCTCGATTTGAGACAGATTTTTTTTTTTCACAGTGGCCTAACCTAAGCCAACTTAGCATAACTTAGGTTAACTTGACTAAGCCAAACCTCCAGATAGGAAGTTTCTTTCCGTGGGCAGGTTTTTAGATGACTTTTGGGCTCCAAGTTTCATGTTGCAACTCGCTTCGGTCCCGGACGTGCACGATTAAGTGTTCCACTGTCTTGTGCTTTTGACATTCCCTACTGCTTGTACAGTCGACCTCCGATTTAGCAAGAAACTCTGATTTAGTGAAGTTCTCCTGGACAGCGGAATTTTCACTGCCCTTTTTGTCAACCTCCGATTTAGTCTCAACTTCTACCCCAAAGGGGTTGACTAGATCGGAGGTCGACTGTACTTAGTATCTTCTAAATGAGGAGTTTATGATGGATTGGAAAAAATGTTTCGAAGTTGGCAGGAATTTTTCCGTTTCCATGAGCGGTTGGATTTGGGTATCTCTCAATAAGTACTAGTACGGACAGACAGGTGAAAGTCCTGTCCTGTCCCTTCGTCCTGTCCTAGGACTGGACAGGACTCCAGGATATGGAGTCCTTTGTGTCGGCGACCAAGGACTTGATGTGAACCTAGGGTAGCCGCGTCCCGTTCCTCTCTGTCGTTGGGGTGGAAGAACCTGGCCGTCAGGAGACATTGTACAGACGACGAACACTTAGGTGATCACTTCTGATCGTATTCAAACTTACGATGTTTAATGCAAAATCAAATTTCTTTTTTTGATTTTGGCCACATCAACAGGACCAAAAAGGCGAGCCACTGCATAATAGTTGAACATAAGCTACCGCGAGGGAGATCTCACCTTTAAGTATAACAGCTGCAGGGGTTTTTTTGGTTTTCTTTTTATGAGGAAAGTGCATCTTGTATATGCGATCAAATGTGGGAACCTTTTTTGTCGCGTGTGATTGTTCACACGAGAGATCATAACTATTGTACTTACTAAAGCTGGCCTTGGCCGTGCCAGACGTGTTCAGCGAGGAGAAGAATATTACGTGTGACTGAAACAATACAGACGCTTTAAATGCTGACGAACTTGGACAAGTCTGACTCTGAACTGTGGGGAGCATCACGTGCTGGAAAGAACGTTAACTTTATTAGTAATCACGCTATAGGTTCATAATTTATTTGTTCAGTTCACATTGTTTCAAGACCTGGTCTGGCACAAAACAAACCCAAACATGGCGAGCAGAAGCCAATTTGCAGAAGATTTGCACGTGGATCCGCCCCCGTTGTTCGTGTCATGTTGCGACTGTTGCAACGCCTCCAGGTCTTGGTGCTCTCGGGTGCCCCTGTGAGTGTCTGAGCTGCGAGGGCGCTCAGGGGGAAGGGGAACGCTGGGGTGGCGGAGGCAGAGCTGTGGTGGTGGTGCAAGGTGAAGTCGGGCTTCAACGAGACTAATTGCTGTTACCAACCTGTGCGTCAAAGGTGGGGTAGAACTTGTGCATGGCCTGCTGGATGAGCACCTTCTGCTTCTGTTTGGTCACTTCCACCTCTGTCGATGTGTAGCACCAGCCCAGGATGACCGTGCACTCCTCTATCAACGTGTGCAGGGCGCCGCAAATCATCTTCTGGCTATTCGTGCTGAAAGTTGGTGAAGTTTTTTGCTGCTCTGAGGAAATGAGATGCACCGCCAGAAACACACACTTACATAAGGGGGGGGGAGGGAAAAGCCGCGCTTAACTAAGCAAATTGACATGAGTGACTGAATGTGCAAATGCTGATGTTGGCAGACCCAAATATTTGTCACATCTGCGCCTCCTTCAGGTCCCAGGACATTGGGAACAGCCTAACAAGCTCGACCCGAATCTCCGCACTCATAACTACCGGATGGTTGCCCGATAATGACGGAATACCACAAATTGGACTCAAGTATTTATTGCCCCGCTCTTGTTGCAATTGATGGCGCTCCCACCAACAAAGGATTCGGGAGACAAAAAATTGAGATTGATCTTACAAAAAAAAGCATCTCTCCAAACCCGATTCAAATATTTCTTAACAGCACTTTACTCTATTCTGGCAAGCTTCTTCAGCTCTGATTTTTTTGCGAGCCTCGCCAACTTCACATTCACGAGAGACCCATTTACAAGTTCGGTTTCTTTACCCTTTTTGGTGAGCATCAAAGATCTTTCTTTTTAAAGGTCGTCTGCAGAGAAGATTGGTGGAATGACAACATGCATTCTTTTTTTTTATTTGCAACTCACTCTGCTTTCTTGCCAGCATAGAGCTACACGCACTCACATACACAAGCAGAACACGCGCACACACTCCTGTACACCAGAAGTACACACGCGAGCGCACACGGCTGAAAGAGTCTCTCCGCACGCTCAGGGGGGCATGAGAGAAAAGGGATTGCACTGACTACCTACAGTGCAGAACCTGTTTCGCGTTACATAACGCAGTGTGACGTGCGAAGAAATTGTTTTTATCCTGTCAAGGATGGAGCGGACCGAGGGGTTCATCTTCATCTCTATTCAGGCGCGCACGGACGTTGTCGCTTCCCCCCTACCGTTAAAGTGGGCCCAGAGGAATGCGATTCCGCCAAATGAAACGTGTGTGTGTGTGTAGATCTGGCTCAATTTTTCAAGGAGAGGGGGGGGGAAGAGTCTGAGGCCCACACACGTGAGTAAACATCACGTAGCCTTGCAACAGAGCTCCTCTATCCACTCTTACTGGGCTGATAAAGCACAACTGCCTTAAAGAAAAGAGGTATTTTTGCGCCCAGTGGCGATTCCGCGTAGCCAAAACGTCAGGAAGAATTGCGACTCCGGATATTGCGCCACTGCTTCTCCGGTCTTGACAGGCGCGGTCCGGGTTCAAGCGACCCATTTAACTTAGTCAAACGCTCCACTCCATGCATCATTGCACAGCGGTTGAAAGGTGGAATTACCCGACTTTGGCGCTTTTTGCGATGCTTCAGCAGCTCGAGACGAAGTTCAAGCCCTTTTTGTCGAGCAGGCGACCATCGACAGATGTCCCTTTTTTTTAAAAAAAAAAAGTGCAAATAATAGAGTGCTAAAAGTCACCAACTGCCAAATTCGACTCTTCGCACAATGCTCAGCATCTTCCACAATGTCTTCCATGTTGGTGGACCCAAGTAGGCGGAGTTCACTGTACGGCTACTGTGTACTTGGCATGCCCAAACGAGGGGGAGGCGTGCATTAAGGTGTGTTGGTGAACAGCAAACATGGGGAACAACAAGAGATGCAAAAATCACTTACTCTCTTGCACGCACGCACGCGAAAAGAGAGAAAAATGTGCACGCGAATTTGTGAAATGTCATCAATTCGCCATCGCCCATTCATCCCTCCCCTTTCATCACGCACGAAAGAGAATAAAGCTTCTCCGTCTTCAAACAAAAAAGACCCCGCAGGTTGTTTTTTTAAGGGGGTTTCCAACGAGAACCCCCCCCCTCCCCATGTTCGTGTGTACATTCACATTAGTGACTCCCGCTGTCCATACTTGCGCGCAACAGCGGTGATTGAGGGGGTCCGGGAGTCAAATCCCCCCCCTTCCCCTGCTATTTATTTCTTCCCTCTGCTCAAATCATGCAAAATGCCTTCTACGGTGGTGATCCCTATGATTTATATATGTAGCGACTTTGGCTGCTTTTGTTGTGGCTCCTTTGTTGGCGCAGGAGCATCTTCTCCAGTGCACCGTTCGGTTCAATATGAGCGGCGTCGAAGTCGCCGGCCAGCTACGTTCAGGTCATGTTTCGGCCTCATACTGTGCATAACCGGAGCCTGCACTTTTTCTGCAGCTGCGATGTGGGCCTAATGAAAGAGGCTTCAGCCGCCGCTAGGCCTTCTGTGTGTATTACGGCCCCTCTAACCCGGTTTGAGATAACATTTTTTCTCTCTCTCTCGGGCTTGGAATCTTACGTGGCAGCATCTCCCGCAAAACCTATGCACAACTGTAACGTGAAACACGACATAGGCAGCAGGCCTATGGGCCCACTGCGTGCACACTAAGTACCGGGTATTCAAAATCTGGCCGAAAAAAGGCCCGCCATGGCGTCTTCAAAGTTTAGTGAATAAAGACTTATATTTGTGCATGCCTCAACTATGTTTTGGCGAAGAAACCAGCTGCCTGTCTTGCTCAGTCCCGTAGTTCGCCATCCCTAAGGCCCTGACCCCCGTGGGTCACAACCCGTCCATCTAGCAGACATGAACAATTCAAGATCCCAACTTACTCTACACGGTGTTCTTGATGAGATTTGACGTGTCGTCAGGGTCGCAGAGTCTTTTCATTCGACGAAAATCTGCCAACTTTTTGAACACCCGGTACTGCGGGCGCACAGTAAGAGGACAGGTAGCCAGTCTAAGGATTATTGACGGCCACCGTCATCTTTCTGTTGTGTCACTCACGTGCCAGCCTCAACAGACAGACATGGACGTGTACGCCGAGCCCCTGTTGTGTCCCATGGATGCGATCTCGACGTGCAGGTGCAGATGCATCGATTGTGGAATAAAAAGCAAAGCACAACAAAAAAGATCTATCCTCCTCCTTCGACTCCTCCGCCCAGGTGCATTTGCATCATTCCACATCGCACTAAGAGGAGTAAAAATGAAAATTATGGACGACCCACCTGAACCTAAGTGTGCTGTTGTCATTGTGTGTTTTTGTACGTACTGTGTCCCTCCATGCGTCCGTGCATGCTACGTACGCACGCATGTGCGTACATACAGAAGCTCATCAACCTTGGTGAGGACCAGGAAATACATGTAGTCATTTATATGCCTGTTGTGCTTCGTGCCAGCTTGACCGGAGCTGACAGAAGCTTCAAGCTTATCTTAGAATATTTCCCTCTTTTTTTGGCTAGACCTCGGGCGATGTTTTGACTGATGCTCAGAAGATGCGCAAATGTTATAACGAACAGGAGGTGTTATCTGTTGTGTGCAAAGGGGGAGTGGCCCATGGTGCACCTGGGGGCGGGCGTGGCCTTCCCTGTTTCAAAGCAGCCTCTCAAGGTGCATCCTCCCCCTCAGATGCCGTCAAGCTGGAGTCGTCTGCCCATGAAACGATAACTTTGCGTGAGAAATGTAGTCACGTTGCTGCTGCGCTCTGCTTGGGTGGCTCAATTACAGGTGTGGACGTGCGACTGCTTGATGGAGCTACCTGAGTTGCGCACGCAGGAGCTGTTCTCTATGCAGTTGTCCTGATCATCAGGCTGTCTTTGTCCATCACACTGTCTGGCTTTATCGATACGAACTTCTCCATTCTTATCGTGGAGCTGCGGAAAAGTGGGGTGCTCCTGATTTATGGGGGAAAGGGTTAAACAGGAGACCCGCACATTTGACTCAAAGGCGCCTAATTTTTCAGCCTGGGGCTACAGGAGTCTTTAGAGTCCATAAATTGTCTTTGGAGAGAAAATTGTTCACGTCTTTACGGTGGATGATGATAGTAATAATAGCCTTTCCTATTTTATGCTTCTAGGGGTTATGCTGAAAAAAAAGGAGTTGATTACCAGTAATCAATAACTGAGGCAAGGTCAAAACGGCTACGCCCTCCAGGAGCATCTTCCTCCCCCTTTTTGTGGGGGGAGAACCCCCCCCCCCATTTGCCCCGTGATTTTCATTGGCTGAAAGGCCAAAAAGCCCCCCGCAGACAGATGAAGAATGAGTCTCTCGCACATCTTGGAGGAAGAACAATGACTGCCATTACTGAAATCAGTCGCCAATTACCGCACTCGATGGTGTGCGGACAATGCAGAAGAGACAGATTCCTTGGGCGAAGTGTCCGAAAATGAGCACTGGAAACATGCCCATTATGCACGACGGCAGACGGAGTCGAAGATGAAGAATGGGCACGTCATTGACACCTTTTTCCACGCCTCATCGATCTCACGCGGTGGCAACGCTTCAAGATTCCCCCACCCACGGAAAAGAGCGGCGACGGAGACGTGCATGATGGTGCTCATCTTGGAGGGATCACACACCCCGACGGTGCATGCCCAGTACCCAATAGTTGAGCTGATGCAGCCCCGATTGAGTGAATGGGGCGCGTCACTTTTTGAGTCGTGGCGCTGCATACGTAGGTGTCAAAGTCTCCAATCAATCTCTCCAAGAATGCTCTACAACTAACGACAGCTCACAAAGCATCGTGTCTTCCCCCTATCTCGTAACATGCACACTAAATGACGTCTTCTCTCTCTGTTTGCATGTGTCAGTTTGGGCACCTCTCTCTCTCTCTCTCTCTCTCTGCATACGTAAACACAGCCCTAAGACCCTCCCCGTGGGCCTGAACATAGACAACCCGATGCGCATGATGTCACTTGGACTGAATAGATGTCCTCATGGATGAACAAGGAGTGTTTTCTTTTCTTAATGTAAAAGATTTCCTCTCTAAAAATATGGGGAGGGGAAGGATAACACAAAGTACGGATCATTTGTCTAATGCCTCCATCTAGAAATGAGCAAGTCCATAAATCTGCCTTAATTGTAACTCTTTGCATTCAAGGTCACAAGAAGATTCCTTCTTTCTATCCTTCTCCCCATAGTTAGAAGTCATTCATTAGCTATTCATTGCCTGACATGATGATGACAAAAAAGCTGTCCCAAAAAGTGCTCCCGGCTCTCCTCTCCTCCTCACCTGGACTTGTGCTTGCTCGTCTCCACCTGCAGCTCCGTGAGAGCCTTGCTGTGGCACTGCTCGTACTCCTCGCCGAACGCCTCCAACTCCTGCTCAGTGCACTTGCTCGACTGGCACAACATCACGGCGTGGGTGACCATTAGGCACAGCGTCATCAAGTGGCGCGGCTTGCAGGTCATCTTCACCGAGAGCCAAGTCTTTCGCCAGCACCGCCGAGTCGCTTCTGCTCTTCGAAGATGTCCTTCTAGTCCTTGCCAGACTGCTGCATCTTCCAACAACCTGATGACCAATGGGCAGGAAGCAGAAGAACCAGTCTCTCTTGGCAAAGTTTCCTCTGCATTTTTACGTGTGGTTAAAACGGGTTTCACATAAAGATGCAACAGCGGCCACGACCGTTTGATGCATGCGTACTAAAAAAGTGTCCTTAGTACAGAGGTGTCTACCATCAGAACTGACTGACTGTGGACACACCGAGGAGGTTTCCAAAGCCTCTCAGTCATGATCTGCGCTAACACCCCACTTGATCGGAGTTTGGTACCGTTTCCATTCACTACAGTGGCAAAAGTCTCTTATGTGGACACCTCTGTACTGTACATGGACGGCGTGAGCCTAAGTGGGAGTCAGTGCTTGCCAGAGAAACTCTTGAGATTGCTCAGAGTCATCAAGAACTGTACGGTGGGCAAGGACAGTGGTCCAGCTACCCGAGCACTGATGGATGCTGTTGTCACTCCCGCTTGATCAAATGAGAGAAAAACGGCACAAAGGGATGAAAGATGAGCTCCTTTTTGCTGTTGCAGTCCCAACTGCCGCTGTTGGCGTTTACCATATTTTCTCGGTTTTGTAAGGAGCGACCGTTGAACACGTAAGTTTGGGGCCGACAAAAATTCAAACGTTTTTCCCGCGCTATCAAGACAAATCGCTGTTGCTCTAGTGACAAAGCTAAGGCTGCAATAGTTTTGTGCTTTAACCACACGATTTCCGTCATGCACACGACTGCGTTGGCTTTTTCGGGCACACCTTTGTGCCAACAAAGAGAGACTGATTAAATTCAGGCGTATCTTCCACAAAGGGAGAAGATGAGACTCTCGTGCAGCGTGAGCCAGGAAAAGTGTCCCGGCACGACGTAGGAGGAGGGCGAGGAGACCGTGGCGAGGTTAGTGGGCGCGGAAGAGATGATCGTGTCTGACGTGGGAGGAGAAAAAAAATTAAGTTAGTCTCAGATGAAAAATGGTCAGGAGTGAAGACATTTTTCCTTCTTTCTCTCTTCTTTATGTCGCACAGTGCATATTGTACGTGCCAGGCGTGCGCGCTCGAGCGCGCGCACGCGCTCGAGACGTACGCACAGTAGTTCTGCACCTATGAAACACTTTTCCGCATGGCGGCGTGTTCACTTATGCGCGCCCAGCATGGTCATTGCCATGAATAACTCTAATAATTTCCCCCAATTTTCACTCTACTCTCGTTCTTCCTGCTCTGAGCTGGCCAAAGAAGCGCACAACTGTGCGTCTCAGTGCTGCACGTCCACACTTGTCCAATTGTCTTCATCTTGCCACGTCAACGCGTTTGTTACAGTGGACGCCGCTCATGGGGTCGCCACAGACAGGACACGACATGAGCTGACCCAGATGTGGCATTGGGTGTGGTCGGACACTGCGGAGGTTGTTGTGGTCGTCTCCGGGACACTAGTCAAGGACTGACTGACTCCAGAGGGGCCTTTTTCGAGGCGACCTTGATGCATTGGCCAGTTTCTCCAGAAGTATCACTGTGCAGGAGTGATGTTTATTTTGCACTAAAGTGGCTCTTTTTCGCATTTGTGCCTGCGAAGCACTCTCCTGTGCCTTTTGCAGGCACTTATCTTAAGCAAAGTCAAGATATTGCATGACCAGTCAAAAAATTTATTATACCTTTTTGTTCGGAATGGCCCATAACATTTACAAAATTTTGGGGGTAGCTCCATCAGACCAAGAACCGCAGCTGCAGAAGTTCCCTGAGGGCAGGGATCTTTTTGGTGGAGGTGGGAGAAAAACTTTTGTACCTGGGGAAGTCTGCATGACCAGCCGCACCATCTTTTGGCTGTCCTGGGTCGATTTTCAGTTTGAGGTAAAAAGTAGTCAGCCTATTCTCCAGTCATATCAATCCAAGAGTGCAGGGAGAATTAAGGTTGGGAGACGCTCATGGCAGCTGTCATGTTGTCTATCCTGATTTCGTGATCATGATCTTGACCTTGCAGGTACTTACTTGACACAGCTATGTTGATACATTATGACATCCTTGACCTTATAAGCGGCTCACTCTGTCATCGCGCGACCTCTACAGTTTCTTGTTAGACACACACCTCCCAACACCTGCGTCAAGTGAAATTTGGGTCATGAAGGTCCGAAACCTGCTGTGGGTGACAGGAGTGATAGTTCTATTCATAATTATGAGCATACTTTGGGTAAGATATTTACATTCTCACTGAAGCCTCCTGAGGCTGATATGATATATCGGATGAATAATGAATGCTCCAAAATGATCCACTTGTGCACCAAATTAGAACTTTTGTTGTGTATTTTAGGATCACTGGTCTTTAAGAAATTACTCTGGAGGCCACCAGAGAAGCTTGCACTGGCTGCAGGAGGCCAAGAACATTGCAAGGAAGGCCAATTTTGATCGTCTGGCAACCCTACACAGGGCCTGCGAGCTGTACCGACGACAGATCGAGGATTGGTACTCACAGGAAGACAAGGAGGGATCAACGTTATCCCCGGGAAGGGAGAGATTCAATTGGTACTCAGAGGAGTACTCGTTCAGGGCGTGCGTCCCTCCAAAGGTGTGGGGCAGACAAGCATACAGGACGTTGTTTTCGTCACCGCCCCTGGCTTTTCCAGGTTGCTTCTTCTACCTGGCGTAACCATGTCGTGGCACTGAGCAAGTTCAACGCCAGCACCCAGGAGTTTGAGGATTCCAGTTTGACAGAGCTCCAGCAGGAAAACAAACATCTCACCTTCAACCAGTTCTTGGCCAAACACGTCATGCCTGACAAACCAGATCACCTCGTCAGCGATCCTGTGTTCATGAGCAGATCACTCAACTTCATTTTTGTCAGGAACCCCTTCTCCAGGATTTCATCACTGTTCATTGAGAACTTGGGTAGGTAAGCAGAGTTCGCGCTAACAAGCGTAGCATGGTCATGGCAACTCGACGTTGCACTCGTTCAGCATGAGGGTTTCCCTGAAAGACGATCCGGTAGCGGTCCTAGAGAAGATGCTCGACCTCTTTGACAGCAATGACACCAAGTCTCACAGCAAAAGTATGGTCAACTTCCAGCACGCAATATGCAGGCCCTGTCGGACTGCTCAGCTGGATATGATCGTCAAGTTGGAGAGCTTCCAGCAGGACTTTGGGAGGCTGGCAAAGCTCCTCAACATTACAGTACGAACAGCGAAAAAAAAATACTCTTGTCAACACAGGTCCACATTCAGGTCCTCTTTCAGAGCATAGTGGACGTGGACTTGAGAATGAACATCGTCCCTATAGCATACAGCCACGACAAGGAAAGGATCTTCTACGGGCAGTTGCCCAAATCCCTCATCCGGAGGTGAGCAGTCAGCAACACTGAGCTTTCTGTTCTGGACTTAAGCACAATAGAAGTGAACTTCCTAATGTGAAGCATTTCTCTTTAATCACAGGATTTACGAGAGATACGAGGTGGATTTTGCACTCTACGGTTACGAAGATACTTTGGACACATTCCTGGGATATGGGCTTTGAGAGAGATGACTCGACATGTGTAATCTACACGTCCTGTAGGAGTATTTAGACGTAGGCTAAAATGCAACTGCACAGCTTGATTTTTTTCTCTCAGGGAAAGAGATGCAATTCTACTTGTACACGTCTTGAAGATTGGCGGCGATATGAGAGATTTAACTCACGTCTGAGTCAAGCTGTTGAATTAAGAGACAAATATGAGCAACATCACGATGAGATGTATCCTATTGTACAGCAGCTGCTTAGCGACGAGGCATGGATAAGAATGTTTTTGCTCTAGCTCGACCCGCCTTTGTCCAGATGTCAATCTGGCCATGGGTGACCGCATTCATCACTCTTGCCCGTCGCGCGCATCGGTGCCGTCGTGGATCTCGTCTCCGTCGTGAGTGATCATCATCACCTTATGCACGCGAAGCTGTAAATACTGAGATTTTGGCAAAAATGGCCCGGAGGCATTTCACAAATTTGCAAGGAAATCGTTGACGCACTGTGTACGAAAGTACTTGACGTCCTGACCTTTTGGGCGCAGACTTGCTCAGCTGCCATGCCCATACGTAAGTGCCCCCCCCCCCATTTTACGCCCAAAAATCTCCCACCGGGCAGAATCGACATTTTCGGTGCCTTTTGGACTCCAAATTCGAGGGAAATTCAATGAATGCAGCGTCAACAAGGGTCACGTCTTCTGGGAAGGGCCCACCTCGATGTCGTGACGTAATAGCGAAGACTCCAAATCTCGTCTGCGACGTCATAGTAGAAGTTATTCATAGCAGGAGATTTGTTGGCAATCCAAGTAGGCATAGGAGAAAAACAGGATGTGCACGTAGCGCATCTAACAAGCTGAGTCACAATGTGAAGTTCAACTAAGCGCGGTTACTAAGCTAATGAGAACTAATCCCTGATT
>JAAUXU010055739.1_pt1 | contig 21474 bp, 19 predicted proteins | sample 7278151 | NCBI WGS metagenome assembly JAAUXU01 (sample SAMN14350113, study PRJNA611818) | marine sediment metagenome | isolation source: surface marine sediment (1.8m) | place: French Polynesia: Moorea | collected 2018-08 | reverse complement strand
GCTTGGCGTTTAATGACATCAGATAATAACGGCCGAAACTGAGCGTAAATATATTTAATATCAAAAATAACTATTAATTACAATACCTTTTCCCTGGGTTGAACGTTTCAATTTTTAAAAGATGACATTATATAAAGGAATACGATCTATCTTATATTTAAAATTTGAAACCCTGTGGGCTTATCGATCTTTATCCGCCACCTGTATGGCGGATTAGCGCATCTGCAGTGTCAAATGCCATCCCGCATAGAAAACTATATAGGTCTTCCCTTTCAGCTACGCCCCAACAAGGAGGCAAACCTCCAGAGGCGGATCTTCGACCTCGACAAGCGCTCAGCAATTGTACCATGGCTGAGCGTTTCAAAATTTTAATAAAGGGATGACGGGCAACAGCTTGTCAAAAATCAATGGATTTGTTAATCATCTGGGATGCATAAAGCGGTACAACATAACAAGCTAATTCTTGCTTCCAATTCTCCGCGGCGACGAGATCTATTAGCACAGGCGGGGCTTACTTTTTCTGTCATCCCCAGTGACGTCGACGAGCAACGGGTGACAATATCTGATCCGGATGATTTTGTCAGAACACTGGCTGAATCCAAAGCAACCGATATATCTGAAAAACACCCGGATAGCTGGATCATCGGGGCCGACACCATTGTGTGCACCGAGCAGCAGATTCTGGGCAAACCGGATTCTAAAGAAGCTGCCAGAGATATGCTCAGACGCCTGAGCGGCAAAACCCATCAAGTTTATACTGGATATTGTATTTGTTGCAAAAGCACCGGACGGCTTTTTACGGATGTCGTCAAAACGGACGTGCGCTTTAAAATTATCTGCGATGCGGAAATCGAATGGTATATTCAAACCGGTGAACCGTTTGACAAAGCCGGTGGCTATGGAATCCAGGGCATTGGGTCTGTTCTGGTAAAAAGTATCAATGGATCCTATACCAATGTGGTTGGACTGCCTGTTTGCGAGGTCATGAGCTTTCTGATTGAAGAAGGTGTGATTGCTTTAGATTTTTAACCTTCATGCTTATGTTTAGAATCTAAAATGAAAGAGAGACTGGATCAAATAATAGAGCGTATCCAACGAGCGGCGGAGGGCTGTGGACGGGATGCGGGGTCCGTGCAACTGGTTGCGGTCAGCAAAACCATTGCGCCTGACAGGGTTCGAGAGGCGCTGGAGGCCGGCGTCACTATTTTGGGCGAAAACTATGTCCAAGAAGCGCGCGATAAATTTCAGGCCCTGGTTCAATACCCTGTTTCATGGCATTTTATCGGTCATTTGCAATCCAACAAGGCCAAATATGCGGTGCGGCTTTTTGATCTGATTCATTCGGTGGATTCGCTTAAACTGGCTCGTGAACTCGACAAGCAGGCCGCTAAAGTGGATAAAATTCAACCGATCCTGATTCAGGTCAATATCAGCGGAGAAGATACAAAATCCGGAATTGCAACAGAAGAGACAGCTCATTTGATCACAGCGGTCAGCGAATTAAAAAACCTGTCCATCAGGGGGCTGATGACCATGCCGCCCTACTTTTACCAGCCGGAAAAAGTCCAGCCATTTTTTGCCGCCTTGCGCCGACTGCGCGATGACATCCAAGATCACTGCATCTCGAATGTGTCCATGGAAGAGCTGTCCATGGGGATGACAGGTGATTTTGAAGTAGCCATCCAAGAAGGCGCGACACTGGTGCGAATCGGCACGGCCATCTTTGGAGAAAGACAATGAAAGTTCTGTTGCATATCTGCTGCGCAAATTGCGCTGTATACCCTGTTAAAACAATGCGGAAAGAGGGCCTGGCGGTGATGGGTTTTTTTTACCGCCATAATATCCACCCTTATACCGAATGCCAGAAGCGTCAGGAGGCCCTGGAAGTCTTCGCCGAACAGATGGATGTGGAAGTCATTTATCAGGAAGGGTACGATCTGGAAGGGTTTATTCAAAATGTCGCTTTTCGGGAGTCCGAGCGCTGTCAGTATTGCTATCATGACCGCCTGCGCTCAACCGCCCTGGTCGCCAAGCGCGGGAAATTCGATTATTACTCATCCACATTGCTATACAGCAAAAAGCAGCAGCACGACTTGATTCGGTCGATGGGCGAATCCATCGGCAAATCGGTGGGGGTGCCCTTTCTTTATCAGGACTTTCGCGCCGGCTGGAAAGAAGGCATTGACTGTTCCAAGGAAATGGGGCTTTACCGCCAGCAGTACTGTGGGTGTATATATAGTGAAAAAGAACGGTATTACAGAGAATAAAAATGGATCTTTTTCCGCTGAGCTGCGTACTCCGCGGGTTTCTGCCTTCGACGTACTCAAAGTACGCCTCAGGCAAAAACCCTTGTGCGGCATTGCTCAACGAAAAAATCTCTCATTTTAAAAATTGTTTTTTACCTTTATACAGACTTTAACAACTAATAAATTAAAAGACGCCATTCTATACCAGTCAAGATTATAATATAAACTTGCGGAATGCGAAATTAAAGTTTCAGAGTAGTTTCAAAGTCTGTTTCGTCTTATTGGTTTGATTGCTTGAATTGAGTCATATGTTTAATGACGAATCCAACCAATTAAACATACAAAACCAATCGAACGAATTGAGCAATTCTGAAAATATATGTTTGGAAATTTTCTATACTTCATCGTTGTCCTGCTGATTTATCTGACCTATCAACCGTCAGAAGAGACCAACTTTAGCGGCCTTGAAACCGTCACGCTTTTCATTGGTTTTATTGTCCTATTCTTTTATTTCACCACATTTTTGTTTCGCAGACTCGAAAAGCGAATTACGAGTAACGATTTTGCTGCGCTGGACGCGCAATTTCATTCTATTTTAATGCGGCAGTCCATCATGGCGGTTCTGATTTTCGCTGTTGATATTTACGGCCTCAGTCTGCCATCTTTTTTCATCGACATCCCCATATTTTCAACCATTCCAACCCTTGAAGCGTTGCTGTTTCTGGGTCTTTTTGTGTTTTATCTCGCGCTCGTTTGGACTTGCGCCTATGGACCTTACAAAAAGCTTTACCGCAGCGACATCTCCCAAAAATCATATGTTCTTTCCAATATTACCTTTTCCATACCGGTATTGCTGCCCTGGCTGATTCTTTCCGGCTTCGCTGACTTGATTAAGGCCCTGCCTTTTGAATGGCCGGCTCATTTTCTTGAGACTACCGAAGGTGAGATCATTTACTTTCTTCTTTTTCTAGTTGCAGTGGCGGTGGTCGGCCCGGCAATGATCCAAAAATTTTGGCGATGCAAACCGCTCGAAAGCGGCGAGCATCGCCAGCGCATTGAACGCCTATGTCGTAAAGCAGGCATTGCCTATGCTGACATTCTATACTGGCCAATATTCGGCGGTAAAATGATTACAGCCGGCGTAATGGGTTTAATCAAAAAGTTTCGCTACATCCTGGTTACCCCTTCCCTGCTGCGACTACTCGAACCCGAAGAAATTGACGCTGTCATCGCTCATGAAATCGGACATGTTAAAAGAAAACACCTCATGTTTTACCTGATGTTTTTTGTCGGCTACATGCTATTGTCTTACGTGACCTTTGATATCATTCTTTTTGGTATGGTTTATGCTGAGCCCGTTTACTGGTTGATTAATAAAACCGGTTTTGACCAGACCACCATCTTCTCAGCCCTTTTCAGCCTTGTGATTATCGTTGTTTTTTTGGTTTATTTTCGCTTCATTTTCGGATTCTATATGCGCAATTTCGAACGCCAGGCAGATACGTATGTATATTCTCTTTTTGATTCAGCAAAACCGCTCATCTCTACACTTGAAAAAATTGTGACCACCAGCGGGCAATCTGCCGACCGACCCAACTGGCACCATTTCTCTATTCGGCAACGTATCCAGTATTTACAAAAATGCGAATTCGACAGACGCTGGATTCGACGCCACGATCAGAAGGTGAAAAAGAGTATAGGTGTTTACCTTGTCGCCATATTGCTGATTGGTCTTGTGGGATATCAACTCAATATGGGGGTTATCGGCAGCAAGATGAATCAAAATGTGTTGGAAAAAGTGATTGTCAGAGAATTGCAAAAGTCACCGGATAATCCAAATTTGTACCGGCTCATGGGAGATCTGCACTACGAGCGTGAAGATTACCAGGGTGTAAAAGAAGCTTACGAGAAATCCCTTGCGCTGCGATCAGATGATGCGCATGTGCTCAACAACCTGGCGTGGTTTTATGCGACCTGCGAAGATATATCGCTTCGCGATCCTGAAAGATCTTTGCTGCTGGCCAAAATGGCGATTGGGCTCAACCCATCATCCCATGTGTATGACACTTTGGCGGAAAGCTATTTTGTCAATGGATTGCACGCTGAAGCCATTGAAGCCGGTGAACAGGCATTAAAGCTGGCGAAAGGCAATCGGTCTTACTACAGAAAACAACTTGAAAAGTTTCGAAGTAAATCTAAAACCCCTTAAATCGCATGTCAAAAGCACTTATTCTGTATTTTCTCCAGTGCTTTCTGCTTTTGTTGTTTTTAGATAATTAAATACTTTTTTCCCGCCGCCGACCACCAGCAGAATACCAACTAAATAAAAACAAAAATAGATAAAGACCATATAAGGGCCAAAGTGCTCAATCTTCTTTATTTCCGGCATAATCTGGGGAATCCGAAAGAAAACTCCGATACCGGCCATCAGCAGCAAAAGACCCCAGATCAATTGAAATGTGGATTTTTGTTTATTTTCCATGAGCAAATCTTCTGGTCACTGGCGACTGCCAGCAGCCGGGTTTGCTTAATCCTTCAAACTGCCTTTGAAATCTGCTTTGCGCTTTTCAAGAAATGCGGCTGTGCCCTCTTTGGCGTCGGCGCTGCCATAACACATGCCAAAGCCCTCGACCTCAATGTGAATGCCGGTGGCCAAATCCGTATTTAAACCGTGGTTAATGGCCTGTTTTGCAGCCCTTAGAGAGACTTTTCCTTTGGCGGCAATCTCCCTGGCGGTTTGCATGACTTCAGCCATCAATTGATCTGCAGGAACCACTTTATTGGCCAACCCGATTTTTTCGGCTTCGGCCGCAGAGATCATTTTACCGGTGAAGACCAACTCTTTGGCCCGATTGGCGCCAATTAAACGCGGCAGACGCTGCGTGCCGCCAAACCCCGGAATTAGCCCTAAATTGATTTCCGGTTGACCGAATTTAGCGTTTTCCGAGGCATAAATAAAATCACAGGCAATCGCGATTTCTGTGCCGCCACCCAAGGCAAACCCATTGACAGCTGCGATCACAGCGATTGGCAACGCCTGCAGTCTGGCGAAAATGGCATGCCCGTTTTGAGCAAAAAGCTTGGCTGTCAATGAATTATAAGTAGCCAGTTCGGAAATATCGGCCCCGGCCACAAACGCTTTGTCACCAGCACCGGTAAGGATCAAAACCCGAATCGTTTCATCAGTCTCAATGACGTCCAGGGCCTGTGATAATTCTTCCAAAAGGGCGGCATTCAAAGCATTGAGGGCTTTAGGTCGATTAAAGGTAATGGTCGCAATCCCTTCGTCAACCTGATAGATGATATTTTCGTATGCCATAAGATATCTCCTTCCCTTGCATTAATATAAGTAAGTCTCAGATAAAGTACTAAACAAACTTTGTCAAATTTTAAATCGAAAGGATTTATTTTTGGTTGCTGCGGCTTTCGCTGGAGGCTGCTATATAAATGGCTGATAGAATGATAACACCACCGACCACTTTATAAACCGTCAGGCCTTCGTCAAAAAGAAAATAAGCCATAATCGTGCTGCCGATGGGCTCGCCCAGCAGGCTGACGGCGATGAGGCCGGCACTGAGCCACCTCAAAGCCCAATTATAGGTGCTGTGCCCCATAATTTGGGCAATGAGCGCCATGCCCAAAAAAGCAGCTACTGTACCGTGACTAAAGCCGGTTATCGGCATTCTTAAAACCAGCACGATAGCCCACAGAATAACTGCTGCACTGCCATAACAAATGAAGATATAAGCCAACAAAGACAGCTTACGCCGCAAACTGCGGCCTAAAAGTAAATAAATGGCAGCACAGATACTGCCGGCCAGCGCAAGTCCGTCGCCCAATAGCGCTTTTCCGCCAGTGGCAAAATCACCGTAACCAATGATGGCGCCGCCGATCACACTGATGCAAATGCTGTACACTGCCGCCCGTTGAACCCGTTCTTTGGCAATAAGAGGCGTTAACAGGCCAACCCAGAGCGGGTTGGTATTGACCAGCACGACGCTGTTGGCCACCGATGTGTAATCCAGCGAGGATATCCAGGTTGCAAAATGAAGGGCCAGAAAAAAACCGGAGATGACTGCCAGTTTTAGATCCTGTTTTGATAGACTTTTAATTTCCTCACGGGCTTTCCACCAGGTAATGGGCGTTAGGATAAGCGTTGCCAGACCCACACGGTAGGCAGCGATGACCAGCGCGGGCGCATCTGCCAGGCGCGCGAAAATGGCGCCGGTAGACACAGCCAAAGTGCCCACGATCAGGGCCAGATAAGGATTAAAAGGCGGAGCCATATCGGATGGTTTGTCCGTCATTGAAGGCTATCCCCGGGGTTGGATCTGGTGAGATTGTTTTTGAAATGCAGTCGGGCTGGTGGCTTTGATATAGTTTCGAATTCCTTTAACGATACCTTCTGCGATGCGGTCCTGGTATTTGGGATTGACCAGACGTTTGCATTCACGAGGGTTGCTGATAAAAGCCGTTTCAACTAGAATAGACGGCATCTGCGCACCTAAAAGGACATAAAAAGGTGCCTGTTTGACACCTTTGCTTTTTACACGCGTGTAGCGCTTGTTACGCAGATGTCCAACCATGGAAGTTTGCACAAATGAAGCCAGACGGCTGGATTCGTTAATTTTCGCGTTTTGCATCAGATCAAATAATATCTTTTGCAGATCGCTGATATTCTTTGTGGAGGTGGCGTTTTCCATGGCGGCCACCCGAATGGCCTCTTCATCCGTGGCCAGGTTCAAAAAGTAGGTTTCAAGACCGTAAGCTCTGCGGTCTCGCGATGCATTGGTATGAATTGATATAAACAGATCGGCATTTTTGGTATTGGCAAATGCCGTGCGTTCTTCCAGGGTTAAAAAACGATCAGAATTACGGGTGAGAATGACTTCCAAACCCAGTTCGGTCTTTATCTTTTTTGCCAGTCGTTTGGAAATCTGCAGGACCACGTTTTTTTCGTGAACGCCTCTAAGGTAACCGGGTGCGCCGTAATCTTTGCCGCCATGCCCCGGATCAATGACGACGCGTTGAACTCCCAGCGCCAGTTGTTTAGCCAGCGAGCCGGGTGGGATTTTGCCGCCCTTTTTAACAGTGGGCGCCAGGCCGGTTTTGGGTGATTTTTTGGCGGTTTTGGAGCCCCACACGTCAATGACGATGCGAAACGGGTCTTTGAGTGAAAAAATCTTATAGGTTTCAAAAGATTTAATATCAACCACTACCCTGACAGAGTCTTTTGAATACTGACCAGCACGCGCATCACTCAGCAAATTGTCATGAATCCGAATGCTTTTGCGGATATCTTTGCTCAGTCGGCTGTTGCTTAAATCAACATAAAGACGCTGGGGCTTGTTGATGGAAGGATCTTTCTTAAGCAAATGGTGGTAATAAGTGGTTTCTCTATCAACATCAACCACAACCCGGGTATAGTTGGGATTTGACCAGTGACGCAGGTTGGTGACTGTGACCATTCCGCCGGGCGCAGCCCGGACTGCAGGCTTGCGCTCAGCCGGGGGAGCCGTCTTGCGCGCCTCACTGGTCTTGATTTTTTCCCCAATGGGATCTGATGGGCCTCTTGGCGACTTTTTTGCAACGTACGGCATTTTCTTGATTTCAGCACGGGCTTTGGCTTTATAGCGGCTTTCAGGAAATTGCGAGATAATCTGATGGTATGTATCGGATGCGGTCGCAAGGTCATTTGAAGATTTTGAATAGGAATATAGCCGCTGATGAAGGGTCGCCACCATAAAAAGGCCGGCTGCTGCCCAGGGACCTTCCGGATCCTGATTGTAAACGGACTGGAATTGATCGATGCAGCGCTGCCAGTTGCTGCGGTATTTCATTTTCTGATTGCTTTTTCGCAGGTTACGGTAGCAAGCCTCGGCGCTGATATAGGTATCTTTTGGCGTTGTCTTTTTTACTGTTGTCGCTTTTTGGGGTGCTGGCGCTTTTTTCGCAACGACGGGTTTGCCCATCTGGCGCAGCTCAAAGCTGGCTTTTTGCCGGTAACGGCTTTTTGGATAGCGCTGGACCACTCTTTCAAAAAGGTCCCGGGCTTCAGTCAAATCTGATGCTTGCCCTGAATATTTGGCCAGACCCTGATACAGCTTGGCCGACATGTAAAGACCGGCTGCTGCCCATGGCCCGTCAGGATCCTGTTTATAGACTGATTGAAATTTTTTAATGCACCGCATCCAGTTTTGGCGGTATTTTATTTTTTTAGGATCCTGACGCAAACTGCGGTAGCAAGTTTCGGCTTCATAATACACGTCGCGCGGGGCCGCCAACGAAATACCGGAATAAAGCACCACAGCAGCCAGAAACCACAGAGCAATAAAGCGTGTGCCACATTTTGCAGTAAGCAGATCGGATTTTCGGTGTGCATTCAGCAGCATTGCATCATTCCATCAAGTCAGAAACATGGTGCACTTTCGATTTAGGCGCGATCCATACACGATTTGTTCACTGGTTCTATTCCGCAACATCTTTGGCTTTTTGCTGGAGCTCGTTGAGGTAGTTGAGTGCCTCCAGCGGTGTCATTTTGCCAATATCCACCTTGGCCAGCTTATCCACAAACCAATTTTTTTTATGGTGAAACAAGTCCATCTGTACCGAACCTTGCGAGGGTTCTTTTAGATCAGAAAAGGAGTCGGCCATTTCCTGTTCCTGGTTCTCGATGCGGTATAGAATTTTTTTGGATCGGTTGATGACCTTTTCCGGTATACCAGCCAAACGGGCCACCTGAATACCATAGCTGCGATTGGTGGCGCCTTCTACCAATTTTCGCAAGAAGATAATTTCGTCGTTCCATTCCTTCACTGCGATGTTATAGTTTTTGACCCGCGGTTTTTGCTGGGCCAGCTCCGTTAATTCATGATAGTGGGTCGCAAACAGGGTTTTCACGCCGGTCTTATGCAAATCGTGTAGATACTCGACAACAGCCCAGGCAATACTGAGCCCATCATAGGTGCTGGTCCCACGCCCGATTTCATCCATTATAATCAAACTGCGCTCACCGGCATTGTTGAGAATGTTGGCTGTTTCCTGCATCTCAACCATAAAGGTGCTCTGTCCGTGGGACAGATTGTCCAACGCGCCGACTCTTGTGAAAATCCGATCAACGACACCGATCGTCGCCTTGCGGGCCGGAATAAACGATCCCATTTGGGCCATAATGACCAACAGGGCCACCTGTCTCAGCACTGTTGATTTTCCAGCCATATTGGGCCCTGTGATCAGCAGGATCTGGTTGGTTTCATTGTCCAGCGAAACCGTATTGGGTACAAACCGTTCGGCGGTGATCATTTTTTCAATCACCGGATGCCGCCCGTCCTCGATATCGATTAGACCGTCAAGGGTCATTTCTGGTTGACAATAATCATTTTGATCGGCAACCTCAGCCAGATTTAGCAAGCAATCCAAGCGCGCCAAAAATTGAGCCGCGCTTTCAAGATGTTTATACTGCTGAACCACTTCCTGTCTGATTTGATTGAAAATCTCAAGCTCAAGGGCGGCGCGCTGATCTTCTGCATTTATAACCTTTGTTTCAAAGGTTTTCAACTCGTCAGTGATATAGCGCTCGGCATTGACCAGGGTTTGCTTGCGCACATAGTTGGCCGGCACTTCAGAGGAGCGACTTTTGGGCACTTCGATATAGTAACCGAAAACCTTGTTATACCGTACCTTTAAGGCAGTGATCCCGGTCGCTTTGCGTTCCTGGATTTCCAGATTGGCCAGCCAGCCTTTTCCATCCTGACTGATTTTAACAAGTTCATCCAGAGCATCATCATAGCCCGCTTTGATCATACCGCCTTCGCTGGTGGTCGGCGGCGCATCCTCCCGGATCGCCTTTTCGATTAAATCTGACAATTGATATAAGGGGTTGAGATTATCGTCCCAGCTGAAAAGGGCCGATGCCAGCTTTGACACTAGGGTGTGAATGTGCGGCAGGGTCATCAGTGATCGTTTAAGCGCAATTAAATCCCGGGCATTGGCGTGCCCCATAACGATTTTGGTACTAACCCGTTCGATATCAAACACTGATTTTAACAGATCACGCAGGCTCTGACGGCTGTGGATATTTTCTTTTGCTTCAGCAACCGCTTGGTGTCGGGCCCGGATGTCGTTGATGTCAATGAGCGGATATCGCAGCCATGTTTTTAGCAAACGCGCGCCCATGGCTGATCGCGTATGGTCAATAACCCCCATTAATGTGCCGCGTCGCTTATTGGTATGCAGGTTCTTTTCAAGTTCCAGATTGCGGCAACTGGCGTCATCCACCAGCAAATAATGGCCCAGAGAGTAAGTTTCCAGATGGGTCAGATGCTCAATTGTTTGTTTCTGGGTCTCGCGGACATAGAAAACAAGCGCGCCGGCAGCCTGTATCCCGGCAGACATTCCTTCACATCCGAAACCCTCTAACGAAATCGTTTTAAACTGTTCGGTGAGTCGGTTGTAGCATCGTTTGGTGTCAAATGCCCGATCCTCCAGATAGGTCAGCGCACGGTCCATTTGAGCAGTCCGAACGGTGGCCATATAGGGGTCGTTTTTGACCGATTCGGCCAGTAAAATTTCACGAGCGGATAATCGCAACGATTCATCCACAATGGCCGCTTGATCATCAGACTCCACCAGACGGAAAAGACCGGTGGAGATATCCAAGTAGGACAACCCGAAATTTCCGCCATGACGTGACAGTGCCATAACAAAATTATGTGAACGTTTGTCCAAAAAGGCGTCATCGATAATCATTCCTGGTGTAATGACGCGCACAACATCCCGCTTAACCAGCCCTTTGGCGCTGGCGGGATCTTCAATCTGATCACAAACAGCCACTTTGTACCCGTGGTCGATCATTCGGGCGATATAGCCGGAAACTGCTCGGTGGGGCACACCACACATGGGCACCGGAGATTCATCTTTTTTATTTCTGGAGGTCAGTGTGATATCCAGTACGCGTGAAGCCACCTGGGCATCCTCAAAAAACATCTCGTAAAAATCACCCATGCGATAAAAAAGGATCGTATCTGGATACGCCTCTTTTATCGAGAGGTATTGCTTTAGCATGGGGGTTAATTTGGGTGGGCTCATCAGTCCATCAAAACGGCACAGCTTGTTCGCTTTTATTTTTATGGCCAGTATTGCACCAAAGTGGGGACTATGACAAACTTTTGACTCAAGTGCAAGTCGTGGGCTTTTATTCCAAATAATATAAATTTATAAATATATTATTTTTAATTTCTTATACTTAATTTGTCAAAGTGTGGCTTTAAGTTTTTAAAAGTGGCTTTAATGTGCTCTGGAATTACCCGCACTTCACCAAATACTGTTAAGGCATTGGTGTCTCCAAACCAGCGCGGCACGATGTGAAAATGCAGATGTTCCTCGACCCCGGCCCCGGCCACTTTGCCCAGGTTAAGGCCGACATTGAACCCATCGGGTTGCATGCTGGTTTTCAAGATCGCAACTGATTGTTCAACGGTTGCCAGCAAATCGCCCATTTCTGACTTAGCGAGCTGATCGAGGCTGGCAACATGCCGCACGGGTGCAACCAGAAGGTGTCCGTTTATGTACGGGAATTTATTCATCGTCACCATGGTCACCTGGCCTTTATAAAGTGTCAATTCATCCTGATCCGCCAATGCGGCACAGAAGATACACTGTTTTTCTTTGTCACCTAAAATATACTCGATCCGCCAGGGAGCCCACATGGTTTTCATGATACAAACCTCAATTTGTTTGTTATATCGAGCAATTATATTTATATCTAATTTACGGGTTTTGGGTTTGAAACTCAAGCGCTTTTTCTAAAATTTACATGTGCTGGATGGATGGGCGCATGTCAATCGGGCACTGGTTTAGGAAATACGCATCTGTCATACCGGCGATAAAATCGCGCACAATTTCTGCGCTGCTGTGGGTTTCTGTGTACGCCTCTGACATGCCATTGAGGAATTGCCGAAAAATAACAGATGCCATGTCTTTGTGTTTGAGATCGGACAGATATTTCTCAAAAAGGAAACCAAAGAGTTTCTTGAGCTTTTCGGAATGCGCCTTTATTTTGGGATTAAGATAGATGCGCTCCAGATTGAAATTTTTTAAGCGCTGTAATGCCTGCGATACATCTGAACTAAAGGCCACAACATCTTTTTGGAAGCTACTTTGGATGATATCGGTCACCAGGTTAAAAACAATCGTGCCATTGGTGTTGCCCAGGCATTCGACACTGGTACGCGGCAAATCAGAGCGATCAATTAGATCCAGCCGAATGGCATCTTCAATATCACGGCCAATATAGGCAATGGTGTCAGCAATTCGAACCACACATCCTTCATATGTCATTGGAACCAGACCGGTTGCGGGGTCTTTTATTTTGCACGCCATTTCACGATCCAGCGTGTCAAAGTCTTTTTCGGATTTGGGTTGCAGCATTTGATTGTGCACCTCGCCATCGTGAGACAAAATGCCATCGAGTGTCTGTAGGCATAGATTCCAGCCGAGGCCCTTGCGTTCAACCTTGTCTAAAAACTGTACGCTTTGCACATTGTGTTGAAATGTGCCGATTCCATAGTTTTGACACAAATCGGAAAGGTAACGTTCACCATCGTGGCCAAAAGGTGCATGACCGATGTCATGCCCAAGGGCAACCGCCTCGATTAAATCCTCGTTTAAGCTTAAATATCGCCCGATGGTGCGTGCAATTTTAGAAACCAACTGGACATGCAGCACCCGGTGCGTAATATGATCATTTTGAACCAAGGAAAACACCTGGGTTTTGTCAATATAACGTGCATAAGCGTGGGCGTGTAAAATACGATCAACGTCTATCGAAAAAGCCTGTCGATAATCGGTATCCCGGTGTTTTTCCGGAGCACGCCTAAGGGCCTCGGTATTGCGAGCGGCCCGATCAGACAATCTTTTGGCTTCCGATTCATCCAGAACGCAACGGGCAAATCCCATTATATCATCATCATATTTCTTCATTGGCTATCATGGTTTCCATTAATCGATGGTAATCAAGACCTGCTTCCCGGAAGCCCTCTCTACCATATTTCATATTGGCTTCCAAAATGTAAAACTGGTCGTTGTGTTCACAGATATCAATGCCCACATCGTCCCAGCGACAGGCCCGGGCCACGCGCAGCGCCAAATCCAGGGCTCCTTTGGGAATGGACTCCAGACTGATTCGGCCGCCAAGTGCCAGATTGCTGCGAAATTCATTTGGCGGTGCGATACGCCAGTAAGCGTGCACAATGTGACTGCCAATGACCACAACGCGAATATCGCGATCAATGGGCAGATATTCCTGGACGTAGGCGGGGCTCACTTGTTCAAGGTAGTCGCGAAGATCTGCATCGTTGTGGATAAGGTAAACACCGCGCCCAAGGGCAGAGCCCCGCGGAACTTTTGCAATAAACGGAAAGGTGAAATGATGGGGTATCGATTTTTTCTGGCGCTTTCCGTAAAATACGCGCGTGCGCGGGTGTGGCACATCCAGCAGTTGGAATAATGCCGTTTGTTTAATTTTATCCTGGACGCATTTGTAGGTATGATAGCTTGGAAATGTCGCTTTGCCGATGCTATCGAATAAGTCGGCATAAAATGGGGTCGGGTAATAGATTTTTTTGGCCTCTCGGATAAGGGCGGCTTCCTGCGGGCTGTAATCGGAAAAATTTGATCGTACCCCTAACGTGCGAACATTCTTACAGTTTTTTAATCGTGCCTCAAGGGCGATAACTTTTTTTGGCATTTAGGATCGCTTGGTCGCTAAAAGTTGACGTATTGTTTCAAGACTTCTGCGGGTGTGGCTACCGGGCCAGTAAATGCGTTCGCATTGGGGGCATTGATTAAATTGCTCTTGGGTTTCATAAATAAAATCCGGCACGCGGCCCCACAGCTCGGTCTTGGCAACAGATACAATCAGCACATTGCACTGCAGACATCTTGTAAATGGCCGTGTTTGCTTTGCCGTCAAACCCAGCTCATGGAAAACTTGCCTGAGTTGCTGCTCAAAGTGGTCTGATTCAATGAAAATCAGTTTGCGATCTGCGAATTGATTGCGCATTTTACGGGTGCGGGTCAGCAGGATACGATCCTTTTCCAGCGTGTCGATGAATTTATCCCCCGCCGGTGCAGATTCATACACGGTATCAAAGCCCAGCATGCGCAACCATTTGGTCAGTTTGCCGAGTGTTTTTTCAGCTGCAAAGCGAGGGATCATCGATGTTCATTCCCTGTTTTTTGCATTTACCCCCTCTTGGCCGTCAACTCCTGGTAGGCTTGCTGAATTTCTTTAAAGCGGTTTTCGGCAAGGGTTTTAAAATCATCACCCAGATGTTCGAGTTTGTCCGGATGGTATTTATTTGCAAGTTTGCGGTAAGCGCGCTTGATTTCTTCTATGGAGGCGTCGGGCGCTACCCCTGAAACGCGGTGCGGATCCCATGCAGGGGTATGGTCAGTGTTGGCATCATGTGAACCGGACTGGTGCTGGTCAGAATCACCTGCCCTATCGCCGCCATTGAAGCCACTGTGGCGATGATCGTAGAAGCGCTGGTCGCGAGCGAGGTTTTTTTGGCCGGCGACTAGAAAACGCCACAACAGCACCCAGATAATGATATCGTCCAGCCAGCCCCAGCCAACAATCAAATCCGGTACAATATCAAACGGATTGAGGGTGTATAGCCCGGCCAGTATCAATAGAATCAGTTTCCACATTATCAACCATCGACTTCGTATCGATTGAATGGATTTGGTCGTCCGGCTTAAAGGTAATACCGCCAGGATAGATTGCCAGCCGATTCCCACAATTAAATCGTCGCTCACATGGCATTACTTAATTTCTTGCGCAGCGTGCGGTTGGGTCTGATCACATAACTGCCGATTGCATCTCCGATATGCTGTGCAACCACCGGGCATTTGACCTTGAGCATAAAAAATATCGGTCGGTCGATGCCATGCAATGTTTCGTAGTTACCCTGCCCTTTGGCAATGATTAAGCCTGCTTTATCAAAAGCCTTTTTAAATTCCGCTGAACACTCTGCCAGCAGAGTACCCGGGGCGTCTGAGCCGTTATCGATGACCGGCACCTGATTGGTCATACCGGTCGAGCGAGCATCCTCGAAGGTCACATCATTGATGATCGGTGCGGCCCTGACCACATAGGTAACCCGTTCGAGGAAGAATTGTTCGATAAATAAACGGTCGAAAACGATTTCTCCACAATTGTCCCCCAGATACAAAATCGAACGCGCTGCGTTAAGCGCCTCATGTAAAGACGCAATGTCCCCTTTCAAATCTGCTGACAAAGCCATTTCGATGGTTGTGGTGACCTCAGCGGGATTCAGCATCAGACCGGTTCCAAAATCGATCATATTACCGGCCAGGGCCAGACGGGCAGCAACTTCAAAAGGATTCTCAGCATCAGCGACACGCTCTTTTAGCCGGGGGTAAAGATCAAGTGCCATTTGATTGAATTGCTGTTTGAGGTCCCGGTAGGGATCTGGATTGCCACTCAAGCGCTGGGCGAGACGCTGAATCTCACGCCCCATGATGACGGGTTCTTTTTCAACATCCATCTGACTGAGAAGTGACAAAATTTCCCGCAGGGCTTTTTTATGCAAAACGGGATCATTCGATGTCAATTTGATGGTTTCCAATGTCTGACGGACAAAACAAGGGATACAGTCGGGATGCGTCATCATTTCTCAAAGCCACCTGAAGAAAAATTTCAATAAATGTCAGACCAGTATACGGAATCCGCGTTCGGGGGTCAATCAAAAGCGGAAATACTGTCTCTGTCTGCGACAACTGGCCTGATATAAACGATTTGTTTTCAAGCCGTTAGCATGAAGCTCAGCAAACCTGAAAGCCCGAAATAACATTCAAGAAAATCGCTCGATTTCCGATAAAACAATCATGGACAGGGTCTGTTCTATTGCACAGGCATACATGAGCTAACATTATATTTAATTAAATTATTTCAATATGTTATATGATAATTGCAGCATAAAGAGCTTCGCCCGCAGCGCAGAATGTGATACGATAATGGAGATACGGGGATAACCGAATATGAAAATGCGTCAGGTGATATTATTTCTTTTGCTGGGCATCGGCGGTGCCGGCGCTATTTTTTTTAACGGCTACATGGAACATGATGTGGTCGTCATGGAAACCGGTGCCGTGCTCAGCGTAAACAGAACCTGGGACTCGGGCAATGTCATTTTTTATCAGATTGACAGCGACACCTTTGTCGCCAACAAAGATGAAATTGACTATTACGGCAGACCGAATTTAAACGCCATCATTAAACACGCTAAATTTGAAATATCCCGCCAATTCCGCAACAGCAACCATGATTTCAAAAATTTTGCCGACGATACCAGCCATTCCTTCAGTCAAAAATCTTTCTGGGTAATTGCCATTCTGGCAAGCACGTTTGGCTGCATCATGATCCTGATGGTGATTCATTTGATTCTTAACAATCGCCAACACGGAGGCACACCTGAACCACCTGCCAGAATTAAGCGACAAACGCGGGCGGCGGAAGACATACCGGATCATGAAACTGCCGTTGAAATCACGCGATCCGATATTCTGAAATACTTTTTGAACTTGTTCCGGCTCCAGATTGGGGCTGATCCCGACGCCCCCATGAAAACCAAATCGCTGTCAGACAATGCTGCGGGGCCCAATACGGTCTATGAATTGCAGATCAAACATCGCGGTGATTGGATGCGACGCCGCATGAGTATCGGGCCGCTGGGTGAAGATGTCGGCAGTAAAAGCAAATGTTATTATGTCATCTATGATGTTCATCTGGTGCTGAAGATACCGGCAAAACCGATCTCTGAATTTGATCATTATATTGAAAGTATCAAAAAGGAAGGCGAAATCGTTGACAAACTGGCCCCTAAAGAATGCATCATCCCGCGGGTGTCCGTCTTGTTGAGTTTAATTCACAAACTGCCCAACAGCAGTCATTTATCAGCAGAAAAACTCGAGGATAAATATGTCGCCTGGTTGCGTGCCAACACCGCTTACCAGAAGAATCTTAAAATAAAAAACACCTTTGTCTTTTTCATGGATTTTTCACAATACTATTTTCTGGGCCACATCGTTGATGATCTGCACAATGTCAAAGATGCCATCGCCGAGGAAGTTATTGAGAACGCGGAGACTATCTTTGACAACCAGAAGTTCCGTGGTCGCTATGGCAAGCACAAAGAATCCATTGGCCTTGAGGTTCGACAGGTGTATGATAAGTGCCAGGAAGCCATTCGTCAGTTCCTGACAGATTCTGGTGTGTCAGCGGACATCTCGCTGTTTCGCATACAAAGCTGGTTTCTGACACATCTGGCCGGCAAGGCGGTGTCCAGCAAAGAAAGTGGCCTGTCCGAAAACCTGGTGCACGAATTGAATTTGCTCATAGAGCTTAATTTTAGCAAGAATATGGATGCGGTTACGGCCTATCGCGATATCATTACCGCTTACACCCATCGAATCCGATTTGAACAGAACAAACCCCAAATGGCCAGTATCATCACAAATCTGCTGGACCTGCTGGCCTGGCTGCGCACCAAGAAAATCGCTATGCGCGATCTGAAACCCGATAACCTGCTGGTCGCCGGCAACCCCTCAAAATACCCGTTATTTTTAATGAATGCCGATGAATATGAGCTGGGCATCATTGATGTTGAGACGGCCGTAGATTTTGAACCCAGAAAGGATCGCAAGATCAAACAACCGCTGCTCGGAGGTACGCCTTTTTATGCAACCCCATCTCATTTTTTCAGCAACATGGTCCTGCACAAGTCATTTCATGATTTAAACAAGATATTGCATCTGCAGGATTGGTACGCCACGCTGGTGATGATCTTTAAGACCGTTACCGGTGAATTGATGTTCCAGAACACCGCCCGTTTGTTTGCTGATATTCGCAACAAAATAAAATTCGGGCAAATGCAAGGCATGCTTGAAAAAGAAATCGTTGCCGACGTTAGCCGCGCATTCTGGCGCAGTGCGTTGCTGGAGTTTCGGACCAAAATTAATCAACAGGAAAGCATGCTGAAATCGATTGTTTTTACTATTCCGGAAACCGCCAAACACATGTTTCGCGATGTGCTGCATCAGGATCTCAAAGCCACGGCAGAAAAGATAAAACTTTGTGTCAGCAACCAGACCGTTTTTGAGAGCCCCCAAAGCCAGAAACGTCTGATCGGCTCCAGCCCCGCAAAAATCGAACAGCTGCGCGTGGAATTTGAAAACAAAGTTAAATCCATGGGCCATGCCGCCAAGGACAATGCCAGCGCGGTTGTGTTTCTTAAATACCTGTGCACCCTCAAGCTGCATGCTGAGCAACAGAAACAATTATTAAAAAGGCTTAAACAGCCGAGTTCGAAATTAACGGCTTACACCCTGCTGGCGTTTATGTTCAATAATCTTTACAAATCCATGTTTCGCGAAGAATGGTGGGTAAAACCGGGTGCAGAGGACAAAATGTCCGATGCAGATGTTGATGAAGCAACACTCGAGGCAACCATTTAACAGACCTTACCCTAAAAACGAACAAATCCCACACTGATTTCTATTTGACAGGTAACTTGCACCCGGTGTAGTCTTAGGCGGTCAGACCGGCACTCCGTCTGGCAATGCCTGTCATCGTTTAGCAACCTTATATTTGTGCTAACCCCAAATGAAAAGCCATTCAGACAGCCATAATTTAAGCCCCCAACAAGGGCAATTGCTGGTTAAACTGGCCCGTCAGACCCTATCCGAGCATTTTGCCAAAAAGGCATCGCAACAGGATATCGATGCCCTCGAAAGCGCCCTGAAGGATTCTTGCTTTCAGACGAAAAGCGGGACCTTTGTCACCCTAACTCTCAACCAACAACTTCGCGGATGCATCGGCAGCCTCACTTCCAACGAACCCATAAATGCCGGCGTGCGCCGCAATGCGATTAATGCGGCTTTTCATGACCCCCGTTTTGCACCTCTAAGCGCTGTTGATTTTGAAAAGGTTGAAATTGAAGTCAGTATTCTTTCCGAACCCCAGCCCCTTCATTACAGTGATAGCACTGACCTGCTAAATAAGCTGCGTCCTAATGTGGATGGGGTTATCCTTAGTAAAGACCATGCCAGTGCCACCTTCTTGCCACAGGTCTGGCAACAACTTCCGCAAGCAGCTGATTTTCTCTGCCACCTGTGCACCAAAGCCGGCCTGGCGTCAGATGCCTGGAAAACCACTCGTCTCGACATCTCTGTCTATCAGGTGCAATATTTTCATGAATAAGGCTGATGATCTGATTTATTTTCCTCATCGTCATAGGTCTTTCTGCGCAGCGCCCGTCGAACGTATGCCAGGATTGTCAGCAGGGCGGCTGAAACAAACAAGATCTCATACAGGTGAATGGAAAGATAGGTAAACCAGTTGGTATTTTTTTTCTGCTGATCCCGCCACTGAGTTTCGAGCTCGTCAAATGACATCCCGAAGCGCGCCTCAACTGCAGAACCAAGGGTTGCGCCCTGACGCAGCAGTGCCAAAAGATCCAGCACACCTTCTGGGCCATAGGTGCGACTGATATATTCCACCATACTTTTGCTTTGTTCATAGGCCAAGATCAGTGAATTATTATCTGGCGGGAAACGGTGATCTAAGCTGGCAAATTTAAAATATCGACCTGACAGGATGGCAGCCGGCAACAGCGCCCTTTGCGGGTCCATGATGATATCGGCCAGACCGTCGCTGGCCCACTGGCAAACACCCTCGTCCAACCAGCGGGGAAGTCGCTCAGCGCTGATGGCATGGTGAAGCATCAAATGGCATAGCTCGTGCTGGATGGTTGCCCGCAGGTTAAAGGGGGCAGTCGCCATGCGGGTGTAATCGACCACCATCACATTTTCAGCTGGCAGCGCATAGGCAACAACGAGCGCATGACCGGCCATTTGCTGAAACTTTTGCCGGTCATTGATCAGCACAAGGGTTGGCCGAAATTCCAGCGGCCATTGCAAAAGGCTCTGCAGCTCCTTTTTGGCATCGGTATACAGCCCCACAACTTGCTGCGCCGAAGGTTCAAGACCTGCGTCATAATAAATTATCAGCTCCGGAGATTCGACAACAGATGGCTCGACGGCTCGCAGCTCAGCTGCACTCAATACCAATATTAGAATGGATAAGATGAATCGACCGGTCATGGGTTTTTCAACGGGGATATTCAATTCCTGGTTATGATGCCTTTTGCATTCTTGGACATTAGCCCAAAATGTGGTAAAAGCCAAACGCAATATCAAACGCATGCAATCCACAGCCAACCTTTGGCTGTCCATAGCACAGGTATTCAACCGGGTAGAAAACTAAATCGTCATTTCACCTAATGCGACCCAGGAGCTGCCATGTCAGAAATCCGACAAAAAACGATTCAGGGCCTGCAGGTGGGAGACACATTTACCGTTTCCCGTCAATTTACCAAAGCAGATATGAAAGCATTTGCTGACATTACACGCGACTATAATGCCGTTCATTTTGATTCGCGGTTTGCGAAAGCCAAAAAATTTCGCGGTCGCATCTGCCATGGATTGCTGGTGGGCAGTCTGTTAACTGAAATCGGCGGACAAATCGGCTGGCTGGCTTCGCTGATGAACTTTAAATTCAGGCAACCGGTATATTTTGAGGACACCATTACCTGCAAACTGACCATCACCCAGATTGACGCCCGCCGCCGCGCCAAAGCAAAGGCGCTTTTTTATAATCCGGATGATAATCTGGTTCTGGAAGCTGAATTAGAGGGTATTTTGCCGGATAAAACCGAGCGCCAGATACTGGCTGACATGGTCGCCGCAGGTGATCCCACCAATAAACTGCGATAATAACGGTTACGGTTGACTGTCTGCAAGGAAAAAGAGAGTTGTGGGATTCTACCGTATATCAATGATCAACGATTCTTAAATCATTCATCGCTTTTAATGCCAGCGCGTTGGCCGACAATTTAGGACTGGTGGCGGGAGTATCGAGTTGAAATAAACGGAATGGTGCGCCGATGCCGATTGCAGTGGTCGTTGTTGTGATTGATGCTATTTGCCGGGACTGCCGCTGTTTTTTGTTTGTGGTGGCATAGAAGCCGCCTTTTTTTTCATCATGTTTGAACGTCCTTCAAACACCGCGCCTTCTTTGATGTCAATCGAGGTTGCCATACAATCACCGATGAGTCTGCCGGAAGGATGAATTTCCAATTGCTTG